>Ga0272440_1000180_pt1 | contig 52487 bp, 46 predicted proteins | sample SSMMMBAug17_FD_192440 | JGI IMG/M metagenome (GOLD analysis project Ga0272440, IMG submission 192440) | Marine sediment archaeal communities from Little Sippewissett salt marsh, Falmouth, MA, United States - SSM-MMB-Aug17 | ecosystem: Environmental > Aquatic > Marine > Wetlands > Sediment ... | reverse complement strand
AGTAATTATTGACCTTATGGCAATCTCATCGCCTGAACCCAGACTTCAACACGTCTATTTTTTAAACGACCTGCCTCAGTTTGATTACTTGCAATGGGGAATTCTTCACACGCAGTAACAATTTCATCAACATAAATTCCGCATGTTTTCATTTCTCGTGCAACATTTTCAGCTCTTTTTAATGAGACAAGACAATTTTGACGATATGATCCCCTGCTGTCCGAATACCCAATCACATAAATTTTCAGCATTCCCGCCTTTCGCTTGAGCCAGGATATGAGTTTTTTCAGTTTTTTGCTGCTTTCTGCTGTAAGCTGGTAATCATTGCTTTTAAAATAAAAATTCATTGAAAGCTTTTGGGTTTGTCGTGTAATTTTCACCAATTTGTTAAAAACTGCCTTGTTAAAAGGCTTTTGCCATAACTCACGTCTGGAACCCAGCGCTTTCACTAAACAATCGACATAACCACACTGCTTAACAATGGACTGGCCTTTATTGGATTGTACAAAATTTACAAAAGGAAGGACATACTCAGAGGATGATACCAGTATTGTATATAGATAAATGTTTCTGACCATCAAATATGAATCAATAGATACACTGAAATAACCAGGTCTGACAGGATCAATTTCATGATCTGCTATGGCAAGGGGTTGATTATCATAAATAAATGGCAGAGAGCACAGGCCAATTCCATATGGATCTTTATGAAGATGTCTGGATAGGGCGTCTAAATCACCAAATTCCCTGGTCGTATGGATTGTTTTGCCTTCAAGAAATTGATTTTGAAACACATAATAAATGTCAGATTCGGATTCAGTCGTATAAATATGAATGTCTTTTTTTAAATCGGTAAATGCCCATTTTTTTATTTTTCCTGAAAATATATTTTGAAGTTCCTGAATCGTTAAATATTTTAATGGGTTTGAAGGATGAACCATTGCAACAATTCCATCCATTGCAATTAAAAATTCTGTTGGTTGTAACTCTGTTTCTTCTAATTTTGTCAGCGGTTGGCTTTGGCCAGATTTCATTATTTTTTGTCCGGAAACGATGATATCACACCGGTCATATTTTAACCACTCATAAGCCTGTTTCGTATGAACAGGTTCAATATTAAACAGATCTTTTTTATTTTGTGAATTGCCAGTGATATGAATATTGCCTTTTTCATCTTTTTGCTGTGACAGATTCTCAAAGTTAGCATTTTCAAGAAAACCGCGAACAAGGGATGGCATCAGTTGAGCGCACAATTCTTTATCGCCGCAAATGCGAAGTGCTGCTTTTTGTGGTTTTTCTTTTTTTGTTGGCTTTAAAACCTCTTGTTTCTGTATTTGCGCTTGTTGGGGGTGCTGTTTTTTTGAGGGTGCTGTTTGTACCTGGGTGACTTCATTTGGATTAGAGTCTGTCGTTTCGAGCAATATTATTTTTTTTTCGGGTGTTGCCACAGGTTTTCGTTTAACTGATTCAATAACAATGGGTCGTTTCAGGCTTTTTTTTACAGGCGCTGCATCAGTGAGGTAAAAATATTGATAAAGGCCAAACATTGCCAAAATCAAAAATAAAAAAATGGAAAAACCGATAAATGGCGTTCCTTTTGGTGCTTTTTGTTTTGGCATTTTTGATTTGATCGCTTTAGAAAATTCATGCGTTGTTTTAAATCGTTCTGAAGTGTCAAGAGATACCGCATGATCAATAACATCACTTAATTCAATTGGAATATTTACCCCTTGAACTTTTGAGGCTGGAATCCATTGATCTTTTTGTAAACGTTCTTTTGCGGATGGCGGTGTCTTTCCAGTAATCATTCGATAGAAAAGAATTCCGCAGGTGTAAACATCGGACCACGCGCCAATTTTTCCATTGGATAAAAATTGTTCAGGCGGGGCTTCAGAATATTGAATCGTTTGCCTGACAGACGCACTTTGTTTATCCAGAATTTGTTTGGTTTGTCCAAAACCAAAAACAATCGGATACCCCAGGGGAACAATCACAATTTTTGCAAGGCTCAGGTTGTAATGATAGATATTTTTTTTGTGCAATTTATGAAGTGTGGATAGGATCGGCGTAATAATTTCGCTGACCTCATTAAGAGACAATCGTCCGCCTTTGATAATTAAATGTTTCGATAAATCTGTACCATCAATATAATCAAGAACCCAATATGCAGTATTGTTTTCACTGAAATAATTGACAACATGAAGGACATGCTGCATACGAATGTCCGACAAGGACATTGCCTCCTTTAAAAAAGCCCTTTTACCAAACACAAACAATTCATTTTGCGCCTCATCTGTATTGGGTCGGACATGACTTCGATCTACTCCGCGACTGGAAATGCCTACAGGAAAATATTCTTTGACAACCATCCGACGATTGCACGTTATATCGTAAGCCATGTAGGTGTTGTTGAAACCATCAGTCCCCAGTGGAATCCCCAGCAGATATTTTTCCTTTAAAAGAAATCCAGGATCTAAAAACTGTGGATGTTGTTCAAATTGGCGAAAATCATAGCCGCAATGTTCACAAACCACATCATTTTTTCTAATTCTCATGCATTGGAAGCAGATGGTTTGCATTAATTGTTCTGTTTGCGTTTGTTGTTTCATTTTATACGTTCCAGACGTGCAACAGCCTCAATATGAAATGTATGTGGGAACATATCGACGGGCTGTATCTCTTTCACCACATAGTGACTGGCAAGTAACCCTAAATCTCGTGCCATGGTTGATGGATTACAGGATACATAGACAATTCGTCGCGGACTGATAGATAATAATTGAGCGATTACTTTCGGATGCATTCCTGCACGTGGGGGATCCATAATTACAACATCTGGTTTTTCTTTTTGATTTTTTAACAGGTCTTTAATATCACCACAAACAAAATGGCAATTGGTAATATTGTTTTCCTTACAATTCTGTATGGCATTATTGACAGCATCTGAAACATTTTCCATACCACAAACAGACCCACAACTATTGGCAAGCCATATCGCGATTGTACCTGTACCACAGTATAAATCCCAAACCACATCTTTTGGTTTTAATCGGGCATATTCCCTGACAGTTTCATACAAATGGACAACTGCATGGGTATTGGTTTGAAAAAAAGCATTTGCTGCAATTTTAAATGTAAACGGCCCAATAAAATCTTCAATAACATTATTGCCTTGTAAACATTTTTCCTGTTCGCCAACAGCAACCGCAGCCTTTCGTGCGGATATCTGATGAATAAAAGAAACAATATTTTCATGCCTGTTACAAATATCTTTTGCCATTTCCTGAAGCAAGTCAGGACAATCAACTGAGGTGACAATATTCACCATCCATTGATCATGCGCATTGGAATAGCGAAGCACACAAAATCGCCAAAAACCCTCGTGGCTTTTTAAACCATATGCGGGTTTACCACTGGATTTCATAAACTGTCGCACATCAGACAGAATGGCATTTCCTTGTTCTTTTTGAATAACACAATGATGAATATCCAACACCTTATCAAAGGTTCCAGGCACATGAAGTCCTAAAGCAAAACTGCGATCCATATTTTGATCCATTTCAGAACGCATTAACCATCGCCGATCGGCGCAAGAAAATTCCATCTTGTTTCTGTATCCAAAAATATTCGGTGAACGAATGGTTGGATGCACAACTGGTATTTCAATATTGCCAATATGTTCAAGTGCCTCAGCAACATGTTGTTGTTTGAAAACAATTTGTTGGTCATAATCAATGAATTGCCATTTACATCCACCGCAATAGTCACTATAGGTACAAACCGGTTTGGTCCGATAGGGCGATGGTTGAATGATTTCTATTGTTCTTGCTTCAGCAAATTGTTTTTTCTTTTTAAAAATTTTTGCACAAACAACATCGCCAGCAACCGCCTTGTCCACAAAAATAACCAGACCTTCGTGTTTTGCTATTGCTCGACCGCCAATCGCCATTTTTTCAATGGAAAGTTTTAACTCCATTCCTTTTTTCATTTCATGCTCACTTGTATGAGGGGCTGAATTATTGATCACTGATCATAAAACTGGAAACAGCCTTTTTTAAATCCACAGCCATTTGAGACAATTGTTCAGAATTTTTCTTATTTCCTGATGCAACATCTGTCGTATTGTAAGTTGCATACTGAATGTTTCGAATATCAACAATTAATTTGCTAATACCACCAGAAACAGTTTCACTTGATTTGGCGATATCGGCTATACCATGTGCCACCTCAGAGATATTCAAAGAAGATTCTCGTGCAACACTGGCAACTTCAGTTGCAGAGGTTTTAATCTCTTTTAAACCATCGTTGGCGTGTTTAATACGTTCGGCGGATTCAACGGCTGATGTAGCAATGGAGTCAACTGACATGGTGATTGAATTTGATGCATCACTTTGTCTGGAAATGGCTTCTCCAATATAAATATTATTTTCAAGAACTTTCTTGATGACCTGACTGGTTTCTTGAATGCTTTCAAAGGTAATATCAATATGATTTCGAATTTCTTTCAGGAGCTTACCAATTTGATTGTTGGCATCAGCAGTTTTGCCAGCCAGGTTTTTAACTTCTTCAGCAACAACACCAAAGCGAATCCCTGCATCTCCACCACGAACAGCTTCAATGGTTGCATTCAATGCCAGCAAGTTTGTCTGGGTTGAAATGGTACTGATTATTTTTACCGCTCCCTGAATCGAATCCGATGCCTTTTGCAATTTATTAAGTGCATCCAGGCTTTTGTTTATTTGCTCATTTGCATCTTCAGAAATCTTGACAGTTTCTGATGAATTCTGGGAAACAGTCGCCAGGTTACTGGACATGGTTTCAATGGATGAATTCAGTGTGTTTATATCTGATGAAATTTTTTCAATATTGCTTGTAATTTCAGACATATTTATTGATGCCTGACTTGCTGATGTTGCCACTGTATCAATATTCGTACTTAATTGTGCGATTTTATCATTGGTATTATTGACATTGATTGAAATTTGCGATGTCGATTCTGCAATGGCAGTAACATAATGTCCATTTTCTTCAGCGTTTTTCACCACAGCATCAGCATCACCGCTCATGTCTTCAGAAAATTCAAACAGTGATGATGATCCCAATTTCAGAGATTCTGATGCCTCTGCCAGATTAATGGCATTTTGACGAAAGGTGGATATGATTCCTGACAGGTTTTTTCGTGTTGTTTCATAACCACGCGCAATAACACCAATTTCATCACCACGCTTCAAATCTTTTTCAGGCAGTGATGCCAATAAGTTATTTTTACCCATTTCATGAATACATGATGATACCCTAAGAATTGGTTTTGTCAATGAGCGTCCAATAATAAGCGCTATTCCTAACATGAATAAAGCACCAACAAATGAAATAATGACTTGCGTCATTCCCACACTGTATAACTTTGCACGAGACATTTTTTCATCGACCTTGAGCTGTTCGACTGCTTCTTTTTTCAAATGCTCAAGTTCACCATTTACCATCGCATCAGTATAAATTACTTTTACCTGCCCTATTTTGTTATTTTTATAAATACAATCTTGCATATCAACCAGATATTGTCTGATTTTTGACTGATAGGGAAAACTACCGGTATAAAATTCAATTATTCCATTTTCATTGCGCCATATTGATGTAAAAATTTGGTTCATTTCATCATATACAATAATTCCAATCAGCCATTTTGGCTCCATAAACACTTTCAACATATATTCCGCAGTAATCGGGTCTAAATCATACAGGCTGACCAATACCGACTGTGCCATAATACGATTATAAGCCTGAACCGAATTTTTTAGTGACTGATACACATATTTTTTTCTTTTCTCAATCATTGTTTCATATTGTTTTTTTCGCGTTTCAATCACATTTTGAATTAATGAATTTTGCTGATATAAAAAAACAGATCCAATGATTACCAAAAGACATATGAGTAATAGACTAAAAAACATGGATATCTTACTGGCAATACCAATATTTCGATAACGAATTTTTTGTATTATTTGATCCTTAAAAACCATGTATAATATTCCCTTATAATAACAGAGGATTATATATATTTTAAGCCATTGAACGATTATTAAAATGCAATTTTCGAGCCATATAACATGTATATAAATGCTCAGAAAATCTTGAATAATCAACCCCATGTCGTTAGCCAGAGTCCTTACGAATTTTTAGTTTTATGAGACGTGACGTTCTTTTTTTAGATTTCTATAGCGATTTCACTTGCATTTTCAATTATTACATGTTTTTTTATTTTTTTATATTAAAAAAAACACTTGAAAAATAAGCAACATGCTTGAAAAATAAGCAACATGAATGAAAAAAATAATGACATAAAGTTTATGAAAAAAGCGCTTGATTGTGCAACTGCTGCTCTAAATCGCGGGGACTTTCCTGTAGGCTGCGTGATTACATATGATAATCATATCATATCATCCGGAGAAAGAACAGTCTCTGAAGGTAAATTCTCAAATGAATTGGATCACGCCGAGATTCATGCGATAAGCAATCTCACCGCAAAAAAAGACGTGATGAATTGGGATATAAATCAATGTACCATTTATAGCTCTCTGGAACCCTGCTTAATGTGTTTTGGTGCCATATTAAACCATAAAATTCCACGTATTGTATATGCTTTTGAGGATGCTATGGGAGGTGGCACATCATTGGATCGTTCTCATCTACCACCATTGTACGCTTCTTTTGATATTGAAATTGTTTCGGGGATTTGTCGGCAGGAAAGCCTGCTTTTATTTCAGACTTTTTTTAATAACCCAAACAATAGATATTTAGCTGATAGTTTTTTTGCCAGTTATGTGGATCAATTAACATCAGACCAAAATGTAGAAAACGAGAGAAACAAAATAAATACAACAAGTTAACCAATATTGATTTTTAAGGGAAATTTCTAAAAAGCGCTTGATTTTTATACAATTATATTATATATAAAAAAATCCTCTCGTTAATCGTGCAAATTAATGAGAGGATTTATACATGAACTCAGCAAAATTTGGGAGAAGATTGCGTTATATGGCTTCTCTCAAATTTTTGCCTGCTTTAAACTTGACAACGTTGGTTGCCTTAATCTTGATTTCTTCGCCGGTGCGCGGATTTCGACCTTTTCGTGCTTTACGTCTTACTTTAGAAAAAGTACCAAATCCCACCAAAGTCAATTTACCATCTTTTTTCTTCAATGCTTTGGTTACACCATCTTGGAAAGCATTCAATGCTTTTCCTGCATCTGTTTTTGAGATTTCTGCTGTTTCAGCAATGAAATCGACTAATTCTGCTTTTGTCATAATGACCTCCTATTAATAATGTTGTTAATTCGCAGACCTTATGTCTGCATAAAAAAGAAAACGTTGAACTGACGCCCTTCTACAAAAACTAGAATGGCGTGTCAACAATTTTCAATGATTTAATTATTTTTTTTTTATTCAAACCTTATGTATACTATTTTTCAAAAGTGTTAAAACTGTAAATTTAGTAATATCAAAGATCCATTTTGAATATTTAAGCATGATGTTGATAGCACAACGATTCTGCTTAACATATTGTAAATATTATTAAATATTAATTGCAGATTTTGTTTGTTGAATTGATACTTGCTCAATTGAGTGTTTTCAGCATTGTTTAGAACACTAAACAAATCGGGTGAATAAGCTCAAAGTTTTGTGAGATTTTAAAATCAGAAAATGATGGAGGACGCTTTTTTATCATCAAGGATTTTTTTTAAATTTATTATTGGCCGGTTTTTGTTTATGAAGATTCTGACATTTTTTTCATTTGGGAGACATGAAGATCGTACCATAGGGATTCCAGGTCATTTCTGGATTGTAATGCAACCTGAATGACATCTGGATGAAAATGTTTATCCCGATCTTTTTGAAAAATTTCAAAGACTCTGTCTTTCGGCATGGGATCAATGCCCAGAATTGCATTACCATCATATTTTGGATACTCTCTGATTGATGTCAAGGCGTCAAAGACATCACCCACAGCAAGAATGCAGGCAAAAAAAGGGATTTCTTCTTTCAACAGGCCGTACGGATAGCCGGTGCCATCAACCTTTTCGTGATGGCTGGCAGCAATGATGGGCACCGATTTCAATGATTTTGGCAGTGATATTGGCTCTAGTATCCGAAGTGTCCACAAGGAATGATTTTCCATTGCTTTTCGTTCTTCAGCATTAAAACGCCCTTTTTTCGTGAGAATTGCATCAGGAATTGCAATTTTACCAATATCATGCAAAAGCCCTGCGTATTTAATAATCTCAAGGTCTTCTTCAGATAATCCCATTTTTTGACCCAACAGAACACTGTATTCAGTGACACGATTTGAATGGCCAGCAGTAATGGGATGTCTGGCTTCAATTGCTGTAGAAAGCGCTCGTACCATGCTCTCAAAGGCTGTTTCCAGGGATCTCATTGATAAATTTATTACGCCGAGCATAATATTAAAAGCGGTCGCCATTTTTCCCAATTGTGGATCATCATGAACCGGCATTTCGAGTTCAAGGTGACCGGCTGCAACAGAACGTATGGTATTGACAATTTCATCAATTAGAGATGAACGATATATATCTTTTTCCATCAGTTCATCGTAAGCAGTTTTATAGTCCTCATATGTTTTGGGGGTCGTATCTTGGGGTTCATATGAACCATTTATTCTTTTGTGCTGAGATCTCTTTAGAGTAGAAGCTTTTTTTAATAAAGTATCAAGGTCATCATTCCCTGTAAATTTTGGCCCGAGATCAACGCCTGTTTTTGCAGCAATGAGTACACGTCTTGCTTGATTCACAAAGCAACTGTCATGATGTGCTTCCTGGCATTTTCCACAAAGTCCAGAAACAGTTTTTAGGGCATCATCCAGACGTTTTGGATCGTAAGGTGTTGAATCTGAAGGCAAGTGATCAGGGACGTTTTGAACAATGACTTGACGTAGATTTTTGATAAAATCAAGTAGAATATCACTGGCCAGTCGGGCCAATATTGGTTTTTCGTGATTTTTTATCAGTTTTTTTATTTTTTGATGCGCTTTGAACGCATCTTTATGGCTGCCAACTGGCATTGAAAGCTCCTGTTATTGAAAAATACCAAAACTTATAGACCTCTATCAGCACAATCTATGCCATTTTTTATATAAAGATGGAATATGGTAAACTTAATTTAATTGATCTTCTTCAGTGTAATCCTGGTTCAAAAACAAAATGAACAATTATTAAATGAGGAACTTATTTCCAGAGAGTTCCTTAGGGGCGCATTCCCAAAAAGTCGGAACATTTTTTTTGTACAAATACCGATATCAAACCTATGTTCTATAGTGAAATCCATATGTTCTCCCTCGGACATAGGTTCATTTTTGGTTTTTGTTTGAGGGCAAACACAAGGTTTGCCCCTACAGTTCGCTCTCGTATATAGGTTTGTTATTGGTATTTGTACAAATCAAAAGGCCGACTTTTTGGGAATGCGCCCGTTCCTTAGGGTAAAGATTAACCAATATTTAAGCCCTGTAAGGGCGCAACATAAAGACAAACTAAAAGTGTAACGCCCTTACAGGGCTTAAAACTTTTTATATATTTCCCCAGGGCGTTGCCGCCCTTTCAGGGCTAAGAAAAAAATGTATACACCTATAGACCTATCCGCTTAATTTATAAACATTCCTAAATGTTTAATTATCACTACTTTTCAATACAGCCAAAAATGCAGATTGCGGGATCATCACCTTTCCCACCTGCTTCATACGTTTTTTTCCCTTTTTCTGTTTTTCCAGGAGTTTACGTTTTCGCGTGATATCTCCTCCATAACATTTTGCAGTTACATCCTTTCGAAATGGAGAAATTGTTTTTCGCGCAATAATCGTTGAACCAATCGCGCCTTGAATTGCAATTTTGTACATTTGTCTGGGGATTTCATCCCTGAGGCGTTCACATGCCAGGCGTGCACGTTCCACTGAGCGGTCACGATGTACCAGTTGAGAGAGGGCATCAACGCGTTCACCATTAATCAATATATCCAGACGAACCAGATTACTTGGCCTGTGGTCTAATACATCATAATCAAATGATGCATATCCCTGGGAAACAGATTTCAAATAATCATAGAAATCGTAAACGACTTCAGACAATGGCATTTCAAATATCATTTCCAACCGGTCCCCGCCCAGATATTGATAATTCTTATTGATGCCTCTGCGGTCCAGACAGAGTTTCATGATCCCCCCCATATATCTGTCTGGTGTGATAATACTGGCACGAATAAAGGGCTCTTCGGTACTTTCAATGGTTGATGGATCCGGGTATAATGCGGGGTTATCAATGGTCATTGATGTCCCATCATTTAGATTAATTACATATTGAACTGATGGTGCTGTCAGGATCAAAGACAAATCATACTCTCTTTCGAGACGTTCCTGCACAACTTCAAGGTGCAATAAGCCTAAAAATCCACATCGAAACCCAAAGCCAAGCGCAACAGAAGAATCTTTTTCATATATTAATGATGCATCATTTAATTTCAATTTTTCAAGCGCCTCGACCAGATCTTCATAACCATCTGAAGCAACAGGATAAATTGAAGAAAAGACCATGGGTTTCACTTCAACAAAACCTGGCAGCGGTTCTGAGCAGGGATTGTTTTTTAGTGTAATGGTGTCACCGCATCTTGTGTCGCTCACAGTTTTTACACCCGCAATGACATAACCCACTTCACCGGAACTTAATATTTTTTTTGGATGCCTGACGATTTGGAGAATGCCGATCTCTTCAACTTTGTAGGCGGCCTTATTTGAAAGAAACATAATAATATCATTAGATCGAATAGTGCCTTTGAATATTCTGAAATAGATGATGGTCCCCCGGTAAGAATCATAAATAGAATCAAAAATGAGTGCTTCAAGGGGGGCATCTGGAATTGTTTCTGATGGTGGGGGTAATTTTTGAACAATGGCTTCCAATAAATCTGGAATACCGGTACCATCCTTGGCTGAAACAAGAATGGCATCATCTGGATCAAGTCCAAGTTCTTTTTCGACCTGGTCCTTAACCCGATCAATGTCCGCTGCGGGTAAATCAATTTTGTTGATGACCGGTAGGATTTCCAAATCATGTTCAAGGGCCAAAAAATAGTTGGCCAGCGTTTGCGCCTCAACGCCTTGACTCGCATCTATCAAAAGAAGGGCTCCCTCACAGGAGGCCAATGCACGTGAAACTTCATAAGAAAAATCAACGTGCCCGGGCGTATCAATTAAATTAAGCGTGTAGGTTTGGCCATCTGAGGCTTTATATGGTAAACACACTGTCTGGCTTTTAATTGTAATGCCACGCTCTCGCTCAATATCCATTGTGTCCAGGATTTGATTGACAAATTTTCTTTCAGTGACCAACTCGGCTGTCTGTATCAGCCTGTCAGACAATGTTGATTTGCCATGATCAATATGAGCAATTATGCTAAAATTTCTGATATGCTTCATTAAATTCTCACCTGTTCATAATAAAATTTCAATGTTCAAACTATATCTGTTTTTTAATTCTTACGCAATGCCATTTTTGATTCGCAATGACCTGAAATCCCTAATTTTGTATAGATAATACATGCAGTACATTGTTTTATCAAAAAGATTTAACAGGTATTAGTCGCGCCCCTGATTTGAGATCCAAAAAAAATAATTTCGAGAAAATTCAAGAAAAGATGAGATTTTTTAAGAAAAAAATATTTTTCAAAATTGGTATTGACCTTCATAACATCCTTAAAATTGTATGATATGAGAAATTCATAGTTTTATAACAAATGAAAGGTCTTTAAAAAAGCAACAATTTTTTTTTTCAATTATTTCAAAATTTTGAAAAATTATGCCATTTTAAATATTTCTAAAAATCCAGCCCATAAAAATCCGATTTATCCGAATTGACACGCTAACACAAATTCAATAAAAGTTGTCGCGTCAGTTTCGGAATCAATTATTATTCGTCTATTTTGCCATAAATTTTCGACAATTTCATATATATATTTGTTTTTTAGTCATTGACTGAAAAACAAATCAAATTTCTTCAGAATACAATATTTCCCATAAGCATGGCTTGTTTATATGCCAGATCAAGAAAAACATGATTTGGTTCATAACTCTTTTTTTTGATTAAAAAAAGATGCCTGTGCTTTTTTTTATAACGAATCAAACTTTTTTAAGGAATGAACGCAAAATAAATTCTTTGTTTCAAAAAGAACAGAATGAACTCTTTCTGAAACAAAGAACTTATTTTTCGAGTATTCATAAACAATAAACTATGAACGATATCTGGAAAATAGCAAAACAATCCATCAAAGAAACAATCCCCGGACATACATATCGCATGTGGATTGATGGCCTGCAATTCATACAATCAGATGATAATGAAGTTGTATTAGGTTGTGCCAATAGTTTTTCCAGAAATTGGATCAATCAACGATATTTAGGAGTTATATCCGAGGCCTTACAATCTGTATCAGAAACACCTGTTACTGTAAAAATTGATATTGCATCCGCTCCCAAAAAAAAATCAGTGCCCAAAAAAATTATTACATCGGCTGCAACAGCAGTTCCTGCAACGAAAAAGCAATTGTCTTTGCCCAATATTCATAAACCATCAATTGCCGGGCAAATCTTTCAAAAAGGGTTTACATTTGATCACTTTGTGGTGGGAAATAGTAATAATTTTGCCTATAATGCCTCTCTGTCTATGGCTGATGACAAACAAAATACTGGCAATAATTTATATATTATCTCTAAAACAGGGCTGGGGAAAAGTCATTTATCTCAAGCCATTGGTCATCAAATAATGAATAGAATGCCCCAAAAACGCATTTATTATGTAACTGCTGAAAATTTCGCAAATGAAATGATTCAGGCCTTGCAAAAAAAGCAAATGAGTCAATTTAAAGAAAAATACCGGCAGATTTGTGATGTATTCATTCTTGAGGATATTCATTTTTTAAGCGGGAAAGATCATACACAGGATGAATTGTCATTTACATTAGATTCTTTGCTTGGATTTAATAAAAAAATTATTTTTACAAGCACCTATGCCCCCAATGAAATTCCTAAATTGCACGACAATTTGTCGTCAAGATTAAGTTCTGGCTTAATCACTCAAATAGAGTCGCCAGACTATGATACGCGGTTTCGAATATTACAAAAAAAGTCAATCCTGAATGGTTATGTGATTCCTGAGGAAGTCAATCATTATCTTGCTACTGAACTGACTAAAAACGTGCGTCAATTGGAAAGTGCGCTTATTGGCGTTGCGGCACGTTCTTCGCTCATGGGGGATCCAATTAATCTCAAACTTGCAGAGGCTGTGATTGGAAATATCTATCAAAATCAAAAAGAAGTAACAATGGATGCTGTCAAAAAACTGGTATGCAAGCATTACAAAATAACTGGTGATGACATTATTTCTAAGTCCAGAAAAAAAGCCATTGTCGTACCCCGACAAATTTGTATGTATTTGTGCCGCAAATATACCGATCATTCGTTGGGAGAGATCGGAAAGAGTTTTCGACGACACCATGCAACTGCATTTCATTCTGTTACAACCATTGAAAAGAAAATGAAATTAAACAGCAATATTAAAAGGCAGGTATCATATTTGTGCGATAAACTTGATGGCGATTATTCGGAAGAAAAATCTTGAAATATAAACCGCTCTTTGATAGACTCAAATTAACGTTTACTTATACCTTATATAATATAAAAAACTTTCGACATATATTATCAGAGTAAGGAGATCAAAATGTTTCATCGTTTACTATTATTATTGATAGCTGGCATTACCTTTACAACCTCATTTCAATTGCCAGTTATGGCTGAAATAAAAGCACCTCAATTTATGCTATACAAGCCTGAAGGCATGGTTCAATATTCTAATGATGGTCAAAAATGGGCATCCATTTCGTATAGCAAATTTCTATATCAATCGGATCAAATTCAAACAGGAAAAAATAGTTCCTGTATGTTGTTGGATCAAAAAAATAGAACGATTCAACACATGCCTGAGAATACATCAATTATCATCAACAACAATGGTATTGAAAGTAAAAAAGGCCAGATTTCCAAAAAAGGGTCAGTAAATCATCTGTTATGTGATATGAATAAAAAATTTTTTAAGGCTTTAAGATATACAGTTGTTCGGCGGTCTGTTACTACTGCGCCATCATTTGAACTAAAAACCGCCAAAAGAATTACAGTCAGCGCAAGCTATCCAGATCTAGTGTGGCAGCATCTCGGGCCAAAGTATAGTTATCAGCTATTCATTGATTCACTCAAATTTGATATTTCAGTAGACAAAGATGTACCAACAGTTCGCTTTCCAGTGCCGAAGCTTAAAAGTGGAAAACACAAATATTATGTTAAAGTTTTAAAAGATGGAACCCCTTTGTACGCGCCTTCTAAAAAAAAGAGTCTCTATTATTTATCTGAACAGGAACAGGCTGAATTGTTAAATCAGAAAAACACCATTGAACAAATTGATCCTGAAAATGGATTTCTTCTAGGAAATTTTTTAGAAGAAAAAGGCTTGATTGTTGCTGCCATGGATTATTATCAGCAGTTTTTTGAAAAAAATCCAGAAGAAAATCAGATGCGTCCATTCCTGATCAAAGTTTATAGTGATCTACGATTGAACCATCTGAAAAAAGTTGAGATTAACCGGTATAATGCCATTCAATAAAAGGAATTTATTATGTATGTTGAAAAAAGAAAGCATCAACGATTAGCAATTAAGTTAAAAACCAGAATCGACTGTGAGAATGGATTTTCCATCGAGGGTAAAACTAAAAATATCAGTTTTGGCGGGGTTTTTTTTGAACCTGATTCTGATTCCATTATAAGTGATCGTATCAAAAATAACGATGTCTGTACACTAACACTCCTGCTAAATAATGATGATGCGGCAAATCAAATTCCCCTCATTTTTCAAATCAGGGTTGCTCACTGTAGAAAACGCGGTTATGGCATGCAATTTCTTTTTATTGAAGGGCTTGAAGCCTATGAACATTTTGAAAAAATGATGGTTTTAAATAGCGATGCCTCTGAGAGTCTGATGGCAGAGCTGGAAAAACATCCGGGTTTGATTGTTAAGGATGAAAATTAATTTCCAACCATTTTCCCGCATAGGTTTTGATATTTTTCAATAAGGAATGCTTGAATAATAAATTCCTCATTTACTTATGTGCCAATAACGTGTAGGGGCGAACCTTGTGTTCGCCCATCGTACATATAGACTTTAAGATAAAGATTTTGGACTGCGTTGGCGCTTCGTCGATGTACTATAATAGTACTATCTCCTTGCGCCGCCTTGCCAAAATCTTTATCTTAAAGTCTATAGGAACAAAAGCGTTATTCGTTCGAGGGCGAACACAAGGTTCGCCCCTACATCGGGCTGGCACATAATTAAATGGGGAACTTATTTTTCGAGTATTCCTAAGCATCAATCAGCCGCAATAATTCTTCATTGGACATTTTACCTGTCAGATCGCTTCCTGAAAGCAAATCTCGGGCGAGATTGCGTTTATTATGATGCAATGCCAGGATTTTCTGTTCAATAGTATCTTGTGTTACAAAACGATAAACTGTAACCGGTCGCAGCTGACCAATGCGGTGCGCACGATCTGTCGCCTGATCTTCTATTGCTGGATTCCACCAGGGATCCAGATGTAATACATAATCCGCTGCGGTCAGGTTTAAGCCTGTGCCGCCTGCCTTTAAACTGATTAGAAAAACATTGCCCTCGCCCGCCTGAAAGCGATCAATTCTTTTTTGACGTTCCTTAGCAGGCGTTTTGCCATCCAAATACTGGTAACTGATATCTTTTTGATCAAGGTATTCACGAACGATGGTCAGATGATCTACAAACTGGCTGAATATTAATGCTTTGTGATTATTTAGAAGCAACTCCTCCAATACTTCCCCTACTAAATTCAGTTTACTGGATGATATATTGCTTTCGGGTAAAACCAGACGTGGATGACAGCAGGCACGACGCAAACGCATAATTTCTGCCAGAATTTGAATGAACTGTTGGCCTTTTGGGTCATCATTCTTTTTTGCCAGTTTTTCCAGAGCCTGCCTGCGAATGGCTTCATACAGCGCTCTTTCTTCATCACTTTGGCTCACCTCCAGAACAATTTCGGTTTTTGCGGGTAATTCATCAAGTACCTGTGTCTTAAGACGACGTAAAATAAAAGGTTGGATCAGTTTTTTCAGGGCAAGACGTTTTTTACGATCACCATTTTGTTCAATGGGGGCAGCGAATCGTGCATTAAAAGATTGTCTGGTCTGTAAAAGTCCTGGATTGATAAACTGAAACAGATTCCATAATTCACCCAAATGATTCTCAATAGGCGTACCAGTCATGATCATCTTAAAGGTGCCATTTAATTGTATTGCAGCCTGATAACGTTTGGTTTCCGCATTTTTTATTGCCTGGGCCTCATCAAGGAGTACCACGCGCCATGAAATTTTTTTAAGGAGATCACTTTCATTTACCAGCAATGCATAACTGCAAATCAACAAATCAAATGGTTTCAAGCTCTCAATGTGTTGTTTGCGATCTTTACCTGTTAAGAGCGCTGGGTTTAAAGTTGGGGCAAAACGCTTGCATTCACGCAACCAGTTGTAAGTCACCGAACTGGGAGCGACAACCAGAATAGGGCCTTCATGGGCACATGTTAACATCAATGCCAGTGCCTGAATGGTTTTTCCCAATCCCATGTCATCCGCCAGACAGGCGCCAACCTTCCAATATGCGAGTCGCATTAACCATTGAACGCCTTCAATCTGATAATTCCTTAACGCACCCTTAAATGTTGAGGGGATTTCTGGCGCATCACTTAAACCTTCCTCAAGACGTTTAATATGGTTTTTCCAATGCTTGTCTGCTTTTATGGATTTTGCATGCTCACAAAAATTCCCCAAGGCAATTGCTGCAAGTCTGTGGATCTTGACGCCTTTTTTATTTTTTTGACTATAAGCATTGAATGCTTCCAACTGCTTTCGAAATTGATCTTTTAAAACCAGAAAACGATGATCATCTAAAGGAATAAAGTTCCCGGATGCATGTTCAATTAATTCTAAAAGATTTTGAAATAACAGGGTTTTGTCTTCATCAATATGTAATTCCCCCTGGGTTTCAAACCAGTCTGTCTTTTGTTGAATTGTAAATGTCATGGAATTGATAGACACAGGTTTGGTGAGTTTTATGGGTTTACCCTCGGGCCATTCAATGACAGGTTTCGCTTTAAGATCTTCGATTTCAAGAAGCACGTTTAACGCCTGCTCCATTTCATCAAAAATCCATTCCCAGGTACCACTATCGGTTTCAGCGAGTGTTGGACAATCTGCAACGAGCGATTTTGCAGTATTCTGTTCTTCCTGTAAGTCTCTTGTGGTTTGAATATTTTTGCCTTTGACAGTTGCAATTACAGTTTTTCCACCCATACCAGGGGCAAAATATGGACCCTTGTTTTTAAATGGACGAACGCGTATATTCATTTTTAGTCCCATTTTATAAGGCTGTAGATGAATATGCGGTGTCTTGTCAGCAGGCACTTGATTTGTTTTTCCTTTGAAATCAGTCATATCAGAATGAATCGTTACCATCGTGCTAAGTCTGTCAACCAATTGATGAATCTTTTTTTTCTCAGAAACTGGTATATCGATAGCTTGTTGTAGATAGGCTGCAATTTTTTTATGATTCTCATCAAAGAGATACAGGTTGATTTGGGTGTCACTTTCCTGTTCTGCAAAATAATTTTTATTGCCATCGGTAACAGGATAAATACTGACATTTAATGCTGTTCCAGTTTGTTCAATGCAAAGTTCTGGAGCTTTCTGTACAATTTCCACAGGAACTGCGGGTGCGTTGTCCATGAATAGATAAGGATGACCAATCAATTTTTTCATTGCGCTGGCAGTATCAAAAAGATAGTTCGTTTTTAAATATCCAGAAGAAAACCAGGTTTGTTCTTGAATATCAGTACAAAGAGTTGCATCCTGCTCGCTAATAAATCCCATAGTGACCGCTTCTTCTTTTAAGCGTTTCAAAGCAATGGGACGCCCTTTTGACCATTTACCACTACTTGTTTGCTTTTGTTCCTTTGGCTTTATCGTGCAGTTGCCATTTTTAACCGACAGAATCCAGACCAGTCGTGAGGATGTGTTTGTAATCTTTTTGGGTTTAGGTTTTGGCGATTTTTTGACAGGTTGAATCTCAAGTAGTTTATCGACCACGCACTTCCAGTTGGTTTGCGTGTTAAGGGTGTCAAATAAGAATCTTTTTATACCAATGTGCATTCCATTAGAAACAGCATTTAATAATATTTTGTTATGCTCTGCATTTATTTTCATATTATTGTTCAGCATAATTTTAGCCAATTCAGATGCAAACCATAAATAACCATTGGCGACCGCTTTATTATAAAGATTAAAATAGTTGACACAACCATAGGCATCGCCTTTAAACCAGACATTTCCTAATGCAGCAAAGAACTCAAGCATGGCTGGGTACTTGTTTTCACTGTCATACATGTAGTCATAATGCGTTTGTAGACCGTGAAATTCAGGAGCATAAGAAGGATCCAGGCGAGATTGAATGGCTATTTCAAAAATTTGAAATGATTCTGAAAGCCATCTTACTTTATCCATTTTTGAGACAATTCTTTCCAACTTTTTGATTTGATCAAAACTATCAGAAGTGTCTTGTCTTAAAAGCTCGGCAAGGTAAAAGAGTATAGAGACATTGATGACCTTATTGGAAAAGTTGTCTTCATTTTTTAAGGCCTTTTGGAAACATTGAACCGCCTTTTCTCCATTATCAGCGAGACATGCCAGCCATCCTTTAAGAAATAAATCTTCATAGCTGTCTGTATGAGCTAATGATTCAGCCTCATCAAATCGCCCACGATACAGATAGTGAACAGCAAGAATCGTTTTATATTCCTGAGGCAATCCTTTTAATTTGTGATAAAGCGCTTGAAGTTCTTCAACCTCTTTATTACAAGGTTCCAGGGTGATGATGCGATCAACAAGTGTTTTATGAATATAATAAAGTTTTATGGAATCAGGTAGTTCACCCTTAAATTCTTTTTGGGAAACATTATGCAGGAATTTTTCCATCGCTCTATTAATGAAATAATCGTTATTAACCGACTGTTTATATTCAAAGAATATTTTTTCAAGGGTGTCATAATCTTTACGAAAATAGGCAAGCCGCAAATGGCGAATATTTCTGGCCTCTTCATGTATTTTTTTATCAGTCAGATTGAATCCCTCTTTTTCCAACTCTTCCAACATCTCAGCCACTGGTTCCAGAATGTTCAATTCTGAGGCAATCTGCACGGCATAATCAGCAAAATTATTGTTTGCTGTAGGATAGTTAGAATCTTTTATAAGATTCAGAGCGATTAGTTTCTTAAATATTTGATCAAATAGATGCGTTTTAAAGCGTTTTCCTTCAGGAGTATGAATATCTAGTTTGTCCAAACATTTCACAAGAATTGTACGAGTCATAGGAAAATACACCAATGAAATAATCAACGTAATAATTTGCTCTGTGTAAGTGCATTTCTCAAAATGGGAACGTAATAATGATAAATTTGTTCGCTTTTTTTTTTCAGACATAGGAATAGCTCTTTTCTTTTAATTTGTTGATAAAATGTTCATCAGTCATGAGTAGAAATATGTTTATCCCACCACACATACTTTACCAATTGGGGGAACTTATTTTTCGAGCATTCCTAATAAGTATTATCTACAAATACATACAGATTTTTCCAATTGATTACCATATAAAGGCACTCCTTTTGAGAGATACTCATCGATTTCAACAATCTGAATCTTTCCAATAGGCTGTCCTGGAATCAAGTATTTTTGATTATATATCCCATTAATGGTTCCCAAAGATCCAATGACATCAAATGTCATATGATTGACAAGCCCTGACTTTGTACCTGAAGATATGATATAAAGGTCGTTTTGATTATCAACAATAAATCCTTTCCACGATTCATTCTCCAGTACATTCACCATTTTTGATGCAATAAATTCTGACAGATGCTTAAGCATTTTCTGTATGGTAATATCATTCAAATCATTTTGAATTTTCTCTTTTGATTCAAATAGTTTATCCAGCCGATACGTTTCTTCTAAAGGCAAATACCATAGTTTTGTATGTGTGACGCAATCAAACAATGAAAATTCACCTCGAAATTGCACAAATGGCATCATTTTTCGAAATCCATAAATACCTGTCTTTTGTGGCACTATTTTTATATCATGAATACGTGCCCAAATGAGAGCCTGGTAGCCCTCTTTTTGAGCTGTTTCAATTAATGCCTGTCGGTCAATGTGATCTGTGGATAGCAATCGTGATGTTGTCTGAAGAATTTCAGGACTATTTTCATTTGCGATAAAATATAAATTGGGATCCAATTGTTGCATTTGAGAGACAATATCTTTATAAAAGAATTCAATATTTGATTGGGTTATTTTTTTTGCGCGATTATCAAAGGCTACAATTCCTATTTTTTTCTTCAGGTTGATAACAACCTCATTCTTTTTTTGATAAAATGGATGCCTGGTACAGCCACTGAAGGTTGCAAAAAAGATGCATATGATAATTAATATGCAACTGAAATGTTTCATAAAAACTCCTTTAAGTCTCATAGCTTCAACAAATTGTTTGATTATAAGAAGCCATAACTGATGTTTGTATCCCCCCACGCGGGGTAAAAATACCAGTAATTGTCATTGTTTTAGGTTTGACCATTTCAACCAGATGATCAAGCATTATGTTTACCAGATGTTCATAAAACACGCCAACATTTCGATATTGAAGTAAATAATATTTCAAAGATTTTAGTTCAACAATGTGTTGATCGGGCGTATAGCGTATCTGCATTTTTGCGAAATCTGGTAACCCAGTCATTGGGCATAATGAGGTAAACTCAGGTTGTTCAATATTAATTTCAATATCTCTAACGCCACAATATTGATAGCCTACAATTTCTAATACATCTGAATTAATCTCACTGGTTAGTTTGATATTTTCAAACGATTTTGTCATTCATCATCCTCCAAAAATTTTTTAACATCTTATGCACTGAATCGGGTTATTTTGTCAAATCTAATTTTTTTCTCCTTATGAATCTTCAAGAGCACGCACTTCATCAGAACTTCGTCGCAAATGGCGTGTCAATGTTCGTGCCATATTTTGGATCAGCTTAATTGCAATTTCTGGATTTTTTCGTCTGAAAACGTTAAAGTCATCTAAAGATAATCGATAGACCTCGGTATCTTCTTCAGACCAGATATCAGCAGAGCGGGGTTTACCATCCAAAAGCGCCACTTCACCAAAAATAACTCCTGAATTAAATGTAAAAATACGTTTCAGTTGATTTCTTTCGCGCAAGCGAATTTTTACACTGACCGATCCCTTCGTCAGGAAATACATATCACGTCCAGGGTCTCCTTCATGAAAAATAGGATCTCCTTCCTTATACGTTTCCTGATGGAGTCGTTTTTTGAGAACTTCCATTTCATCAGGTGTAAAGCCATTCACAATGTCCATTTCTTCAAGAAGCACTTCGTTGCGCGCGCCAGTAAGCTGCGGTAAATTTTCGAGTAAATTATCTTCTGACCATTCCAGTGCAGCATCTGTATCTGAAAAAAATCGAAGATCGTCCAATTGCTGTGAAATATCCATGATCTGAAGAAATCCCCAAAGCGTTTCATTCGTTTTCAAATATGTAAATAAAAGATGCTTCTTGCTTTTTTCAAAACTGCGTTTCAACTGTGTGAGAATATTGGCTCCTGTGCTATCAATCTCGGTAACACGTTTCATATCAATAATACAATATTGGGATTTTTCCATGGATGCTTCAATCTGAGTGGATAAATTTTCAGCAGATCCAAAAAACAAAGGCCCTTGAAGTTCGAAAAGAACAATCTTTTTGCCTTCTTTTTCAAGTAAGTCGCTATCTGCAAGACTCCTCATTCTTTTTGAGTGAAACTGGTTTCCATAATATTTTCGTTTGATAATGGATTTTCCCATTTTGGACATAAACAGTCCCGATGCAATCGCAACGCCAATTCCTACAGCCACAATCAAATTAATACTGACTGTCACCGCAGCAACAGTGAGCGTGATAAGAAGATTTACCAGAGCAACACGACGCTGCTCTTTAGGGGCTGTAAGTTTTTTGATAAGGCTCAATGTCCAGCTATCAAACAGGGATATGCCCACAGATGTTATAATTCCAGCAATAGCTGCCATTGGAATTTTACCCACCAAAGTGCCAATACTCATAATCACAACAAAAATAACACATCCACAAAACATTCCAGCCAGTCGGGTTCGTCCGCCAGCATTAAAACTGGCCAGACTACGTGGAACAGATCCTGCTCCGGGAAGGGCTCCAAAACATGCACAAGAGATGTTTGCAACTCCCTGTCCAATCAATTCACGTTTACTGTCGTGACGACTGTCTGTTAAATTATCCGAAACAACAGAACTAAGCAATGACTCCATAGAACCTAATAAACCCAATACAAATGCAGTAATGATGACATCAGGAATATAATCCCATATCTGAATTTGATGGGATGCTCCCCAAAAATGAAAAAATAAGTCCGGTGTTGGAAATTCGACATTTATACTTCCAACAATTGGTCCCATCATATCCGGTGGAACAAATAGTTTAAATACATAGTATAGACAGGTACCAGAGCCTAATCCCATAAGTGATGCCGGAATAATTTTGATTTTATTGTATTTTTTAGAAAGAAACAGTACAATGATCGTTGTCAGTCCAACGGCCAATGTGACCGGTTGGAACGCGGTAAAGTCAGAAAGAATTGCTAATACAGATACATGTCTGGCCATTCCTATCAATGGTTTTATTTGTTTGATAATTAGCAGAATGGCAATGCCATTCATGAAGCCAGATATGACTGGAAATGGAACAAACTTGATCAAATTTCCCAGGCGAAGCACCCCAAATAAAATCTGAAATATTCCTGCCGAACCAACGCATAATGCAGCAAGTCCAACAATAATGATATCCCGATTTTCAATGGTGCCAGGAATTTTTGTGCATAAACCGGCTATTAGTGTGGATAAAATCAGAGTTAATGGGGCTTTAGGACCAGTAATTTGGAGCGGCGTTCCTCCGAATAGCGCGGCAATAAATGCACCAAATATTGTCGTGTAGATACCTAAAAGTGCAGCCTGCGGTGCAAAATGGATCCCTATGGGGGCAAAGGCAATAATTCCATAACCAATTGCCATTGGCAAGGTGATGATTGCAGCAGAAATTGCGCCCGAAAAATCCCCTTTCACATTAGAAAACATTGATACGTTTGCAAATGCGGGTTTAGATGTCTGAACACTTGTTTTTTGCTCAGTCTCAACACGTTTTGGTGGATCATTCATATCAGTTTCAATAACAGGCTTTTTTAATTCATTGCTTGTATCAGTTTTGTTTAAATCCGCTTTAATTGGTGGATCTGCCAATTTTTTTGGCTTTTTCACTGGTGGCTCTGCCGACATTTTTGGCTTTTCCACAGGTGGCTCTGCTGAAGTTTTTGACTTTTCCACAGGTGGCTCTGCCAAATTTTCAGGCTTTACCAAGAAAACATTCAGACAGTTAAAACACCGAAACAGCGCACCTTCCGGATTTAATTTATATTCATCAAAGTGATATACAACCTGACATTTTTCACAAATAACTTTCATAAGTCTCAGCTCTTTCTTTGAATTGATTGATCTTGAATTATGTTCAAATTTTATGATTTGAGGCTACGTCATAAAGAGGAACGAGCAAGGTGTCCCGCTTGATGCCATAACCTGTTTTAAATTTATTTTAGGCCATATTTTTTTTACCCCTATACTTATATAGACACCAATTTTTTGAATTTCTTACAAAAAAAATTAAAAAATTATAAAAAAAATTTTTTATTAAAGATTTTACATCATATTTTACACTTATGTAATTGGTATTTTTTAGAATTCATTTTTTGTTTAAAATTGAATTGTTACACTCTATCATTTTTTTTTGTACGTTGCAAATTAACAGGAAAAATATTTCTAAAGGATACTCGAAAAACAAGTTCCCCATTAAGGAAATCGGCTTTGCTGGTTCCCACGCTGGAGCGTGGGACCAGAGTTGGAGAGGGTTTGCTTAGCCTGACGGCTATGGGGTCAACGCCTGATCCTAAGGAATGCAATTTATTAAATGAGGAACTAATTTTTTGAGTATTCCTAAGAAAATTCAGGATGATATTCGGGTACAATCATTTTCAAGGATTCCATAATCGTTCGATGGTTAAACGTTTTTGCTGCACGAATGATCATATCGATTTTTGTACTGATTTCATCCATCTGACATATTTGCCCGCGCAGTACCAGAATTTTTTCATGTTGTGTTTTGACAATGCCTTCACCTTCTGTAATTAATTCTTCATATAATTTTTCACCGGGTCGGAGTCCGGTATATTGAATTTCAATATCTCGATGGGGTTTATATCCATGAAGTCGAATTAAATCCTGTGCCAGGTCTACAATCCGAACAGCGCGCCCCATATCAAGGATAAAAATTTCGCCACCTTTGCCCATGGCACCGGCTTCCAGGATTAATTGCGCGGCTTCTGGAATACTCATAAAATAGCGCGTTACTTCTGGATGTGTTACTGTTACTGGTCCGCCTCTTGAAATTTGATCCTGAAAAATGGGAATCACAGAACCAGAACTTCCCATAACATTCCCAAATCTCACAACCATGAATTGACTGTATTTAGAGTCATTGGCGCATAAAACCAGCTGTTCGGCCACGCGTTTTGAGGCGCCCATTACATTGGTGGGACGTACAGCCTTGTCAGTTGAAACCAGAACAAAACGTTCCACTTTTTTTGCTTTGGCAATATTTACAAGATTTAAAGAGCCTTGAATGTTATTAATAACAGCTTCCCAGGGATGTTTCTCCTGCATGGGGACGTGTTTATAGGCAGCCGCATGAAATACGACCTCTGGTTGAAAATCATCAAAAACATGCTCCAATGAATCTTGGTCCCGAATATCTGCCAGGTAGGTTTCAACATCCATATAGCCAAATCGCTGGCGACATTCCATTTCAACGCGAAACAGGTTGATTTCACTCACTTCTAACAGGCCCAATCTTCGGGGATGAAACCGACTGACCTGGCGAACCAATTCACTCCCAATAGAGCCGCCTGCACCTGTTATTAAAACACGTTTTTCATGAATATACCGATAGATCTCGGCTTTGTTCAGATGAATCTCTTCACGACCCAATAAATCTTGAAGGGTGACATCTCGAAGGGCTTTGACTGAAATTCGACCATCAATTAATTCGCTTATTGCAGGAACAGTTCGAAATCGCTTTCCTGTAGATTCACAATTGGAAACGATTTTACGCATATGCGCTTGAGAAGTTTTTGGAATTGCAATGAGGATTTCATCAAATAAATCGATAAATGAATCTATCTGATCCACCTGTCCTAAGACCGCTATACCATGAATGGTTTTACCCTGCTTAAGGGGGTTGTCATCTAAAAAACCAATGGGCTGAATTTTCAAATTTGGATTGTCACGAATTTCGCGTAAGACACGTTCCCCTGTGCTTCCAGCACCAATGATTAATAGACGTTTTGAGTCTTTGCCTTTTCGGACCAGAGCAGGAAAAAATGACATGTCTGAATGCCGGGTGTAAAACACTCGGATACTGGCACGAAATCCCCCGATAGAAATCAGGCATAAGCCAAAATCAATAATAAAAACAGAGCGGGGATACCCTTCAAAACGATGTAATACCATCACAAACAGAATGAGTATTAAAGAACTGAACATTACTGCCTTTACGACATTCACCAAATCAAAAAGACTCGTAAAACGCCACATGCCTTGATAAAGGCTGAATGAAAAAAAAACGACCATTTTTACAATCAAGATCAGAGGAATCAATTGCCACAGTGCTTTATGATAATGATCTGGTATCACAAAATCCAAACGCACAGCGAAAGCCAACCACCAGGATAACGTGACCAGTAGAATATCAATAACAAATACAAGATAAAAGTTTTTTGAGCGAAGTAAGTTTTTCATGACCCGACATTCCAATCTATTGCTTCAATTTCGACAAAATACACGCGATAACACTTGACTGCTCTTCATTTGACATTCCGGGGCCAGATGGCAGACAGATTCCGGTTTGAAATAATTGTTCACAAACAGGTGGGTCTAATTGATGGGAAAAAAAAGCAGCACCTTTGAATAAAGGCTGCATATGCATGGGTTTCCAAACAGGCCTGGACTCAATGTTATGTTTTTCCAAATAATTGACCATTTCAAGCGGCGCCATAATAGAGGGTTCCATTGTCATCACAGTCAACCATCGGTTAGAATCATAACCAACAGGCTCTGGCATAAAATCTATACCTTCAAGAGGTCCCAGTTCAGAAACATATTTTTTGAATATCTGGCGACAGGCCTGAATATGATCATTCAATATCCGCAATTGGCCCAGCCCGATTGCTGCCAAAACATTGCTCATGCGGTAATTGAATCCCATTTCGCTATGTTCATAATGGACCACAGGATCTCTTGCTTGCGTTGCCCAATAACGTGCTTTTGCAATTGCATCCGGATTATGGGACAAAAGCATTCCACCGCCTGATGTCGTAATCATTTTGTTGCCATTAAAAGAATAAATACCAAAATTTCCAAACGTTCCACTGTACTGATCTTTATACTTTGATCCGATGGCTTCAGCAGCATCCTCTATAATGGGGGTATCATATTTTTTACAAATACTGGAAATTGCATCCATATCTGCACATTGACCATAAATATCAACAACAATAACAGCTTTTGGTCTTTTACCCATCTTTTCATATTTTTGAAATGCACGCTCCAGCGCCTGAGGAGACATATTCCAGGTATCAGGTTCAGAATCAATAAAAACAGGGGTTGCATTTTCATATAAGATCGGATTAACACTTCCCACAAAGGTAAGGGAAGCGCAAAACACAATGTCGTCAGATTGGACATTCAGAAAACGAAGGGCTAAATGAATGGCAGCAGTGCCCGAACTGAGTGCAAGGGCACTGCTTATGCCAAAACGCTCTGAGATTTCATTTTCAAATCGCGTAATATGTTTCCCCACCGGCGCAATATAGTTGCTTTCAAAAACTTCGTCGATATAACTTTTTTCGTCAACACCCATATGTGGTGGGGATAGAAAAATCCGGTTCATACGTCATGTTTATCCATTAAAAAAATTTTTAAGATTTTCGATGTATTTATCAACCATGCTTTCGAATTCTCTTGATGCAAATGGTGCAATGACCATTTTTGCCAGCGATGGGAATGGCAGGGTCAGTACCCCTTTTGTATTTAAAACAACATGTGTCATATCCCCTTGTTTGGAGATTTTCCAGGAACCTTCAATTTCTGCGTTTCCAACATCATTGACAGGTTTCCATACAATGCTGCCAGAGTCTTTATCACTTTCGTATTTGCAGGCATACACGGTTTGAATGTAGTATTTTTGAATACCGAGCTTTTCCATTTCCCATCGGAAACAGTTTCCGCCCATGTCTACCAATTGATCGACTTTTGGGAAATGACTGACTGAATCCGGTACGCTGGCCAGTAAATCAAATACTTTGTCGTAATCTGCAGGAACATCAAATTCTTTGTTGATGTCTACGTTGACTTTAAATGCCATAATGATCTTCTCCTTTAATGTTTTTATAAAGTTATATCTATTAAATGCTCAGGTACATCCTGAGATAATATCCTTACTGTAGAGACGTAGCATGCTACGTCTCTGCACGACCTTGTTTTTTTTGTACGAACAGGCAAAATGAGCATCTTATTTTCCAAGCATTCATTATCAATAAACGCCCCAATTACCAGAAAGATAGTATTGATGCAACACCGGTCGAATATGTGTATTTATTTGCACTGTGTGCAGTTGATCCAATACCCCTTTTCCAAAATAAATCATTGATTTCATTGCATTGGCATCAATATATTTACTCTCTATATCTTTAAAACTGAGCTGTAAAGCCAGTTCTTTCAGTCGATCAGATTCAATATCTTTTTTTCGCATCCCTAAAACAAATCCCCATTCTCCCATTGTTGGGACATGGTTATGATAGGGCAATACAGATAAACCAGCTGATTCTATGGTTTTCAGTATGCACAAAAATGCTTTCTTGGAAAAATAGGGACTGGTTGCCTGAGTGACCATAATGCCACCGCGCATCAGATGATGCGCAATTAACCGGTAAAAATCCAGTGAATATACATGCATGAGATCAATCGTATCTGGATCAGGCAAATCAATGATTATTATTGAAAATTGTTTATCACGTTTTTCAAGAAATGTCATTGCATCTTGATGAATTATTTTAATTTTTGGCGTTTTGAAAGAATGATGATTAATATGGGTTAATATGGGATTATTTTTTCCCAGATGTGTCATTACAGGATCAAGGTCAATTAAAGTGATATGTTCAATATCAGGATACTTTAGAAGCTCTCTGACAGCGACACCATCTCCACCGCCTAAAACAAGAATTTCTTTATGACAGGCACTTAATTTCATGGCCGGATGGACCAGTGGTTCGTGATATTTTTCTTCATCATAGGTACTGAACTGAACCTGACCATTCAGATACAACCAGTAATATTGACGCCACCGGGTGATAACAATTTTTTGATATGCAGTTTGTCTGGCATAGACAATTTTATCTTTGTATTTACTTTGCTCTCCAAATTGAATAATAGGCTTTGCACTGAAACCCAAACAGACAAAAAAACACAAACAGATAATCCAGGATAAAATGAATACCTTTTTGTAAGAGATAAGCGCCAAATATTGCCATAGCACCAGTGTCGCAACCAAAAAATTAATACATCCCAAAATGATGGGTGTATATGTCAATCCCAGATAGGGCAGTGCAATAAATGCAAAGATAATTCCGCCAAGCAATGAACCATAATAATCCTTTTCCATGACATTGGAAATGTTAATCCGCAGATTTTCGTAGGATTCGTTAATTCTTGTTACAAGTGGAATCTCCAGGCCAATGAGTATTCCAACAATTATTCCCTGAGAATAAATTACAAGATTAATTGGCTGAATGAATGCTGCAAGCCCATATGCAATGATGGCCGACGTTGCGCAGGCGACAGAAAGAAAAAGTTCTGTAATCAGAAACCATTCCAAAAGATTTGTTTTTAATACACGACTGATTCGACTCCCCATACCCATGGCAAAAAGCATGAAAGACATGACCAGAGTCCATTGGAAAACTGCATTTCCTGAAAGATAAGTGGCCAGGGTGGATAAAACAAATTCTGCAATTATTCCCGCGCATCCAGTAGCAAACAGCGCAATTTTAAGAATTTTATTATCTGATGGCATTGAATTAATATTCATGATCCATTTCCTCTGATATTTGTTCCGCTCAGATGATTATGAATCAGTAAGGAAATATCCCTTTTCGATCTCTCGTAACTTTATATAACGCATAAACATTGAATGTGCAGAATTAATTGCAATAATAAATCCGGGAATTCCATCTAAAAAACCACGCTTCCATACATAAACTTCCAAAAATTTTCCAAAAGGTCTCAAGAGCATACGCCATATTTTAAAGCGTTTGCCTTCATCATACAAGTTATGAGACTGTAGAGAGGAATACCGATTGGATGTATTCTCCATTCCTTCAATTAGTCCATCAAAGGGATAATGTAAGATATCTTTTGTTAAGGTTCCAATTTTCCCAGTGATTTCAACGCGTTCATGCACTCTTTCTCCAATCCATTTTGCACAGGTACGTTTAAACAATCTGAGCTGTCGGTCTGGATAAAATCCACTATAGTTAATCCATTTTCCATGAAAAAAAGTGCGGCGCGGCACGTAATAGCCTTCCTTTGCTGATGGATCCTGAATAATTCTTTTGACTTCCTCAATTAATTCATCAGAAACAGCTTCATCCGAATCCAGACTAAAAACCCAATCTGTTGTTGCGTGGGATAAAACAGCATTTTTCTGATCAATAAAGCCTGTCCATGAACGTTGGTGAGCTTTGTCTGTAAACTCTTTGACAATCTCAAACGTTTTGTCTTTGCTTCCATGGTCCACAACCACAATTTCATCTGCCCAGGTAGAAGATTCCAGGCATTTACGAATTGTTTTTTCATTATCCCCGCATATGATACACACGGATATTGACATATTATCTCCTCCTTATGAATGGGTCATTGTTTTTGAATAAGACCGGATTAATCCGGGCTTAACCTGAACTTTGACTCGAATATTCTTACCAGTAGTATAAAAGCCTCTGATCATATTAAATTGTGTATTCTCTAATGTTTCAATTTCGAGATCCTCAGCCGATGCGCCTGTTTCGATAGCCTTTTCTTCAAGTAACTTCGTCGCTGTTTTCAGCGCATCTTCATTGGTAAAATTCCTGTTAATTTTTTCAGAATAATTATTTTCAGGGGCAGTAACGTAACCTTGTTCAGTATCTGCAAACAGAGACACCTGACAGGTCGTTCGTGCCAGAGCCGCACCCACTGCATTGGCAACACCCCATTTTGGAGCGACTCTGACACGTTTTGATGTCAGGGATTCTAAACGTTTGCTAAAAAATGGAGCCGGCCCGCCCAGTACAAGAATTTCAGTGGGATAGACCTGTTTACCCTGTAAAATTTCATGCACAGTGTATACCGGCTTTGAATTGATTCTTTCAATCATGAGATTGGCTTCAGAAAGAATTTTTTCGCAGGCAATGTTCAGAACTTTTTGGGCGCAAGCTTTCAGCGATAAATTCATTTGTTGCGCCAGCTTTTCAAAACCTTTTATAGCCAATTCTTTGTCCCCCCCTTCAATAGGGTCATCCAGAACAAACATGGCATCAGTAGGGGTCGGTTCTGGGCCTCCAAAAGCCATTGCCGGACCATTTCGATCAGGCCCCACAGTAATGGTTCCATCATTGAATCGCACCACTGAATCTCCACCCAATCCAATTGAATGGGTTTTCAGTGACCGAATCAAAGTCTTATAACCCGCCAGTTCAATGCCCATTGGATCGAGTAATGGCACGCGATTGACCACAATGGCCATATCAGTCGTTGTGCCACCGATATCCAAAACCAGGGTATCTGTATTTTCTTGCGTGTAAGGAATGGCCCCCATAACACTGGCAGCCGGACCGGATAAAATGGTTTGACCCGGTTGCTTTAACGATGCTTTCAAGTTCATTGTTCCGGCATCTGCTTTCAGCGTGTATATAGGTACTTTCAGACCATGCTCTTTAAAAGACTTATTAATTGATTCCAAAAATTGCTGATTTTGGGGATATACTGCCGCATTGATATAAGTTGTCGCAATGCGACGTGGGAAATTAAGTACGCCTGAAAGCTGATGCCCCTGTATGATCACATCAAATCGTGAACTTAAAACATCAGCAATTTGCTTTTCATGAATGGGATTTCGCGTTGAAAATTTACCGACAATCCCCACCTGTTTAATTCCTGATTTTTGAAAATGATCTGCAATACGATGAATCTCATCTTTGTTCAATTGTTGAATTTCTCTACCTCGATGATCAATGGAACCGGATACAACATGGTATTCATCACCCATTTTAAAAAGTTTTGGATCAATCCCCGGACCGCTGGATACGATCATGCCCACCGGGGCAGTCTTGTTTTCAACAACAAGGTTGGTGGTAAGGGTTGTGCTAAGCACTGCACGTTTGATCGTATCCACCTCGATATCTTTTATAACCGCTTGAATTCCTTGCCAGACACTTTCAAACAAATTACTCTTATTTGTGGGAAATTTGGCCTCATGGACAACCCCTTTCGGCCCCAATAATACGACATCTGTATGTGTCCCACCGACATCGAGTCCAATGATCATTGTTACCTCCTTTTGATCGGATAAATCAGGTTATCCGATTGTTGATTCACTATCAAAAAGTTGTTTAATAAGACACTATAAATAAAACACGTTGATGATACAATAATTAATTTAATTATTGGAATAAAAAAATCCAATACAATGTTATACAGTAGTTTTAATTTGAGTCAATACGTAATTCATATACGTTTTTATACTTGCTCTATCATATTTTTTGTTTTATAAAATTGAATTCAATAAAAAAATAAAAATGAGGAAAAAATGAACAGTTCACGAAAATTATCATTAGTAACATTCTTTTGGATATTATTTTGGATCGGTGTTGTTGGTGGGATATCTTACTATTACATTGATCAAACGATCGGCTTGATAATGAACCAACTGACACCATTTGTAATGGAAACCAACAATCCTGGGTCTCATGAAATAATAGTGATGACGCAAATTAGCCTGACACTCGGCACCTTAAAGGAATATTTTCTTTTTGTAATAATTGCTCTGTTATTAAGTGCATCATTACTATTATGGCTATGCATTCGTTTTCATGTGGTACGTGTTATCCAGAAAGCCAGTTCCAATGAATCCGTGGATAAACCTCAAAAGCAAACTGCAAAAAAGAAAGAAGAAAAAACTGAACCTGATGGCCCAAGCAAACAAGAACGTAAACGAAATGAACGTTTCAGGGCATTGCATTTGATCTCTTTGCTTCAGCGTGAGGGGCGATTGCTGGATTTTTTTAATGAAGATTTAGACAATTTCAATAATGAACAAATTGGTGCCGCTGCGCGTAAGATTCATGCGGATTGTAAAACAGCCATTCAGAAATATATTGGCCCTAAACCCATTATGGACCAGGATGAGGGCGAAAGTGTTACGATTGCACCTGGTTTTGATCCATCTTCCATAAAAATGACAGGCAATGTCTCTGGAAAGCCTCCATTTCAAGGGACGCTTCAGCATAGGGGATGGAGAAGTTCCAAGTTTGAAATGCCAGGGTTGTCCAATGTTAAAGATCCGAATATTATCGCACCGGCTGAAGTTGAAATACAATAAATAAGCAGTCATAACATGAAAAATATTTTGCCAGTAAAATCTGCTGAGTTTATCACCAGCGCAGTGAAACCATCACAATATCCAGAATCATTGCCCCAAATTGCGTTTTGTGGACGTTCCAATGTGGGAAAATCGTCCATGATTAACTGCGTTCTCAATCGAAAAAAACTGGTCAAGACAAGTTCAACCCCTGGAAAAACCCGATTGATCAATTTTTTCAGAATCAATGAACGCTATTATTTTGTGGATCTTCCTGGATATGGCTATGCCAAAGTGCCAAAAAAAGAACGTGCAAAATGGCGTCCCATGGTCGAATCCTACTTTAAAAGCAAACAGGATATTTTGGGTGCTGTGATTTTATTGGATATTCGTCATCAACCCAAACAGGAAGAAATTGAATTGTTTGCTTGGTTTGAACGATACCAGATTCCATATTTAATTGTTTTGACAAAGGCCGACAAACTCTCAAAGACCAGACAAATTAATCAACATAATGAAATAGCGACGCACCTTTCCATGCCAAAAGAAAGTATTATTCGCTTTTCAGCAAAAACACGTCAGGGAAAAGATGAAATCTGGTCTTCCTTTATGGAAATTTTTGATGGTCATAAGGAAGTAATCATTGAAAACGAATGAATCAAATTTTCGATCTGGGTTTATTGCCATTGCAGGTGCCCCCAATGTTGGAAAATCAACCCTGTTAAATCAAATATTGGGACAAAAGGTCGCAATCATTTCAAGAAAACCCCAAACAACACGAAATCGAATTTCTGGCATATATCATCAACCTGATTGCCAGATGGTTTTTCTGGACACACCCGGCATTCACATTTCCAATCGGTTACTAAATAAGCGGATGGTAGAAATTGCTTTTTCTACTGTTTCTGATGTTGATATCCTTCTGATTGTTATTGATGCCGCCAATCCTGATAAATTATCAGAAAATTTTTTATTTGATCAGTTGAAAAACCATCAGAGTCCAATTATTCTTGCACTCAACAAAATTGACTGCCTGAACAAAAAATCACTGCTGCCTATGATTCAATCCTATGCCAGCCAATTTCCATTCAAGGCCATTGTTCCAATCTCAGCCAAAATGGGTGATCAGGTTGACAGATTACTACAGGAAATGAAAACATTCCTCCCACAAGGACCCGCCTATTATCCTGAAGACCATGTTACTGATTTGCCTGAACGATTTATTGCATCAGAAATTATTCGAGAAAAAATATTTCAATTGACCAATAAGGAAATTCCTTACGCTGTTGCTGTAACCATAGAACAGTTTAAAGAAGCATCAAATGGACGATTGCTTCATATAAATGGCGTGATCCATGTTGAGAGAGACTCGCAAAAGGGCATTGTCATCGGTAAAAAAGGTGCGATGCTCAAGCGTATTGGATCACGCGCTCGAAAAGAAATTGAGCGCATGGTTGGTATTCAGGTCATGTTAAAATTGTTTGTAAAAGTTCAAAAGAATTGGGCCAGCGATGAAAAGGCATTGGCAAGTTTTGGGTATGATTGATATTTTTTTAAATTAAGGCCCCTAAAACCTTCGCAAGTTCTGAAATTCCCTCACCAGTAGCTGCGGAAATCTTATAACTATCCAAATTTTTTGCATGATATTGAAAAAGGTCCGCATTCTGTCGCGCTTCAGGTAAATCCATTTTGTTTAAAACTACAATTTGTTTTTTTTGTGTCAGATTCTTTGAGTAGGATGAGAGTTCATCCATGATGGTTTGATAGCTTGCAAGGGGATTTTTTTTATCAAGTGCCGCAGTATCAATCAGGTGAACCAGCACGCGTGTACGTTCAATATGCTTTAAAAACTGTATGCCCAGCCCAACGCCTTTATGCGCTCCTTCAATAATGCCAGGTATATCTGCAATGGCGTATGGCTCTACTGTATCTGAATTTACAATTCCAATAGATGGTGTTAATGTCGTAAATGGGTAGTCTGCTACTTTTGGACGTGCAGCAGTCATAACACTGATTAGCGTAGATTTTCCAGCATTGGGTAACCCCACCAGACCGACATCTGCAAGTAGTTTGAGTTCTAAATGGAGGGTACGACTTTGGCCTGATTCTCCAGGTTGAGAAAAACGAGGGGTTCGATGGGTAGATGTTGCAAAATGTTTGTTTCCTTTACCGCCCCGACCTCCTTGTGCAACAATACAAGTTTGTCCGGGGGTTTTGAAATCTGCAATCAATTCCTGTGTTTCAGTATCGCAAACGATTGTTCCAACAGGAATCTCAATACTCAAGTCATTCGCATTGGCGCCAGTTTTTTGGCTTCCCAGACCATTTTTTCCCTTATCCGCTTTAAATTGATGCTGAAATCGGAATTGATACAAGGTGCGTTTTTCAGGAACACTTTTTAGAATAATATGTCCACCGCGTCCACCATCGCCGCCATTGGGGCCCCCTTTTGGAACCCCACGTTCTCGGCGAAAACTGACACATCCATTGCCGCCATCACCAGAATGTACCTTAATAAATGCTTCATCAATAAATTTCACGCGGCATACACACTGACACGTTTTCTGGAGCGTCCCATACGTTCATATGAGACTGTGCCATTAATTTTAGCGAATAATGTATAATCTTTACCCATCCCCACGTTTATTCCAGGATAGAATTTTGTTCCTAATTGACGTACCAAAATATTTCCTGCGATAACATTTTCACCGCCATATCGTTTGATTCCTCTGCGTTGGGCATTACTATCTCGTCCATTTCTGGAACTTCCGCCCGCTTTTTTATGTGCCATTATTTACTCCTTATTGCTCTGATGGGGTTTCAGTGTTTTCAACTGAAGTTTCTACGCTATCACTTGTTGTTTCGACGTTATCAATTGAAGTCTCTACACTATCAAGTGACGTTTCGATGTCATCAATTTTGATTGCTGTATATAATTGACGATGTCCTTGTTTTCTTCGATATCGTTTTCTTCTTTTCATCTTAAAAACAATAATTTTTTTGGCCTTCCCCTGCTCAACAATATGTCCTCTGACTTTTACATCAGACAATGCTGGTTGACCAATTTTGATATCATCATTATTGGCATACATTAATACAGAATCCAGTATCACCGCTGCACCAGGGTCTCCTTGCAGCTTTTCCACGCGCACTGTTTGACCGGGGCTGACGCGATATTGTTTTCCACCTGTTTGAATCACAGCGTACATTGGTTTTTCCTCCTTATTGAATAAAAAAACTGATTTTTTAACCCAGTTTTTTTGATTCGTCAATATAATTATAATTTTGTTTACTGTTAAAACAAGAAACATTTGTGTATATTTAAAATGCTATTAACTCAAATGCATTTCTGATTAAGCGAATTTCTGTCCCTGTGCACTGATTTTTTTGTATGGCAATGAGATCAAATCGCGCACTTTGATTGTTTAGTTTGTGTTGATGCAAATAAGTCAGCGCTGCTTTTGATAGTCGCTTTTGCTGTTGTCTTGTCAGGCTTTGAACCGCATGACCATATCTTGTGGTTGTTCGAGATTTAACTTCAATAAAAACCAGGGTTTTATTTTCTTTTGCGATAATATCAATTTCACCACCGCGTATGCGGTAATTTCTTTGAATGATGGTGTAGCCTAATTTTTGAAGATAATCTACTGCAAGCTGTTCGCTGTCCTTACCGAGCTGGTGACGCTGATCTTTTTCAGGCATATTCCTGGCACCCTTTGAACGATTTTCGATGAATCGGTGTAATGCCATATTTTTTTATTGCATCCCGATGTTTTTGGGTTCCATAGCCTTTGTGTTGCTCAAATCCATATTCAGGATATTGACTTGCATACTCAGTCATCATTCGATCACGTGTGACTTTGGCAATAATTGATGCCGCTGCAATGGATATACTTCGCTGATCCCCTTTTTTGATTGTTTCCTGCGCAATTGGAGATTCTATGGTATGAATTCCATCAATTAATAAAATATCTGGAGGATTGCGTAATTTTTCCACAGCATACAGCATGGACAGGCGCGCTGCTTGAAGAATATTAATCTGATCAATAACATCATTTGTTACGACACCGAATCCAATATCCAGCGCATGTTGGAAAATTTGTTTGTATAATTCATCCCTTTTATGAGGGGATAATTGTTTTGAATCAGTGATACCATTAACAGTAAAAGCATTTCCTAAAACCACCGCTGCCGAAACAACCGGCCCGGCAAGTGGTCCACGTCCAACTTCATCGATGCCTGCTATGATGATATGCCCATTTTTTTGCGCGTTTTTTTCAAATGTCCACACGTGATTTTCACCACATCAACTGGGCAATTTGCCCATTTTAATAATCAGGTTCGTCGGGTTTTGATTCGTGCCGCTTTTCCACGTAATTTTCGCAAATAATAAATTTTTGCACGTCGCACTTTTCCCCGAGTGACAACTTCAATTCGGTCAATACTTGGAGAATACAGAGGAAAAATTCTTTCTACACCAATTCCACCGGATACTTTTCGGACTGTAAAGGTTGATTTAATTGATGCATTATGTTTGGCAATTACAACTCCTTGAAATACCTGGAGCCGCTCCTTTTCCCCTTCCTTTATTCTTACAAACACTTTTACCGTGTCACCGGCAATAAAGTCTGGTAAATCCATTCGGATCATTTCTTGTTCGATTTCTCTAATCGCATTCATGATGTTTTTTCCTTTAAACAGGGATTTGGATTTGTTTGGGCAAAATATATTTTAAATCCCTTTATATTTGAGATTCAACTGTCGTTGCTACAAAAGCAAGGTCAGTTACATAAACTTAAAATATATATATGATATCAGATCAAAAATCAAGTTTTTTATTGTGGAAATTTCCCAATAATCGATCCAGGATAATTGAAACTGCGGATCGAACTGAAAGATGGTTGTATTCCTGGCAGGATTCTATTGGTGCAAGAACATAGTCACATTGATTGATAAAGTCCTTTGAAAGGCCCCAGGCCGTACCAAATATCAACAAAATGGGTTGTTCCGATTGCACCATTTCTCGACATTTTTCATAAGACAAACAACCATCAAACTTTTGCGCTGTGGTTGCAATTAAGAGCGGCGCATTATCGGATGATGGAGTAATATGGTTTAGTGCCCCTTCAATCTCTGATGTGATATTAATTCGTTCAAATGACTTTTTTCGATCCGGATTTGAGCGACCGCCATGCCCCTGTGTCCAATGCTTACAAATATCTTGAGCAATGCGGCGTTGATCATCCAGAGGAATAATGACCTGGTACGATTGAGCACCATAGGTTGTCGCTGCTCTGGCAATATCATGCAAGTCCAGATTGGTAATTGCCGATGCAATTATTTCACCTTTTTTGCCCAAGACCGGATAGTGAAGGAGGGCAATGTGCAGATTGTTTTTGGATAATTGTTTCAATGTTTTTTGACCACCTTTTTAATATCGCTAAATCATCGGTTGATAGTTGCATTTCATTAAGCAATTCAGGCCGCTTCAGTATTGTTCGAATTAATCCTGACTCTCGTCGCCAATGGGCGATATTTTTATGATGACCGGAAAGCAGGATATCAGGGACGACCTGTTCATCAAAGTTTTCAGGCCTTGTATAATGGGCATGCTCAAGGAGACCATCAGAAAACGAATCACATAAGGCAGCATCATCAGCACCTAACACACCAGGTATTAAACGTGCAACCGCATCCATGATAATCATGGCAGCCATTTCGCCGCCTGTAAGAACAAAATTGCCAATGGAAACTTCTAAATCGATATGATTTAAAGCAATTCGCTCATCAACGCCTTCATAACGACCACATATCAATATTAATGCCTTTTCCTGACTCAATTCCCACGCCATCGCCTGATTGAATGTCTTTCCCTGAGGTGTCAACAAAATTGTCAATGCATCGGGCATCTCATTTCTTACATGCACAATGGCACGAACCAGAGGTTCAGGTTTGAGAACCATCCCACTGCCACCGCCATAGGGCTTGTCATCAGTGACATGGTGTTTACCTCGGGCAAAATCTCGTATTTGATATACATTTTTTGATATCAAGCGTTGAGCCAGAGCACGTTTAAAAATGCTGTAGTTAAACAGCGCATCAAACATTTCTGGAAATAAGGTGAGTATTGAAAAATTCAACAATTTTTTATAAAGGCAATCACCGATGATTAAATAACTTATCCATTAATATGGACAAGTTATTAAAACCATCGTTGCTAATAATCAATCAATTGTTCATGGTCAACAACCATTTGTTTTTTTTGAAGATCAACTTCTTTGACCGCTGATTCAATTGCCGGAATCAAGTATTCATCACCATTATTCTTGATCACATATACATCGTTGCTACCAGTTTCAATAATGGACTGGATAAATCCGCGATGGTGTCCCAAAAGATCAATCACTTCAAGCCCTTGTATTTCGAACCAGTAGAATGCGTCTGAATCAAGCTCAGGCAATGCCTTCCGCTCAATATATATTGGCGTATTAATGAAAGCATTTGCCTGAGTTCGATCTGTAATACCTTCAAGCATAATCAAAAAATTACGCTTATATTTTTTTATGGATATAATGGATATGCGGTGAATATTACGATCCGCAGCGCGGTAAAACAAAGGGTTGACTGGAGTTAACAAATTCTCATCAACAAAGGATTTGAATTTGAGTCCTCCAAGTATGCCATGAACCCCAATTACTTTTCCCGCCACCAGGAAGTGTTCATCAAAATCATTCAATGATTTCAAGAACTGTTCGTTTTTTCACCTTGGCGGAAGCAGCACTTAATAGCGTTCGCATAGCGCGTGCTGTTCGACCCTGTTTGCCAATGACCTTTCCAAGATCTTCTTTTGACACTTTCAGTTCCAGAACAGAAGTCTGATTACCTTCTACTTCTGATACATGAACTTCATCCGGGTGATCGACAAGTGCCTCTGCAATATGCCTGATCAGATCAATCATTACTTCATCTCCTCTTCATAATTTCATTGTTAATAAAGAATAATAAAGACAGGTGGTGTTTGTACGCTCCATAATCAGAAATTATTCAATAATTTCAAGAACTGTACGTTTCTTCACCTTGGCGGAAGCAGCACTTAAAAGGGTTCGCATAGCGCGAGCCGTTCGCCCCTGTTTGCCAATGACCTTTCCAAGATCTTCTTTTGACACTTTCAGTTCTAAGACAGAAGTCTGGTTACCTTCAACTTCTGAAACGCGAACCTCATCGGGGTTATCGACAAGTGCCTCTGCAATGTACTTAATCAGATCCTTCATTAGTTCATCTCCTCTTCTTTCATAATTTCAAAAATACTATGGGTGTGGAATTTCACATCCATAGACCAGGAATCTAGAAATCGGTTGAATAGGAATTATCGAGATTTCAAACAGTTATGCTGCATTTTGTACAGAATGGTGTTTTTTTAAAATGCTCTTTACTGTATCTGTTGGGATTGCTCCCTGCCCCATCCAGTATGTAACTCTTTCTGTGTTCAACGAAACAGCTACAGGATCGGTGAGAGGATTATATGTACCAACTTTCTCGATAAACCGGCCATCTCTTCGGCTTTGACTATCAGCCACAACAATTCTATAAAATGGGCGTTTTTTAGCGCCATGTCGGGCCAATCTAATTTTTACAGGCATTATATCTATTCTCCTTAAAATGGCATTAATCCACGTAAGCTTTTCATGCCACCCTTACTGAATTTTTTGACCATCTTCATCACCTGGCCATAATTTTTCAACAGTCGGTTTACATCTTGAACTGTTGTTCCGCTTCCACGTGCAATACGTTTTCTGCGGCTTCCATTAATAATATTGGGTTGAAATCTTTCCTGCCGGGTCATTGAATTGATAATTGCCTCAATTCGAACCAATTCATAATCATCAACCTGCATATTTTTCATTTGCTTCAGATTTCCCAGACCAGGAATCATTCCAATAATATCAGACAAAGAACCCATTTTTCGAATCTGAACCATTTGGTCTCGAAAATCTTCAAGTGTAAACTGACTTTTACGAAGTTTCTCTTCAAGCTCACGCGCTTTTGTTTCGTCAACTGCTTCCTGTGCTTTTTCAATGAGCGTGAGAACATCGCCCATTCCCAAAATTCTGGAAGCCATCCGCTCAGGATGAAAGGCTTCAATATCCCCAAGTTTTTCGCCGATGCCCAAAAACTTAATGGGTTTTCCTGTAATGGACTTAATCGATAATGCTGCGCCTCCACGTGCATCTCCATCCATTTTAGTCAACAAAATCCCACCGAGATCAAGCGTACTATCAAAAGATTTTGAAATATTAACCGCATCCTGACCTGTCATCGCATCAGCCACAAGCAAAATATCTGATGGTGAAATTGCTTTTTTGATACATTTCAGTTCATCCATCAGAATATCATCCAAGTGAAGCCGTCCAGCAGTATCAATTATAAGTGTATCACAATCTTCTTGCGCCGCACGTTTAAGCGCCTGGCTGCAAATATCAACAGGGTCCATTTTGGGGCGCGAGGGAAAAACTTTGATATTTAATTCATTGCCAATTTTTTGAAGTTGATCAATTGCCGCCGGGCGATATACATCAGCCGGGACCAGGTAAGGAACCCTTCCTTTTCCACGAAGCATTTTCGCCAGTTTTCCAGCAGATGTCGTTTTCCCTGATCCTTGCAATCCAACCAACATGATCGGTATGGGCGTTGGGCCAGTTAAACGTATGTCTTCATTTTCCTGTCCCATTAATGTGGTCAGTTCTTCATTAACGATCTTTATCACCTGTTGTCCAGGTGTAAGACTGGTCATGACTTCCTGACCAAGCGCCCGATTTTTAACTCCGGCAATGAAGGTTTTAACAACTTTATAATGAACATCAGCCTCAAGCAATGCCATTCGGACCTCCTTGAGACCATCTTCGATATTCTTTTCAGTTAGCTTGCCGTGCCCTTTGAGCTTTTTAAATATTTTGTTGAGTCGATCATTTAAATTTTCAAACATAAGGCACTCTCATAAGAATTAAAAACTCAACATATAATATTATCTCAATGAATTGTCAAGACAAAAGAAAAAATAAAACCGGAGTCTGTTCATTGTAAAATTTGAGCCATTTGTGAACTTTATGCCCATAATGCCAAAGAACAATTGAGGGAATCCCTCAAAAAAATTATTCGTATTATTTTTTATCATAATTATTAAATCATACATAAAATACGCTTTCAATAATACAATATTTGTGCCATTATGACTGTAATAATTTATTTTGAAGAAAGTATCTTTATGAATCAATTAAATATTAAGCAATTAACCCTTGAAGCCCTTGAACAATGGCTGATTTCAAATAATATTAAATCGTATCGGGCAATTCAGATTTACAAATGGCTATACAAATTTAATGCCCAAAGTTTTGATGTTATGACAGATATTGCACTGGGACTACGTCAGAAATTAACAGAAAATTTTTGTATTGAATCACCTACAATCGAAAAGGTTCAAAAATCTGTTGATGGTTCAAGAAAGTATGCATTCTATTTGCATGATGGACATTATGTAGAAAGTGTTCTCATTCCCGAACGAAATCATTATACCTTATGTATTTCCTCTCAGGTGGGTTGTGCCCAGGGGTGTAAGTTTTGTTTGACTGCCAGACAAGGGCTGATTCGAAATCTTGGACATGATGAAATTGTGTCCCAGGTGCAATTGGTACTTGGTGATATTCAGCAGGAAAAAAACATGCCCCTGACCAATATTGTTTTTATGGGTATGGGTGAACCACTGGCCAACTATAATAATGTTAAAACGGCCATTGACATTTTGATAAACTCTAAATATGGTTTTCAATTTTCAATGCGAAAAATTACCCTTTCCACATGTGGCATTGTGCCCAATATGATTCGGTTCAGTCAGGAAATACCGGTATTGCTGGCTATTTCTCTCAATGCCACTGATAATGAAACACGCAGTATGTTAATGCCAGTAAACCGGAAATATCCCATTGAAAAATTAATTGAAGCCTGTCAGAATTATCCTTTACGATCAGGTCGAATGCTTACGATTGAATACGTTTTGCTTAAAAATATAAATGATGATATCAAAAATGCGAACCGGCTCTGTCAATTATTAAGAGGTACACGTTCCAAAATAAATTTAATTCCTTATAATGCGCACGAAATGTGTGAATTTGAATGTCCAGATGAATCCTCAATTGAGGAATTTCAAAAAATCTTGATAAAAAATAATTATACAGTTATGATACGTAAAAGTAAGGGATCAGATATTTCAGCAGCATGTGGTCAATTATTGTATAAAATGCGAGCGAATTCCTAAAAAGTAATGTCCGGCTTTCAGGAATGCGCAAGATAAACAAAAATATGTTTGATTTTAAATTATGGATTGCCAGAACGTGAATTTCACGCTATGATGAAAAGACATATGGTTTTATTACCTTTGGTTTCAGCATAAGCGTATATTTGATTTTGAATATGAGGTTTTTTTATGGAAAAAAGAAAAAGGACACGCGTTGAATTTTCAACACAGGTCATTATTTCTGTCGATGGTTCGGAAATTGCCACTCAGGCCAATTCAAAAGATTTAAGTTTGAATGGTCTGTTTGTCGAGTCCGATGAATTATTGGATATAGGTACACAGTGTCACGTCAAGGTAATTTTGCCTGGTGGAGTTAATGAAATCAGCCTGGAGATGGATGGAAAAGTTACGCGGCATGCTCCAGGGGGTTATGGTATTTTATTCGAAGGTATGGACCCGGACAGCTTTGCTCATTTAAAAAATATTGCCATGTATAATTCAGAAGACCCAGATGCCATTGAAGATGAAATTCTGAATGTGCCGCTTCGGTAAATATTGTCTCTATGAAAGGTTTAATTCATATTTGCTGTGCCCCATGTGCAGTCTATCCGGTAGACATTTTAAAAGCACAAGGCATAGATTTGATGGGTTATTATTACAATCCGAACATTCATCCTTATCAAGAATTTAACCGACGTAAACAAACATTAATACAATATTCATCGGAAATTGATCTCCGCGTTATTTATGATGATAATTATCCATTGGAGCAATGGATACAAAGTGTAACTTATCGTGAGGCCAATAGATGTCAATTCTGTTATTATGATCGATTAAAAGGGACGGCCATTATCGCCAGAAAAGGTAAGTTTGATTTTTTTACCACCACATTACTTTATAGTAAATTTCAGAAGCATGAAATCATTCATGAAATGGGCAAAAATCTCGAACAAAAATATGGGGTCACTTTTTATTATTCTGATTTTCGCAAAGGATGGAAGCAAGGTATTGAAATATCAAAAAAGTTGAATATGTATCGACAGCAGTATTGTGGATGCATTTACAGCGAGAAAGAACGTTTTTACAAGCCATAATTTATATGTTCACACAATTCATATATTTCATTGTCAGCCTTCTGATATATTCAACATATCAAAAGCCAGATTATTATATCTTCTCAGATAATACCGCCCTTATCTTATTCAATGTATTGTTTTGTATTTTTATTTTCCTTGCACGTAAATCATACGTTCGTTTGGGGCAAGAGATCATCAATGGGCAATGCGATTTTCATTATGAAAGAATGGATCGACTGACCAATCGTCTCACAATCCTTGGATTGCTATTTTATACCCTTGATATCTATGCCTTGAATCTAAAAAAGTTTATTCATTGGATTCCATTGTTTCAAAGTTTTCCGACATTGAGTGCATTGTGTTTTTTGCTTTTGTTCTTTATTTATATCAGTATCGTTTATTATTGGGAATATGAGATTTATTATTTAATTCATCCAGACAGTCCCGGCCGCATGGTTTATATTTATTCAAATTTATCATTCAGCTTGCCCATGCTATTGCCCTGGCTCTTTATTTCTCTCGCTGGGGACGCATTGCTGTTTTTACCAGATAGCTCCTTTAAAACAATGCTGAATAGTGCTATAGGCGAAAACATTCAATTTTTAATCCTACTGATACTCATTGCATTGTTTGCCCCGAAATTCATAAAAAAAATATGGCGATGTGAACCATTGCCTGAAGGTATCTATAGAGACTGCATTGATGCAACCTGCAAAGAAGCAGGAGTGGGCTACTCAAATATATTGTTCTGGCCCATCTTTGGCGGAAAAATGATTACTGCCGGCGTGATGGGTCTGACAAAAAAATTTCGTTATATTCTGGTTACACGAGCGTTGATTGAAACGCTCAGTTTGGAAGAATTGCGTGGTGTCATTGCGCATGAGATCGGGCATGTCAAAAAGAGCCATTTAATTAAATATTTCGTTTCAGTGCTGTTATTTTCCTTTGTCATTGTCAATGTCGTAAATTCGGGACTCTTTCTTTGCTACAAAGCACTTGGGACTGGTCATATTCATATGGCAACAATCGTGTTCACCTGTTTTATGATTCTATTTATGGTTGTGTACTTTCGCCTGATTTTTGGATATTTCATGCGTAACTTTGAAAGAGAGGCAGATATATTTGCATACCAGATGATTGGCGCAGCAGCACCATTGATATCCGCATTTAACAAAATCACTTTTTATAGCGGGAGACCGCCCACGCAACCCAATTGGCATCATTTTAGTATTGCGCAACGCATTTCATACCTTGAGCGTTGTGAGGAAAATCCAGAATGGATTCATTCTCACGATAGAAAAGTGAAGCGAAGCATGGCAGCATATATTGTTGGGGTTCTCATTTTTATTGGTCTAAGTTTTCAGATGCCAGAATATACAAGAAATGATTTATTTATGATGCATGCTGAAGAAATTCTTGAGGCCGCAATTGAAAAAGAACCACATGACGCAGAATTATATTTGCTGCTTGGAGAAGCATCCCTACTGAATCAGCATTACCAAAAAGCGATCTATGCATATACCATGTCTTTACAATTTCAAACTGATAATCCTGAAACACTAAATAATCTTGCATGGTTGTATGCAACCTGTGAAGAAGTTAATTTACGTAATCCCAAAAAAGCACTGGATCTTGCCCAAAAGGCTGCAAAGCTTAAATCCAGTCAGCACATATTAGATACATTGGCTGAAGCCTATTATGTAAATGGTTATTTTGAACAGGCGGTTCAACTGGCTGAGAAAGTCATGAAAATGGAGTTGAAAAATCCAGAATATTATGAAAAACAACTGAAAAAATTTAAACAGGCGCTGCTCTAATTAATAAAGTGAAAAACAATGTCTCTTAATATTGAATTGAATGATTCATGTGTCATTCCAAAAACATTGTATGTTGTTGCAACCCCTATTGGTCATATGGAAGATATCACAATCCGTGCATTAAAAATATTGAATCAGGTTGATTTGATTGCTGCTGAGGATACACGTGAAACGCGCAAAATCCTCAAGCATTATTTAATTGATACACCAATGTTTGCCTGCCATGATCATAATGAAGAACAGTGCGCAGAAACAATAATTTCATCACTTGAAAAAGGAAAATCAATCGCACTTGTCTCTGATGCCGGCACGCCTACGATTTCAGACCCGGGATACAGTGTTGTTTCAATGGTGATTAAAAAAGGGTATGCAGTGATACCAATTCCAGGCGCCTCCGCTATTCTGGCGGCGATGTGCGTTTCAGGATTACCCACAGATTCATTTGTATTTCAAGGTTTTTTACCTAAAAAGCAGGGCAAAAGACAAAAAAGACTGAAACAATTGTCTGTGGAAGAAGGAACACTGGTTTTTTACGAATCTCCCAAAAGAATTGTTTCACTCCTTGATGACTTAGTTCAGCAATTTGGTGACCGCCCGGCGATGATTGGACGTGAATTAACAAAGCCTTATGAAGAATGCCTTCGTGGAATGCTTTCGACAATTCAGCATGATATTTTGAAAAAACAGACGATAAAAGGAGAATTCACACTTCTTGTGGGCGGGTGTGAGAAAAAACAAGAATTTGATAATGACACCCTTTATCAAAAAGTCGCAACTTATCTGGATGACCATAAAGACGTACCGCTATCGCAGAATGTCAAAATCATGGTAAAATTATTGGGAGCATCCAGAAAAAAAATTTATGATATGGCGCTTAAAATAAAAAAATAGTGAATAAAATGAGTTTGTTAAATCCAGTAATTCTAACAGTACCCTATCAATTGACCCGCTTTCCAATGCCGCAGCGGGTCAAAGCAATCAGTAAATTATCAAGAGAAACTATCTTTGTGTCAGCACATCTGAGCAAATTAAAAATTGAAAAGCTAAGGCAAACCCCCACTGGAATACCTGTGCCAGACAATAATGTTTACTGGTCTGTTTCTCACAAACCCAAATATGTATGTGGGATTGCGTCACAAAAGAATATAGGTATTGATATTGAAGAAATGCGTCCTCAACAGCACTCTATGTACGCATATGTAGCATCTGAAGACGAATGGGCATGTATTGATGGCAATTGCTCAAAAAAATCCTTTTTTCGCTGTTGGACTGCAAAAGAAGCTGTTTTGAAAGCAGAGGGCACTGGCATTGTTGATTTACTTAAATGCAAGGTGGTTGAAGATTTAGGAGATTCAGAAATGCGATTGTATTATCATGATCGACAATGGCGTGTGGCGCATCATTATCTTAACAAACATATTGCTGCTATTATTTACGATGAGCATGACAAAATTGTGTGGCATTTATTGTAATGGCAAAAAAATTTGGGGTTCTAAAAATGAACAATAAACTTTTCATAAAATTTGGCGTCATTATCCTGGCGATGATTGTCAGTGCCTGTGGCACAGAAAAAAAAATGCGACCAGGTCTCTACTTGTTACAATCAGATCATGTCAAACAAATCAATTGGCGCGATGATCGCAGTTATGATGACCTTTATCATGCAATAGATCAATCCATTTCATACTATAAACGATTGCCGCAACATTATCAATTTACGTATAACCACTTGAAATATTCTCCCGAGGAAATGATTGCCTCAATGAAAATGTTTAAGAATCTGGTTAAAAATTCAACAAAAGAAGATCTCGCGCAAAAAATTGACAAAAATTTTCATGTGTTTGAAAGTCGAAATTCAGATCAAAAGGCTTTTTTCACAGGATATTATGAACCTGTTCTTGAAGGCTCCTCCCAGCGATCCAGTCAATTTTCTGTACCATTATATGAAATGCCGCCAGATCTTTCACGTGTTCACCTGGGTAGTTTCAATTCTCAATTTCAGGGGAAATGGATCACTGGACGTGTCAAAGGCAAAACCTTTATCCCTTATGAAAGCCGGGATGAAATTGTTTATAAGAATGCGTTGGAAAGTCGTGCTGAAGTGATCGCTTTTGTTAAAAATCATGTGGAGTTATTTTTTTTACAGATACAAGGATCTGGCCAGGTTTGTTTTGAAAAGGACAATACATGTATTCGCGTCAATTATGCCGGTCAAAATGGACATCCCTATCGGGCTGTCGGACGATTACTCAAGGATGACATTCCAAAAGAAAAGATGTCATTGCAAGCAATTAAAGGCTATTTATATGAACATCCTGATGAAATACGACGTATATTAAAATACAATCCCAGCTATACTTTTTTCCGAACTGTTCCAGAGGGGCCGCTTGGAAATATTGAAGTACCACTCTCAGCATGGCGATCTATTGCAATGGATCATAAAAAAATTCCCAAAGGTGGTCTGGCATTTTATCAAACAACAGTTCCAGAATATGAAGACCATACGATCAAGAAATGGCAACCTGTTCAATGCTTTGCATTGGTTCAGGATACTGGAGGAGCAATTCGTGGACATGGACGCGCTGATATTTTCTTGGGAGGTGGGAAAAAGGCCGAAAATCTTGCAGGCCCAATGCAACAGTCGGGTCGATTATTTCTTCTTGTTGCGCGAAAGAGTGTGGGGGCGATGTAAATTATAATATGATGATTCAACTTGAGGTTTTTCGGAAAGACACTGACAAGCTCAGATTTACACTTCGTGTGAATGGAAAAAACAAAGTGGGATGATCATATAAAGAACCTTCTGGAAAAATATCATGATTAACAACCAAACAGTTTGTTTAAATGGTTCAGATTTGACAATAGAAGATATCGTTGCCATTGGTATTGGGGAAAAAAAGGTGTCGCTCAATTCTGATTCAATTGAACGTTGTCGGGCCAGCCGTGCATTTCTTGAAAGCAGGGTAAAAGCAAAACACATTATTTATGGCGTGAACACTTCTTTTGGCCCAATGTGTAACAAAATAATTGATGACAACAAACTTTTGGAATTACAAGTCAATCTTATCAGAAGCCATGCTGCGGGATTGGGTGATCCAATCAAATATTACATTGCCTTAGGCGCCCTTGCAATTCGGTTGAACTGTCTTGTAAAAGGATATAGCGGCGTTAGAATTTCACTGCTTGAACATATGAAAGATATGATTAATCATGGAATAGCGCCTTACATTCCTGAATGCGGCAGCGTTGGTGCATCAGGAGATCTCGTGCATTTATCACATCTTGCGCTGGCAGTGATTGGCGAGGGACAAGTTTATTACAAGAAACAACTAAATGATGCAAGTACAATTTTTTCTTCTCTTGGAATGAGGCCTGTCAAATTGAGCTACAAAGAAGGTCTTGCGTTGATAAATGGAACAAGCGTAATGACATCTATAGCCGCATTTACAGTGTTTAGCACAAAAAAATTATTGAATATTGCTTGCGTTACCAGTGCTTTTGCTGTTGAGATTATGAGAGGGATGAACGATGCTTTTGACCAGGATTTAGCCCACCTGAAGCCTCATCCTGGACAGATTGCTATTTCTCAAATCATTCAAAAGCTCAATAAAGATTCCCAAAATTTGAGACAGCGGGAGAATATACATCGTCAGATTCGCAATCAGGCATCACCAGGAGTTGTGTTTGAAACAAGCATGAATGTGCAGGATGTCTACTCAATTCGTTGTGTGCCGCAGATTTTGGCGCCAGTAATGGAATCGCTTGAATATACGAGAAAAACAGTTGAATGCGAAGCGAATTCATCCAATGATAACCCGATTATTGTTCCTGAAAAAGAAAAAATTATTCATGGCGGCAATTTTCATGGCCAAAGCATTGCCTATGCAATGGATGTTCTTTCAATATCAGTTTCTGAAATATGCAATTTGTCCGAGCGTAGAGTCAATAAACTGCTTGATATATCCCTAAATGAAGGATTACCGGAACATCTTATTTCCGAAAATGTCGGCCTGACAATGGGTTTTATGGGGGCACAGTATCTTGCGACATCCAGTACTGCTGAAAATCGGCAACTTTCAAATCCGGTAAGCATTCAATCGATTTCGTGCAACGCTTCAAATCAGGACGTTGTAAGCATGGGAACTATTGCTGCGCGAAAGGCATTCAAAATGGTCAGCAATGCCAAGCATGTCATTACAGTAGAAGTTTTGGCTGATTTGCAGGCGCTTTCCTTTCGTAATTCAAAAACTATGGGGAAGGCGCTTAGTAAAATTTATGCAATTCTATCTGGGCATTTTTCTGTTTACGATAATAAAAGAATATTTTACGATGATCTGAAAAAATTTAGAAAATTGCTTTTTACCAGCCCTCTATTTGATGACCTTTCTGTGTATTGGACATGATGAGTGTGTTCCTCAACAGCGTGTCAGGTTCTTTCATTTCCCATTGATTTTCAATACAAGTTGTGACATATTCGTATTGAAAATTTGAACATTGTTATGAGTAGATTGTTATCATAAAAGGATTTCTAATGACTAAAAAGTACACAGTACAAGATAAAATGAAAATTCTGAAAGTATATTTCCTGGAAAATACATCTGAAACAAATATTTGTCAAAAATATAAAATTACATCCAAAATGCTTCAAGAATGGCAGGATGATCTTTTCGCAAATGGGGAACAGGCATTGAGACGTGCCGAGCATTTGAAATCAAAGTCACCAAAAACACTTTTTCATCGTATATTTGGCCAGATGCTTGAGGGGTTGCTTATTCCGCTGAATCTTGAGGTTTTTACTGAATTGCCGGTGATGTCTTTTCCGCCTGAAGCGGATGTCGTGCTTATCAGAAGGAATAAAAATACATGGACTGTCAGGCAAAGAGAATTCCTACCTGATGGTATCAGGGATTCACATGCCAGATATGTGATTATTGAATTCAAATATACAGAATCAGTGAATAAGAAAGCTTTACAGCAGGCACTGTCCTATGATTATTTGTTTCATGTTCATAAAGGCATCAAGAAAAAGGATATGCAAACCTTTCTGGTATCGTCAAAAACACCCAATGAAGACTTTATGTCCCAAATGGGATTTAGACAGGTTCCAGGACGTGAAGGTGTCTATCAGAGTGACAATGAAGCCTGTAATGCAATTAAAATATTGGTATTAAATGAATTGCCCAATACCTACCACAATGTATATTTTAAATGTTTTGCAAGTCAAAAAGATGAACGATTCAAGGCATTTAAGATGATCCAACAAAATGGCCTGATAGAGGTGGACAGCGTCGTAAAACGATTGATGTTTGGTCTCTGGCAAGTATGGTTTAATTTTAAAGGAGGTAAAAAAATGGACATACAATTGACCCCAGAACAAATGCAAAGAACAAGTGAGGTGTGGGGTAAGTGTTTTCTTCGAAGCTTATCCCCGAAAGAATTACTTGAATATATTTCTCTTGAGGAGATTTTAAAGGATGTTCCGATAAATGAGCGTTTAAAGGATGTTCCTATATATGAACGTTTAAAGGATGTTCCTGTATATGAACGTTTAAAAGGGGTTCCTGTTAATGAACGTTTAAAGGGGATTCCTGTTAATGAACGTTTAAAGGGGGTTCCTGTTAATGAACGTTTAAAGGGGGTTCCTGTTAATGAACGTTTAAAGGGGGTTCCTGTTAATGAGCGTTTAAAGGGGGTTCCTGTTAATGAACGTTTAAAGGGGGTTTCTGTTAATGAACGTTTAAAGGGGGTTCCTATTGATCAACTTAAAGCATATTATGAAAGCATAATAAGTAAGTAGTCAGAAATTTTCGGGTATAAAGCGCATCCACCTGGCAAAGTTCGCCCGCTTGGAGTGGTCTGATTGGCCTTTTGCATGTATTGAGATAATTCAGTGGCAATTTCTTTCAGCCGGGTATTGAGAGTCGTTAAACCAGGGCTCGTCTTCGTCGTTTCGTGCAGAACTGATGAAAGTATGCATGATTGTTAATGTTCCTTTTTTTCTTGCAGCACATAAAACTTCGTGCAACGCTTCAAATCAGGACGTTGTAAGTATAGACTTTAAGATAAAGATTTTGGACTGCGTTGGCGCTTCGTCGATGTACTATAGTACTATCTCCTTGCGCCGCCTTGCCAAAATCTTTATCTTAAAGTCTATAGATTGTTATCATAAAAGGATTTCTAATGACTAAAAAGTACACAGTACAAGATAAAATGAAAATTCTGAAAGTATATTTCCTGGAAAATACATCTGAAACAAATATTTGTCAAAAATATAAAATTA
>Ga0272440_1000179_pt1 | contig 52527 bp, 51 predicted proteins | sample SSMMMBAug17_FD_192440 | JGI IMG/M metagenome (GOLD analysis project Ga0272440, IMG submission 192440) | Marine sediment archaeal communities from Little Sippewissett salt marsh, Falmouth, MA, United States - SSM-MMB-Aug17 | ecosystem: Environmental > Aquatic > Marine > Wetlands > Sediment ... | reverse complement strand
GCACCCACAGCTTCTTGCAAGGTTGAGTGAGTCTGTTCTCATATAGGTAATAACCCCTGAAGTACCATCTGGAGTCTTTACACCCTCATAGAGTGTTTGGGCTATCATCATCGTTCTCTTAGGAGTAAAGCCGAGTTTACTAGATGCAGCTTGTTGGAGTGTAGAGGTCATGAATGGCGGTGGTGTTGCTGACTTGCGCTCTTTTGTCTCGATTTTGCTAATTGTAAAAGAGTCAGCTTTGACACTTGCCTCTATGGCTTTTGCCTGTGACTCATTCTCTATGGAGAGTTTTGAGAGCTTTTCGCCTTTGTGTAAAATAAGAGTAGCTTCAATGTTGGTTTTAAACTCTGTGTCAATTGTCCAGTACTCTTGAGGTACAAAGGCTTTTATCTCACGTTCGCGGTCTACCACGAGCTTAAGGGTAGAAGACTGAACCCGCCCACCTGAGAGCCCTTTTTGTATTTTCGATGAGAGTAGCGGTGAGAGTTTATACCCCACAACACGGTCAAGCATACGGCGTGCCTGCTGTGCGTTTACCATGTCCATGTCAATGGTTCTAGCAGACTCTAAGGCATGGTTGATAGCTGTTTTGGTAATCTCATGAAAGACGATTCTTGGAAGTTCTGCCGGGTCTTTTTTGATAGCATGGGCGATGTGCCAACCTATAGCTTCTCCTTCGCGGTCCTCATCGGTTGCGATGTATATGGTGTCGGCTTTTTTTGCGAGCGCTTTTATCTCTTTTACGGTTGGTGCATTCTCTTTTGCAACAGAGTAACTTGGCACAAGATGTTTAGTCTCTTCATCGACTGTAATACCAAAACGAGATTTTGGCAAATCACGGATGTGACCTTTTGATGCGATAACCTCATACTCTTTGCCAAGAAAGTTTTTAATAGTCTTAGCCTTAGCCGGAGACTCGACGATAATTAAGTTCAAATAGTATTCCTATATATATAGTATAGTTCTTTTAAGTGCGAAAGTGTATCGCAAAAAATATTAAATTAAAAATAGGAAATTTTTTTGTCAATTTATTAAAGTTATTTTTTCTAGCACCGATTTAGTTATCATCTAAGGCAAGGAAGCCAAAGATATAAAATTTAAAATAGAGCGAAAGGCTCTCCATAGAAAAGGATTTATTATGGGTTTTAGAATTAACACAAACGTTGCGGCGATGAACGCACATGTTAACGCACAAATGAACAATGTGAACATTGACAAATCTCTTGGTAGATTAAGTTCAGGTCTTCGTATTAACTCAGCGGCGGACGATGCTTCTGGTATGGCGATTGCGGATTCACTTCGTTCTCAGGCTTCTTCACTCGGTCAAGCTATTAGAAATGCTGGTGACGGTATGGCGATTGCAAAAATTGCTGATAAAGCGATGGATGAGCAAATCAAAATTCTTGATACTATCAAAACTAAAGCTGCTCAAGCTGCACAAGATGGTCAAAACTCTGAATCACGTAAAGCACTTCAAGCAGACATCAAACGTCTTACTGAACAACTAGATAACATTGCAGGACAAACTTCTTACAATGGTAAAAGCTTACTTTCTGGTTCATTTTCAAATGCAAACTTTCAAGTAGGTGCTTATAGTAATGAAACAATAAGTATGTCAGTAGGAGCTACAAGTTCTGACAAAATTGGTCATACTCGTTTTGAAACAAGTGATATGGGCGGTACTCTTGGTGATAGTACAGCGACATTTACAAAAGCTGATGGAACAACTATTACTCTTGAGTCTGTAACAATCAGTACAAGTGCTGGTACAGGTATTGGTGTTCTTGCTGATACTATTAACAAAAGTAGTGATGCTACAGGTGTAAGTGCAAGCTGGACTTTAACAGCTACTGGTGCATCTGGTGTAGCGGCTACTACTTCAACTACAGTAGCTATTAAAATTAATGGAACTACAGTTGCAGCAGCTGGACTTACTGTTTCTGCAAATGACAAAGATGGTGTTTTAGTTGACGCAATTAACCAGCACAAAGAGACTACAGGTGTAGTTGCAAGTGTAAATACTGAAGGTAAACTAGAGCTTACTTCTACAGATGGTAGAGCTATTCAAACTCAAGGTTTAACAGATGTTGCTGGTATAGCAAGTACTTCAGCGTTTACAGGACGTTTAACTTTAAGCGCTTCTGGTGCAGCTGATATTCAGATGTCATTTGCAGGTGTAAACTTTGATACAAATGAAAACTCTGCAGCACTCTCTCTTCGTGATATGATGGGTGAAATTTCTGCTGAAGATGCTGAAGCTATGGGTGCCTTTACAAGTAGTACTGCTATGGGTTCAGGTCAAGCACTTGCTGCTGGTGTTGCAACATATGCTGGTGCACAAGGTATGATGAAAATTGCTCAATCTGCACAACAAAAACTAGACAGTATTCGTGCAGATCTCGGTTCTGTTCAAAACCAGTTCCAAGTAACTATTAACAATATCTCTGTAACACAGGTAAATGTTTCAGCTGCGGAATCTCAAATCCGTGATGTTGACTTTGCTGCAGAGTCTGCAAACTTTGCAAAAGCTAACATTCTTGCTCAGTCAGGAAGTTATGCTATGAGTCAAGCAAATGCTGTACAGCAAAACGTTCTAAGACTACTTCAATAGTCTAGGAGTTATTGCCTAAGTATTTTGAATACTTTGACTTCTTTAGCCAGCGAGGCTCTTTCTCGCTGGCTTTTTTTATTTCCCAGCTATTAATTGGTATATTACTTGCTAGAAATTTTAGAAAATAAAATTCTGCACGAAAGGTCCTTATGCAATTTTTTGAGTCAAACATATCTTCATTACAAACCCAGAATCTAGGTTTTGCCCAAAAAATTCAATCTATAAAAGAGGTTGAGGAGTTTGAGCTTTTTATGGATGAGGGAGATTATTCTACCCTAAACTTTATTCATAAAACAGACTTCATCCCTCTGTATGAGAGTAAACCGCAAGACGAGATTGCAAAATCCACAGAAGAATTTCAGAAATTTGAAAATTATCCATATCTTTATATGTACGGTTTAGGTAACGGAACGCTGATTAAAAGGCTCTTGGAAAATGAAAAACTCAAACGCATAGTCGTTATAGAGCCTGAGATTGAGATAGCTCATATTGTTCTGCATGTTTTAGATTTTAGCCAAGAGCTCAGAGAGGGAAGAGTTGTCTTGTTTGGCTCTGATGATGTTAGTTTAGCTATGTTTCATCCACTCTTTCCAACGCTGCAAGAGCAGCGTTACGCGCGTGTATATGATATGCACACTAATACGGCTTACTATCAAAAAAAACATTCAGAAAGTCTGCTGAGAGCCAACCAAATTATGCTTGAGACGATTTATCATGCCATAAATATCGCAGGAAATGACACAAAAGATGCACTCATAGGTCTAAAGCAGCATATTATTAATGTGCCAAAGATGCTAAACACTCCACCACTAGGACATCTTTTTAAATTGCTAAATTTTAAAGAGAGTGCTGTTTTGGTCTCAACTGGTCCCTCACTCACAAAGCAGCTGCCACTTCTTAAAAAGATAGCTCCTTATGTCCGAATTGTAGCTGTTGATGCGAGTTTTCCGGTGCTTTACAGAGAAGGAATCAAGCCAGACGTGGTCGTTTCGATGGAGAGGGTGCCTCAAAGCGCGCGATTTTTTAAAGAGTTGCCAAAAGAGGCATTTGATGATGTCATTTTTGCGCTTAGCTCATTACAGCATAAAGATGTGGTTGAGAGTATAAAAGGCGGGCAGATGCAGATGAGTATGCGTCCGCTTGGGTTTATGACCTATATGGGCCCTGATCAGTGGGGATATATGGGAATTGGTCAAAGTGCCGCAAATATGGCGTATGAACTCATTTTTCAAAGTAGATTTAAGAACTGTATACTCATAGGACAAGATCTCGCCTATGCGGAAGATGGCTCTTCGCATGCTGATGGACATGTTTTTGGTGTGGACAATGTAAAACAAAAAGAGACTGATGTCTGGACTGTAGGCTGGGGTGGAAAAAATGCGGTGCGCACCAATCACACCTGGACGATGTTTAGAAACTTTTTCGAAAAAGATGTTTTTGATACGCAAGGAATACTCACTACCATAAACGCCACAGAGGGAGGAGCGAGAATCGCTGGAACTCTGGAGCTTCCTTTTGCCGAAGTTATCAAAAAATATGTACAAAACAAGAAGAAGAAACCAAAGATATCATTTATGAAAGTGCTCGATAAAGAAAAAATTCGTCTTTTTGCCGCTACGGAGAAAAAGCTTGATGAGATGGCTCTTTTCATAAGCAATCTCCTTGAGGAACTCAAAGAGCTCTTTTTAGAGACGGCGGCACTCTCTGAAAAGATAGAAAAACAAGAGCCTTATAGCGCAAGCGAACTTGAAAATCTTCTGAATAAAATAGATGGACTCAAAAAATACCATCAAGATAAAATTTATGAAGACGTAGTGTGGCACATCGCACAGTCCATGATGCTTGTTCAAGAGTTAAGAATAGCGCCGCTTGACGTCTATAAACCACAAAATGAATTACAAGAACTTGAACGATTGGAGCTACTCATTCATGCCTATAAACCTTGGCTCTTCTCTTATTGTGGCATTTTAGACGCAACGCTTAAGACTATCTCCTATGCTAGAGCGAGACGATTTATAAACGAAGTAGAGACCGTAGATGTTTATCTAGGGGATGAGAAAATAGACTCATTTGATACCAAAAAACTAGAGTCAAACATGGGTCGCGTTTTTGACGTAGATATGCGAGGATTGCTCTATGACGTAGCCGATGAGTATCAAACGCATCTAAGCGCAGTGACGTTTAGAGATGCAAAACATGGGGATGAGTTGCCTAGAGAGTTTGTAAATGTTATTAAACGCGATGACGATAAGTATAGAGAACTTCGTTTTGTTAAGCATTTAGAAGAGTTGGCAGACCAAGAGACTATAAAAGAGACCTCTTTTAGAGATGCCATAGGATTCATGGCAACTGAGAAAAATCTCGATGACACTGCTTTTATAGAGTTTGTTAAAATTTTAAAAGAGCAAAAATACAATGTCCCTTTTGTGGCGTTTTGTTTCAATGAAATGCAGCGAAAAAAAGCTCTAGAGGTTTTTGGAGAAGATACGGAGATAGTGTTTCCAGAGACTCTTGAGGATGTGGCTTTGAGTGTGAGTGTCTATCTTTATAGTAGTGTTTCAAAGGATCATTCGCTTTTTAGTGATGACAAAACAAGACATTTGCTCATAAAAAAAGATATGAATCTGTTTGTAGTGCATTTACAGAGCAAGATAGAGTCTGATAATTTTACTGCACATCTATCTTTGCAAAAAGCGGATGTGGGGATCGATTTTTCTTCTTCGTTAATTTCTAAAATTCTTAAAGGGCATGAAAAGTTTAGTGAATATAGCCTGATCAATAGTTTCGACCATGTTATTAAAAATAGTGCTCTTAAAAATATGAGTTCTAGTAGTGCTATAGGCTTCGTAGCTACGAAAGAAAATTTAGAAGATAAAGATTATACGCAATATATAAAAGATTTAATGAAGAAGTTTCCAAAAGTTGAATTTATCGCTTACGCCTTTGATGGTTTGGAACAAGCTTTTATCAAAGAGCATTTTAATAAATTTCACATATCTATTTTAGGACCAGTAGAACATATAGGCGATATTCTCCAAAAAGTAGCAATATGGATAGATGGACCGTTTACATATAGCAAAAACACCCTGCAAACATATGTTTGGACTCATTTACTTTATGAGATTGAAGATATATATTGTCTCAAATATAGTAGAGAAATTATGCATTTAACAATAGAAGCATTTGATCAATTGCATAAAAATCATCCCTTTCTTGAAAATCCCGAAGTTTTTGACTTTTCAGTTGAGAGTGATGCATTTAAAGAAAAAAGCTTAAGCAAGTTGATAGCTAGCGATCAAAATTTAAAAGTTAATGAAAGTCAATTGATGTCAGAGTTTTTGGATAAACAAATTGAACTCAGTTTGGATGACATCAATTTTAGAAGAATTACTACAAAAAGAGCAAATAAATTAAAATATTACAATAAGGTAAAAATATGAAAGGTTTTATAAGTAGCTACATTGGAAGCTTAACAAATAAAATAAAAAGTATCGACCTAGACTCTATCGCTAGCATAATTGAAGCATTAGAACTAGTGCATAAAAAGTCATCTAAAGTTTATATTATTGGTAATGGGGGAAGTGCCGCAACGGCTTCACATATGGCAAATGATTTAGGTGTGGGTCTAAAACTAAGAGAAATTAGAAACTTTAACGTTGAGAGCCTCAGTGATAATAGTTCTGTTTGCACAGCAATTGCAAATGATGTCGGATATGAAAACATATTTTACGCGCAACTCAAAAACAAAATCACAAAAGATGACCTGCTGATAGCAATCTCATGTAGTGGCAACAGCGCAAACATTGTAAAAGCGGTAGAGTATGCGAAAGCTGAGGGTGCGACTATTGTAGGTATGACTGGGTTTGAAGGCGGAAGGCTTAAAGAACTCGCAGACATTAAGTTTCATGTAGTAACAGATAAAGGAGAGTATGGGATTGTTGAAGATGTGCATATGATACTTGATCACATCATCTACTCGTACTATATCTCTCTCAAACCAGAAACAAAATCCACCTATACGATGGTCTAAGATGATTCGAGTCGCGATTGCAGGATATGGAAAAATTGGACAAGTAAGAGCTACTGAGATAGAGAAAAACGAGCATACAGAGCTTGTCGGCGTTTATGACATAAAAAGACCAGAAAAACTCTCTGATGGTGTAGCGTTTTGCGACTCTTACGAGGAGCTCTTGGCATTGGACATTGACGCTGTTTTTGTTTGCGCATTCAATAATGTTTTAGCCGATTACACTACGCTTGCTCTTAAAGCTGGAAAACATGTCTTTTGTGAAAAACCACCCGCGCGAACGAGCGAGGAGCTCAAATCTGTGATGGAGACACAAAAAGAGAGCGATTTAGTCTTAAAGTATGGCTTTAATCATCGTTACCACTACTCTGTAATGGAAGCAAAAAAGATTATAGAGTCTGGCTCTATGGGGAAACTGCTTTGGCTTCGTGGCGTTTATGGTAAGGCGGGAAGTATTGACTATCATAAAAACTGGAGAAACTATAGAGAGTATTCTGGCGGGGGAATTTTAATAGATCAAGGAATTCATATGCTTGACTTGATGCGCTACTTTTCAGGCGAAGATTTTAAGCATATCAATAGTTTTGTTACCACCTCATACTGGGATATAGAAGCCGAAGATAATGCTTTTGCCATCATGCAATCAGACAACAGAGTCACAGCGATGCTGCACTCAAGCGCAACGCAGTGGCAGCATAAGTTTTTGCTTGAGATGTGTTTTGAAGAGGGGTACATAAACCTCGATGGCATTCTTTCAGGAACGAGAAGTTATGCTCCTGAGAAGCTTGTGGTTGGGCGTCGTGAGTTTGAGGATATCACCTTTGCTATGGGCAAACCAAAAGAGTCAACGGTATGGTTTGAAAATGATGATTCATGGAAACTTGAAGTCGATGAGTTTGTAAACGCTATTTTGGGAAAGGCGAGCATACAAAATGGCACAAGCCAAGATGCCTATGAGACGCTCAAACTCGTTGAGCGTATCTATGAAAATTCAGGATTTTACAGTGATAAGTAAGTTGACTATTGGCATCACAACCGTCGCATTTTCAAAAGATGAAAAACTTGTAAGCCTCATAAAAAGCATGGGTTTTAAAGAGGTGCTCACTAATGTCGCGGGAGAGCGTTTTACTCCAGATGAGCTTGTGGCGTTTTTGTCACGATGCGATACCGCAATCGTGGGGCTTGACAAGATAAACGCAGATATTCTCTCACAAGTTTCAAATCTCAAGGCTATCTCAAAATATGGAGTGGGGCTTGATAACATAGACTTTGAGGCATGCAAAAAGTATGGCGTCGAAGTGCTCCACACGCAAGGGGTGAACAAACGCTCCGTCTCTGAGCTTACACTTGGTTACATGCTCTCTCTATTTAGAAATATTTATATCACTTCAAACTTGCTTAAAAGTGGCGTTTGGAAAAAGAGTGGTGGTACACAGCTGAGTAGTAAAACAGTCGGTGTTATCGGCGTTGGCAATATTGGCAAAGATCTCATAGAACTGCTCAAACCCTTTGGCTGTAAAATACTCATCAACGATATAGCACCCCTTGACGATTATGCAAAAGAGCATAATCTCACAAACGCGACAAAAGAGGAGATATATAAAAACGCCGATGTAATCACAGTTCATACGCCTCTTGATGACTCGACTCGCAATATGATTGCTAAAGATGAGCTCTTGATGATGAAACCCTCTGCATTTCTCATAAACTCGGCAAGAAGTGGCATCATTTGTGAAGAGGATTTAAAATGGGCACTGCAAAATGGCGTTATCGCTGGGGCGGCGCTCGACGTCTATACGACAGAGCCACCACAAGATAGCGAGCTTGTAACTTTGCCAAATCTGATTACGACACCACATATTGGCGGCAATGCGGCAGAGGCCGTAGAAGCCATGGGAATCGCGGCAATTGAGAATATACTTGAGTGGATAAAGAGGCACTAATGGCGATTATAGGAAACCTCTATAAACTAGAGAAATTTTTACAAGAGAAAAACTTAGAAGTGGTTTTTGAGTACTTCAAAGAGGCGCTTGATATAGAGAGTGATGTTCATAAGAGAATATTTTCTTTAAACGCGGGGGCGTTTGAAAAAGTAAACATCACAGACAATATCTTTGCGCTCGAGCAGGTTTTTTACACTAAAGGCAGAGAAGAGTGTTTTATAGAGTCGCATAGAAAATATGTAGATTTCCAGTTGATTCTTTCTGGAAGTGAGCAGATGGAGTATAGCGACATTGACAAGTTAGAGGTGGAAAATGAGTATGATGAAGCCAAAGATCTCATCATTTATAAGCTTACTGATAAGACCTCAAAGTTTTTGCTGCAGAGTCAAGATTTGGCAATATTTTTTAGCGATGATGCGCACATAGGACTGCCGATGTTTCAAGAATCAGAACTTGTTCATAAAACAGTTATAAAACTCCCTCGTGAGCTTTGGAGCTAAGATGCGCATAGTATTTGATGGCAAAAAGGTCTTAGTTACTGGCGGTACAAGAGGCATAGGCGCGGAGATAGCTAAAGAGTTTGCAAACGCCGGTGCTATGGTTGTCATCACAGGCACAGGGGAGCTAAGACCACAAGAGCTTGATGCAAAGATAGAGTATGAGGTGCTCTGCGTGGCTCAAGAGAGCGACTGGCGAGCGAGAGTAGAAGAGATAGTGGAGAAGTATGATGGCTTTGATATCTGCATCAATAACGCGGGAATAAATAGAGTCAATGCAATCTATGAAACGCGGAGTCAAGATATAGATGACGTTTTACTGCTCAATCTTAACGCTCCTATTTATATAGCCTCGGTTGTCTCAAAAAAGATGAAAGAGAAGCAGTATGGTCATATTATAAATATAGCTTCTATTTTTGGTGTGGTGAGTCGTGTTGGACGCAATCCATATACCGCTAGCAAGTCAGGACTCATTGGAGCGACCAAGAGTATGGCACTTGATTTGGGCGAGCATAATGTTTTTGTAAACGCAGTCTCTCCGGGCTTTGTAGATACAGAGCTCACGAGAAGAGTCTTAGGTGAAGATGGCATGCAAGAGATGACTGCCAAAGTGCCCCTGAAGAAACTCGCAAAAGTAAGCGATATAGCACCAACGGTGCTTTTTTTGTGCTCAGAGTACAACAGCTACATTACAGGGCAAAATATCATCATAGATGGAGGCTTCACAAGTGAATAAGCTCGATATATTTTCAGACAAAGGAACATATGAACTCTTTTTTAATCTTCCAAATGAGGAGCTTGTAAAAGTTATACAAGAGTCAAAAGTAGTCATCATTGATGAAAATGTCTTGCATTTATATGGAGAGGCTTTAGGGTTGGCTACCGAGAAAGTTATAAAGGTAGTCGCTCTTGAAGATAAAAAACGTCCAGATGAAGCTCTTGAAATTTGCGAAAAACTCATGCTAAAAGGAGTGACTCGTCATGATACGATAGTGGCTATTGGCGGGGGAATAACGCAGGACTTAGTCACTTTTGCGACGAGTATTTTGTTTCGTGGCATCAAGTGGATTTGGCTGCCGACAACGCTTTTGGCTCAGGCTGATAGCTGTATAGGCGGGAAAAGCTCGCTCAATTTTAAATCATGGAAGAACATCATAGGCAACTTCTATCCACCACATAAAATCTTTGTGCAAGATAGTTTTTTACATACACTCAGTGACAGCGATATTCGCTCAGGAGTTGGTGAAATCCTCAAAGTGCATCTTCTCTCAGACAAAGAGAGTGCAGAGAAAATTATTTCGCTTATGCGGGATGTAAAGCAAAACTTGGCATTTATGATTTTTAACTCACTAGAGCTTAAAAACAAAATTTTGGAGATAGATCCGCTTGATCAAGGGCTGCGTTTGAAGATGAACTATGGACACTCTTTTGGACATGCATTAGAGTCTGCGACACACTTTGGCTTGGCTCATGGTTTGGCTGTAAACATTGGGCTAGATATGGCAAATTATCTGGCGTTTAGAACCGATAAGCTGACACAAGAGGAGTTTATGAGACTGCATACTCTACTACAAAGCAATCTCAAAGATGATGATTTTGTGGCGTTTGCGATACATGATTTTATAGCGGCTCTAAAAAAAGATAAAAAAAATGATGCGACACACTATAGACTCATCATCCCAGTCGCGTTTGGAGAGGTTGAAGTGACAAAGTTTGTGATGGATGGCGGTGTAGAAGCTATTATGTGTGAGTATTTCAAAGAGTATTATAAGGCGGATGTTGTATGAGAGATTTAGGAAAAATAGTTCTGCACATACCAGCGCGAGAGGGAAGTAAACGAGTGCCTCGAAAAAACATGCGAGAGATGAATGGCAAGCCGATGATCTCTTATGTCATCGAGTCGGCACTCGCGGCGAATGTAACACAAAATATCTATGTAAACACCGATGCAGATGAAATTATCGAATATGTGAGTGCAAACTATCCAAGCATGAAGATTTACAAACGCGACGCAGAACTTGCAAACGATAAAGCAAGTAGTGACGCGTTTAATTATGACATCATAAACAAACTCAATCCAGATACGCTTATCATGGTAAATCCCGTCTCTCCTTTGTTAAGCACCGAGGATATCAAGAGTGCCCTAGAGGCATATCAAGAGCACGATTGCGATACTTTGATTACTTCTGAATCTACGCAGATGCAGACTTTTTGCAATGGAGAGCCTGTAAATATAAGACTCGATGAAGAGCTAGCCCCTAGCCAAGAGAATGGTCGTATCACCATTTTAAACTGGGCGGTAACTATATGGGACGCGAAAAAATTCAAACAAAGAATGCAAGAGAAGGGCTATGCTTCTTTGGGAGAAAATCGTCTACTTTTTGACATTGACCCCGTGCATGCTATCAAAGTGAGCGAAGAGAAGGATTTTTTGTTTGCAGAGTATTTGCTAAGGAGTAAAAAGTGATTGATAAAATTTTGGTATTAGGCAGCAACTCGTTTTCTGCGGCAAATTTTATTAATCATCTTTTGAGTGCATCACATCAAGTGATTGGAATGAGTAGATCAGATGAAATAAACCCTGTTTTTTTACCTTACAAAACCAATCCAAACTACAATAATTTTACATTCTTCAAGTATGACATTAATAATCATCTCAATGAAATCATAGAACTCATAAAAAAAGAGAAAATAAAGTATATAGTTAATTTTGCCGCGCAAAGTATGGTGGGACAGAGTTGGGAACATCCAGAGCATTGGTATATGACAAATACATTATCTACTATTGTCCTGCATAATAGACTCAAAGATTTAGATTTTATAGAAAAATATGTACATATTTCAACGCCAGAAGTGTATGGTAGTTGCGATGGATTGGTGCAAGAAAATACAAACTATAATCCAAGCACTCCTTATGCAACTTCTCGGGCTGCGGCGGATATGAGTTTGAAAAACTTTTATGAAACCTATAATTTTCCAGTAGTTTTTACTAGAGCCGCTAATGTTTATGGGGAACATCAGCAGTTATACAGAGTCGTTCCTAAAGCAATTTTGTCTTTTTTAACAAAAGAAAAATTGCCACTTCATGGAGGTGGACATTCAGTGCGTTCGTTTATACACATGGACGATGTTTCAGATGCCACTCATAAGATTATGCTCAAAGGGAGCATAGGAGAGATTTATCATATATCAACACAGAGAAATATCTCAATAAGAGATTTGGTTGCGATGGTGGCAAATCAACTCAATGTCAGTTTTGAAGAGAGTGTGAAAATTGTAGATGACAGAAAAGGCAAAGATAGCGCCTATCTTCTTGATAGTAAAAAATTGCAAAATGAGTTGCTTTGGAAAGATACCATCAGCTTGGAGAATGGAATCGATAAAACTATCGGATGGGTTAGGGACAATTTAGATACTTTACTTAAGCAGCCTATGAATTATATTCACAAAGTATAAAGGAAAATAGATGAAAAATATTTTAGTGACTGGTGGAACCGGATATGTAGGCACATTGCTGACGCGAAGATTGTTGCAAGAGGGACATAAAGTAGTCGTTGTCGATACAATGTGGTTTGGAGATTATTTGGAGGAACATGAAAATTTATCTAAAATCAAGGCCAATATTTTAGATATTGATTTAATTCCTATGCAAGGCATAGATACAGTGTTTCATCTTGCCAATATTGCTAATGATCCTACTGGAGATTTGAACTCACGATTAACTTGGGAAGTAAATGTTTTAGCGTCAAAACTTCTCGTTGAAAAGGCTATAGATTGTGGCGTGAAACAATTCATTTACGCAAGCAGTGGAAGCGTCTACGGGATAAAAGATGAGGAGCATGTAACAGAGGAGCTATCACTGGTTCCTATTAGCGATTATAATAAAACAAAAATGATAAGTGAAAGAGTCCTGCTGAGCTACAAAGATAGAATTAATTTTGTCTCTTTAAGACCCGCAACTGTCTGTGGATATAGCCCGAGAATGAGACTTGATGTTTCCGTAAATATGTTGACAATGCAAGCCTTGCAAAATAAAAAGATTACAGTCTTTGGTGGAGATCAAGTGCGACCAAATATTCACATACAAGATATGGTGAATGTATATCTACACTTTTTGAAGCACGATAATTTAGTCGGAATCTATAATGCGGGATTTGAAAATATTTCTATTTTGGATATTGCAAATAGAGTTGTTAAGGAAATTGATGCAGAGATAATTGTTACTCCCTCCAATGATCCAAGATCTTATAGATTAAACGCCGATAAATTACTTAGTACAGGTTTTTCTCCAGAGTATAATGTAGATTGTGCAATAGCTGAAATAATCAAACACTACAATAAGGGTGATTTAAGAGATGAAGAGAAGCACTATAATTTAAAAGTGATGAAAAAATTAGGATTGGGAGCTTAGAATGGGGCGTGAAATAGATTTACTCAAAAACTATCCTAAAACAAAGAGAGACTTAAAGCAAAGAGCAGATAGTAAAACAGAAGAAGATAGAGCTATTGCTAGAAAATTTGGTAAAGAGTTTTTTGATGGAGATAGAAACCATGGTTATGGTGGCTTTAGTTACATGCCAAGATTTTGGCAGCCTGTAATTCCAACTTTTAAAGAGTACTTTGGTATGGATAGCAACACAAAAGTTTTGGATATTGGATGCGCGAAAGGTTTTATGCTTTATGATATGCGGGAATTGATACCGGATATATATGTTCGAGGTATTGATATTTCCGAGTATGCCATAGAAAACGCAAAAGAAGAGGTAAAAGAGTTTTTGAGTGTGGCGGATGCTAGAAAATTGCCTTTTCAAGAGAATAGTTTTGATGTGGTCATATCTATAAACACTATACATAATCTCGAAAAAGATGAGTGTGCAAAAGCACTCAAAGAGATACAAAGAGTCAGTCGTGGAAAAAGTTTTATCACGGTGGACGCTTACAGAAATAGTGAAGAAAAAGAGGCAATGTTTGCTTGGAATTTAACCGCTAAAACCATTATGAGCGTTGAGGAGTGGATAGCATTTTTTGATGAGGTGGGGTATACGGGAGATTATTATTGGTTTATACCATAAATAAAACATATGAATAAGAATATACAGATATTAAAAAGCATCTATTTGCGAGCTTTTAGAATAAGAAAAGTGGAAGAAGAGATCGCTTTTAGATACCCAGAACAAGAGATGCGATGCCCTACACACTTAAGTATAGGCCAAGAACTCGTGGCATCCGTATATGCTGAATTTGTCTCAACCGATGACTATGCCGTAAGTACGCACAGAGCTCACGCGCATTACCTTGCAAAAGGCGGTGATTTAAATAAGATGATAGCTGAGATTTATGGCAAAGAGACAGGATGCTCAAAAGGTTTGGGCGGGTCAATGCACCTCATAGACAAATCAGTTGGATTTATGGGAAGCACTGCAATCGTTGGGGGGACTATTCCTGTTGGAGTGGGACTTGGACTATCAATTAAAATCAAAAACGAAGAGAGAATCAGTACTGTTTTTTTAGGCGACGGAGCGACAGAGGAGGGTGTTTTTTATGAATCACTTAATTTTACGGCTTTGAAACAATTGCCCGTTTTATTTATCTGTGAAAACAATCAATACTCTGTATACTCAAATCTTGATGTAAGACAACCAAAAGAGAGAAAAATTTACAAGCTGGCTGAATCCATTGGTATTAAATCGGCTCATGCAAATGGGTATGATATTGACGATACATACGAAAAACTAAAAAAAGCCGTAGCGTATGTAAAAATTGATAAAAAACCATATTTTATCGAATTGGACACGTATAGATTTAGAGAACATTGTGGCCCAAATTTTGACAATCATATTGGCTATAGAACAGAAGAAGAGTATAAAAACTTTTTAGAAGCGGATCCCTTGGTAAAATTAAAAGAGCATCTTCAAGAAGAAGATTTAGCATTGAATGAAGCATTGATAATGGATGAGATAAAAAATGCTTTTACATTTGCCAAAGAATCGGCTTTTCCAAAATATAAAGATATGCAAGAATTCATTTATAGGAGTGTCGAGTGAGAGAAATAACTTTTTCGCAAGCTGTAAATGAAGCCTTAGAGACGGCTATGAGACTAGATGACTCTGTCATACAATATGGCTTGGGGGTTACTGACCCTTTGGGGGTCTTTGGAACGACTCTTGGACTAGAAGAGAAGTTTGGCAAAGAAAGAGTCTTTGATATGCCAACAGCCGAAAATGCAATGACTGGAATTGCAATTGGCGCGAGTTTAGGTGGACTCAAACCTGTCATGACCCATCAAAGATTAGATTTCTTTTTGCTTGCAATGGATCAGCTTGTAAACAATGCGGCGAAGTGGAATTTTATGTTTGGCGGGAATTCTTCCGTTTCTATCACAATAAGGCTTATTATTGGAAGGGGTTGGGGACAAGGTCCAACGCACGCGCAAAGTCTACAGGCTTGGTTTGCTCATATTCCTGGACTTAAAGTTGTTATGCCAACAACCCCTCAGGATGCTAAGGGGTTGTTACTTGAGAGCATCTTTGACCCAAATCCAGTACTCTTTTTGGAGCACCGTTGGTTGCATAACATGGTCGCAAACGTAGATGAAAGCGATGACTTTCGCGTACCGATTGGAAAATGCGAGCTTTTAAAAGAGGGTTTTGATATTACGATTGTATCAATGTCATATATGAGCATTGAGGCTATTCATGCGGCAAAAGAACTTGAAAAGTATAATATAAGTTGTGAAGTTATCGATATTAAAACAGTAGCCCCTTTGGATTGGAACAGTATATTTGTTTCAGTTGAAAAGACATTAAGAGTTGTCGTTTTAGACACTGCAAGCGAATTTGGGTCTATTGGCTCTGATATTGTCGCTAAGTTGTCGATGAAGTATTTTAACACACTCAAATACGCTCCTAAAATAATAGCTCTGCCAGACATGCACTCTCCAACGAGTTATGGCTTGACAAAGGAGTACTATAAAGACGCAAGAGATATTGTGCTGGAGATTGGAAAAATCTTTAACAAGGATATAGATACTTCTAGTTTTATGAATAAAACGCATCATGATATTCCTGGTTCATGGTTTAGAGGACCGTTTTAGTGAAAAACGCAATTGTATTTTCTGCGTCAAGTGGGATAGGACACGCTCTTTGCCTTAAACTTATCAGTGATGGCTACACCGTTTTTGGAACATATAAAACTTTTTCACAGGATGTCCAAAATTTAAAGCAACTAGGTGTCAGGCTTTATGAAGCGGATCTCTTAGTTGATGAGCAAATTCAAGAGAGTATACAATGCATTAAAAAAGATGCCAAAACATGGGATGCTCTGTTTATGCTCCAAGCTACAATGAATCCAATTGGCAAGCTTTTAGAGATTGATATGTATAAATGGGAAGAGTCTGTTACACTAAACTTCGTAAATCAAATTAAAATTATTCATCTTTTGTTAAATTGTAGACAAAAGAGCGCGGTTCCCTCAATCATTACTTTTGCGGGAGGGGGAACAAACGGTGCTGTTTCAAAGTTTTCCGCATATACTATCTCCAAAATCTCTTTAATTAAAATGATGGAGTTGTTATATGAAGAGTATCCCGATACAAAGTTTGTGTGTGTCGGCCCTGGATGGGTGAACACCAAAATTCATAATGAAACAATACAGGCAAAAGAGAGTGCTCAAGAAGCTTATTGTGAAACAATTCGTCACCTAGATGAGAATAATTTTACAGATATCAATAAAGTTGTCGATTGTGTGTTATGGATTTTAAATGCAGATAAAGAGTGTGTTAGCGGAAGAAATTTTAGTGTGGCGTTTGATGATTGGGGAAGCGACGCTTTAAATCGGAAACTAAAAAACAATAGCAATATGTATAAATTAAGAAGAGAAGGCAATAATTTTTAGTAAGTTTATTTTCTACAATGTTGAAAAATTAAAATATTTATAAAAATAGTTAAAAGGAACTCTATGATAGTCAAAGATATAAACGATATTAAAGAAGTCATAAAAGATTTAATTCAAATCAGAAATGCTTCTTATTCGGATCATGTAACAAAACCTAGTAAAATATGGTCTCAGTGGCTCAGTATGTTAAGCTTTGTAACAGAGTTATCAGAGGATTCTTTGGAAAAAATAAGATTGCACACAGGATTTGGATTTTTTTTAGGTTCAAATTGGAGTACTTGTTATTATGAAAAAAACGAAATAGAAATTGGACTTAAAAATAGTGGCGACTCAAAATATATTAATGATTATATTCAATTAACCAAAGGGATTCCAGAGAAGTTTCATTGTAGTGAAATTGATAAAAATAGAGAGCTTATTTCAATCCAATACAATGGAAAGTATATTAATGAAGATGTTCTAAGGTTTCAATCAACAATCTCTAATTTATCAAATTTAAAAGAGCGTAAAATAAAAAGATATCTTGAAATAGGCGCAGGATATGGAGGTTTGTGCAATCAATTTTCAAAAATATTTAGACCAGAGCAGTCTATAGTTATAGATCACCCAGAAGTTCTTTTTTGGAGTGCAGTCTATACGTTTGTCAACAATCCAACAGCTAGTATTGAGATAGTGACAAGTGAAGACACCATCATAAGTGAGAGTGATTTCGTTTTTGTTCCAGCGTTTTTAACAGATGTTCTTAAAGATGAAAAAGTGGACTTGCTTGTAAACGAAAACTCATTTTGTGAAATGATGGAGGAGCAGGTGGAATACTATCTTAAAACGCTATCTTATGGACTTTTATACTCGAACAATCGAAATAGACAGTTTATGAATTTTGAAATAGCAAATTTAAACGATATTCTTTTGAGCTCTTTTAACACTACTCCATCTTCATCTTTTTATAAAACTATTTACAATGCTCACACGAGTGAGCATAATCTGAAGTATTGTTTTTTTGCAGCAAAAGATACTATGCTTTTACCAAGTATTATTCCAGAAAAACTTTGTGGATTAAGTGTTAGAGAAAGTTTTTAACAATGAGTCAAATAAAATTATCAGATTTTGTAATTGACTATTTAGCCCAATGCAATATCAGGCATGTATTTGTGATTCAAGGAGGGGCAGTTGCTCATCTTATTGATTCAATAGAAAAGAATGATAATATAGAATATATAACATGCCAACATGAACAAGCTTGTGCGATGGCTGCGGACGCATACTCTAGAACGAGTAACACTATTGGAGTTGCTATGGCCACATCTGGTCCAGGTGCTACAAACTTGATTACAGGTATCGCAAATGCCTATTATGATTCTATACCGGTAGTTTATATCACTGGAAATGTCGCTTCTTTTAGGCAAAGCGATGGTATGGGTATCCGACAATACGGATTTCAAGAGACAAATATTATTCATATCGTTGAATCAATAACGAAATATTGTGTCGCACTCAAAAATCCAAACGATATAAAATATGAACTCGATAAAGCTTTTTTTGAGGCTCAAAATGGGAGAAAAGGACCAGTTTTAATTGATATTCCAGATGATTTTCAAAGAGAATATATTAATGTGTATAACTTAAAAAGTTTTTCCAAAAGTTATGTGGGAAAAAATATGTACAATGATTTTGATGCCCTATTTATTGATAAACTAATAAGGGTCGCAAAAAGACCAGTGTTACTATATGGCAATGGTGTTCTCTGTTCAAATGCAATCGCTTTATCAAAAGAAGTGACAAAAAAATTGAACATACCCACGCTTTTTAGTTGGCCACTTAAGGGTATGTTTGATTATGAGTATGATTTGAATTTTGGTTCTTTTGGTACAAACTCATTGCGAAGTGGAAACTTTATCGTCCAAAATGCTGATTTGATTATTTCTGTTGGGCACAGGCTTGATACCCATTCAACAGGTAGCCTTAATGATTTTGCAAGAGAAGCTAAAATCATAGTTGTGGATATAGATGAAAATGAACTCAAAAAGTTTGAAAAATTAGGAAGGAAATTTTATCGAACTATCTGCATGGATTCGAAAGTTTTTTTACAAAAATTAAACGATATTGAATACAAGTTTTGTGATCAAGAGTGGATTACATATTGTAAGGAAATGAAACGAGAGTATTATAAAGATAATTTTGAAGAGACGAATAAAGTGTCTCCAGGGCTATTTTTTGAAAAGTTCTCCGAAGTATCTTCAGAAGATACTATATTTATAGGCGATACGGGTGCTAATTTAGCATATTTATTTAATGGTATAAAAGAAAAAGCTGGACAAACATTTATTTCGGCATTTAATAATACTCCTATGGGATATGCCTTGCCAGCTTCTGTTGGTGTGGCATTTTCAAGCAACAAAAGAGTCATTTGCTGCTGTGGAGATGGTGGTTTGCAGATGAATATTCAAGAGTTAGCAACGATTAAATATTATAATCTTCCTATAACCATTATTGTTTTTAATAATTCAGGGCACGGTATGATTAAACAAACGCAGGATGATTGGTTTGACTCGGTCTATAGTGCGTCATCAAATGAAAAAGGAATACCAAGCCTAAATTTTTCTGACATAGCAAAGGCTTATGAAATAGAGTCGATACAAATCGATACAAATGATCAAGTTGATTATGTGGTGTCTGGTATAACATATGAAAAGCCATTTTTAATTGAATTAATAATTGATGAAAATTTAAGAGTGAACCCTATGTTGAAATTTGGACGACCCATAGAAGATATGAACCCTCTATTAACGAGAGAAGAGTTTTTAAAAAATATGATAATTGAACCTTTAGAAATATCAAAAAAAGAGATATAAGACCCATGAAAGCAGCTATATTACGAGAAGTAAACAGACCCTTAGAAATTGAAAATATTGAATTTTTTCCCTTGCAGAGAGGGCAGGTTACTGTTAAGATGGCTTATAGTGGTGTTTGTCATTCTCAGCTTATGGAGGCAAGAGGAAAAAGAGGAGAAGATAGTTGGCTCCCTCATTTGCTTGGGCATGAGGGGACGGGAATAGTCCAAGAGGTTGGTGAAGGTGTGACAAAAGTAAAAAAAGGAGACAGGGTTATACTCGGCTGGATAAAAGGAGATGGCATAAACGCCAGACCAGCAAATTTCACATGTAATAGTAAGCATATAAATTCAGGCAATGTCACCACTTTTAATGAATATAGCATTGTGTCCGAAAATAGGCTTGTTAAGCTTCCTAATGGTATACCTTTAGATATTGGAGTGCTTTTCGGATGTGCTATTCCAACTGGCGCAGGTATTGTTATGAATGAAATTGCACCCAGAGAGAATACGACAATAGCTATTTTTGGACTTGGGGGTATTGGATTAAGCGCTTTGATGGCGACAAAACTATTTCATTGCTCACAGATCATCGCGGTTGATATAGAAGAGACGAAACTAGAAATGGCAAAAGAGTTCGGTGCGACTCACACTATTAACGCCAATGAAGAAAACGCTGTGAAAAAAATACTTGAACTCACTTATAATGAAGGCGTTGATTATAGTATTGAGTGTTCTGGAGTGGCAAAAGTAATAGAGGAGGCTTTTAAAAGCGTAAAAAACAGTGGCGGACTATGTATATTTGCATCGCATCCAAAAAATGGAGATAAAATTTGTTTAGATCCTTATGACCTTATTTGTGGTAAACAAATCAGAGGTTCTTGGGGAGGAAGTTCAAAGCCAGATATAGACATACCAAAATTTGCCAAACTTTACATAGATGGAAAGTTACCTTTAGAAAAGCTCCTAGATAAACGATATACTCTTGATACAATTAATGAGGCGCTAGATGATCTAGAAAATAGAAATGTAGTACGACCTTTGATAGTAATAGACGATAGATTGGAATAAGTTTGGATAAAACAGTAGTATTCGTATATGGCAATTTTAACATTTTACACCCCGGACACTTACGACTTTTAAAGTTTGCAAAAGAGAGTGGAGATTATCTTATAGTTGGAGTAAATTCCAATCGAATCGCAGGCACTACTAGAGTTTTGGATGAACAAATTAGATTAGAGTCTATTCAATCTACTAGTTTTGTCGATGAGTCTTTTATCTTAGATGAGAATGTTTTAGAGTATATTGATCGATTAAAGCCAAGTATCATCGTCAAGGGAAAAGAACATCAGCAACTGCACAATGAAGAAGAAAAGATATTAAGTACCTATGGCGGTAAACTTCTTTTTACTTCTGGCGAGATTGGTTTTTCTTCTTTTAATATGCTTGAAGAAGATTTTAAGAGTGTGCGTTATTCAGACATACAACATTCACATAAGTATCTTCAAAGGCATGCTATAGAAAAAGATGCACTCTTTAAAATGGTGGAAAACTTTTCAAAATTAAAAATCTTAGTCATTGGTGATAGCATATTGGATGAGTATATCACATGTAATCCAATTGGCATGAGCCAAGAAGATCCAACGATAGTGGTCTCTCCTATATCAACAAAAAAGTTTGTTGGAGGTGCGGCTATAGTTGCAGCACATGCAAAGACTTTGGGGGCGAATGTAGTGTATTCGTCTGTCGTAGGTAATGATGAGAGTTATGATTTTCTAAAAAAGTATCTTGAAGAGTTGCATATAGATACTAAGCTTTACAAAGATAGCACAAGACCGACAACACTCAAACAAAGATTTCGAGCAAGTTCAAAAACACTTTTACGTGTAAATCACTTAAAAAATCACAATATTAGCAAAGAGCTGGAAAGTGCTATTATGAAAGATATTGAAGAAACGATAGAAGATTTGGATTTAATAATATTTTCAGATTTTTCATATGGAGTACTTACAAATAACTTAATAACAAAAATATCGAGTTTAGGGCATCGCCATAGTATTTTAATGGCAGCAGACTCCCAAAGCTCATCACAGGTTGGGGATATTTCAAAATTTGTGAATATGGATATGGTAACGCCTACGGAAAGAGAGATAAGACTCGCACTTAATGATTTTGAATCAGGACTCGTTGTTTTATCCGATAAATTGCATCGTAAATCATCACCGAAGTATGTTTTTACCACTCTAGGGAGTGAGGGTATAATGATTTACAACTCCAAGCATAACGAGCTTCTAACTGACAATATACCTGCGCTTAACAATCATCCAAAAGATGTCAGTGGCGCTGGAGATAGTTTGCTCACATGCAGCGCTATGGCAACATGTGTTGGTGCGACTATCTGGGAGAGTGCATATCTTGGCTCAATCGCTGCTGCGATTCAGGTAAGTAGAGTGGGTAATATTCCCATTAAAAAAGAGGAAATTTTAAAAGAGATTGATTTTTTATGAAGGCATTACTTTTAGCGGGAGGTTATGGTACTAGACTCAGGCCTCTAACAGATAGGGTCCCAAAATGTTTAGTAGAGATTGATGGTGAAGTACTTTTACAAATCTGGCTAGATACATTAAGCAAAGCTGGTGTGAGTGAATTTTTAATTAATACACATTATTTAAATGAGCAGGTTGAAGCATTTGTCAAGCAGAGTCCGCAGAAAGATAAAATCACTTTAGTTCATGAAGAAAATCTTTTAGGTACCGGTGGTACTATAGTGCATAATAAAGATTTTTTTGATAAAAACGACTCTTTTATGGTAGTTCATGCAGATAATTTGTCTCTATGTGACTATAAAGATTTTATCTCGGCACACTCTCTTCGTCCTAAAAACACACTTATGAGCATGATGACTTTTCGAGCCTCCAACCCAAAAGAGTGTGGTATTGTAAAAGTTGATGCAGAAGGTATTGTAGAAGAATTTTATGAAAAGATTCAGAGTCCACCTTCAAACTTGGCAAATGGAGCCGTCTATATTTTTGAGTATGAAATTATCTCCTTGTTGGAATCTTTAGAAAAAAAAACCATAGATATAAGCACAGAGCTTATTCCTTTGCTTTGTGGGAAAATATATACATATTTAAACTCAAATATTCATATTGATATAGGCACTTATAAAAATTATAAAACTGCACAGAGGCTTTACAAAAACTACAAAAGCAAATCTAAGTTTCTTTATTTTCAAAATTATTTTACTCAAACCAATAGTAGTTTATTGAGAGATAAAATAAAAGAAATTTCTTCAAAACTACAAGAGCAAAAACAAGCTCTTTATAAAAAAAGAAGAGTGCTAGCTATTTATGATTGCATTGACTTGCCATTGTCAAATGATATTTCAACATTTATTATGAGTTGTGAAGCACATCGTAGAAAATATGCTTTAGAAAAGATAGATTTAGTTTTTGTGGTACATGCAAGTGATCCATCACCAACAAGACATGATTATGTCACACCAACAAACGTTAGACAGTTTGTTTACAATATGGCTATAGAGCAAAGCAGGATGTTTGAGAACATCGGTTCTTTATTTGTATTTGATAATAGAAATGAATTTTTAGATTTTTATAGCTTCAAGAAAAAAGATTTTTATGTGTATCCCGCAGATTATAATGCTTCTTTACCGATGGAAGCTATTAGGAGAAGACATGCTGTGCATGAATGGCATAATCTTATTCCCTTTGTATGCGAAGACTCTTCGCTTTTGTGTTTAACGCCACCGGATGATCAAATTAAGCTAGCAAGAAAATGGATAACAAAATATATTTATCCAAAAATACCGATAACAATCACACTAAGAGAATGGGATACTTGGGTTGATGAGAGAAACTCAAAAATTACTGAGTGGCAGAAGTTTATAAAGTTTTATGAAGGAGATGATAGATTTATCTTTATAGTCGTTCGCGATTATTATAAACTTTATGATGAAAAAGATCCATTAAATGGCATAAATGTAATTTACTGTAACGAAGCTGCTTTATCTAACAGTTTTAGATCAGCCCTGTATCAAGAGGCGACATTAAATTTGTTTGTTTCAAACGGGTCTGCTATGACAGCCATAGCAAACTATAATGTAAGGTATATTTTTTTTAGTATATATTCAAATGCCAGAGGTACAACCCGAGAAGTATTACGGGACACACTAGGTCTGTATTATGGTGATTCGTTTCATGGTTCTTCAAAATTTCAAAAAGTTGTTTGGCAGAGAGATACTTTTGGTGTTTTGAGAGATGAAACAGAAAAAATGCTTCAGATGATTGAAAATGATTTTGGCTTAGAACCATTGTTTTATACAAAAAGTGATGAAGAGATTTATGCGATACAATACATTGAGCCCAAAAGCGCAGAGTTTTATAAGCAGGTTGGTGAAGAACAAAGAGCGAGTGTGCAAGAGTATCTACTCTTTTTTTATATTTTTAGTGTATTGAACCTTTTAAAAATCTCGATTAGTACCTCAAAGAATTTTGTAGTAAAGCTCTATAGAAAAGTTTTAAAAAGAAAAAAATCTTTATATTCGTATATAGGTTTAAAATATAAAGTATTCAGTTTAAAGATGAAGATATTTACTCACATTGAAATAACAAAGAGAGAGAGAAATGGAGTAAATGCCCAGTATCCCCATTTGCTTGAGTATATCAATGACATAGTCTCTTCAAACAAGATGGTGCTTGTCTATGGAGCTGGCACAATAGGTAAAGCACTTTATCCTATTCTTTACAAAAATATTCTTTATTACATTGATTCCAATACAAGTATAAGTGGGCAAAAAAACAAGCAAATAGAGTGTGAGATTCGAAACTTAGATGCTTTGTCGCATAATGAAGAATCTTACGACTATATCATTATTACACCTGAAGGAAGAGAGGATGAGATTGCGAATAATCTTATCAACAATTACTTTATAGAAAAAAACAAATTAATTATATTTTAGAAAAGGAGTGCTTCAAAGATGCAAAGAGTAGTAGATCGACCAATTTTAACTATTGCCATTCCAACATATAATAGAGCAGATTCATTGGCTTATATAGTTGAAAAAATAGCTCCTTATTTAGACAAAAACCTCTCTTTGCTGATCCTTGATAACCACTCTACAGATGAGACACAGAGATATTGCTTAGCGTTTTCACAAGAGCATAGCTATGTAGAGTATGTTAGACACAGCGCAAATGTTGGCGGTGTTGTAAATATGTTACGCTGTATTGAACTTTCTCATTCAAGATACACATGGCTTCTTGGTGATGATGATGATATCGAAGTAGAATTATTGCCCGAGCTTGTAAGACTAGTAGAAGAAAAAAATGCCTTTGGGTATCATCTCTTAGCAAAAAGTAGACAAAATCGAAAGATTTCTCACTATAGGTTTGAGAACAAAGAAGAGTTTGAAAACTCTTTTTTTGATATGACTGCCATGCATCTTATGTCCTCAAATATTTTTAATACTCAAGAAGCTTCGCGTTTTTTCTCAGAGGCCTATAGACTTGTTCATCTGCAACATGCATATACCCTTTTTCATGTAAAGTTTCTTGAAGAGAATCATTCTGTAGAGATTTTAAAACTACCTATCTTAAAACCTGAGAGAATTGTTGTAAAACGCTGGTCGAAATTTGCCGCTCATCTTGATGCGATGGAGACAAGCTATCACCTATTTGGAAAGAAAATTGCTAGTAAGGAGTATACCGTTCGTAAAAAAGAGCTACTAAAAATTGCGACACAAGCACTTTTTAGCTCTAAGGATGAAGGCTTTGATACTCTTGAGGTAAAACGTCTCTTTTGGATGCTTGGGGTAAAAGATTTTTTTTATCCACTCCTTTTTTTGATGATGATTTTCTTATCACAGGGTTCATGGAGAAAGTATCTTTTCATTTATGGACTCTATGGCGTTTACATATTTCGTTATAAAAACAATTATGTAAGTGCAATGAAGAGTTTTTTTATGCTTCAAAAAGAGGAGTCCTTGTATATGTTTTTAGTCAAAAATATAAATACGACACGCTCCCATTACTTTAAAAACTAGAGGTGATTATGGATACATTTGCTCCCAAACTTTCCGTTTTAATTCCAACATATAATCGCGAGGTGTTTGTGAGAAAAGCGATAGAGTCTGTTTTGTATCAAGAGTTCAGCGACTTCGAGATTATCTGTTGTGACAATGCGAGTAGCGATACAACATTCCAAGTGTTACAAGAGTATGCACAAAATGATGCTAGAGTTAAGGTTTTTCAAAATAGTAGCAATTTAGGACCTGTTTTGAACTGGAAAAACTGTTTAGAGCATGCTTGTGGAGAGTATATACACTGGCTTTGGAGTGATGACTGGATAGAGCCAAATTTTTATGTAGACGCATTTGCACTGCTTGAGAAAGATAAAACGCAGATGCTCACAACTTGGAATTACAGAGCTGATAATCAAGAGGATGAAAATGAGAAGTATCTGAGTTGGCAGTTTTCTCACAGACGAGTTCCCGGAGTTGTGGCAGCGAAAAAAATTCTTTTGGGAACTTATGAGCTTCCAGTATCGCCCGCTGCTTATATCATAAAAAGAGAGTTGGTAGTAGAGAATTTTTACACAGTTATTCCAAAAATAAGCGAGCTCTTGGATCCAGTAAAAAAAGCTGTAGGCGTAGATTCTTTGATGATAGCCGGTTCTGCTCTTAACCTTGAGTTTATTTCTGTGTTGCAAAGACCATCTGTCGTTTTTAGACAACACGATAATATATCGGCGCAGCTTACTAAAAATGGAACTCTAGTGGCTATGTATGTGCTCTCTCATACATGGTTCTTGGCAAACAAATCTATCAGCTTAAATATGGAAGATTTTATGCAAGGGTTTAGAAATATTAAAAATGTTTTTTCTAAAGATTTCTTGAGTTTACAAGTATTTTTTATGCTTTTTATACTTTTTAAAAAAGCACTCACTTCATCTAAGAGCTCTTTGAGCTACAGGTCTTATCCCTCTAATAAAGCATTTTTTCACAAGAAAGTAATTGCGGTTCTGGACGAAAAAACAAAGCAAATAAATATAAGCAATAAAAAAATATATCTTGCGCCTTGCAACAATGTCACACAAGAACTTTATAAAGAGTTTGAAACACTTCATCCAAAGAGTATTGGTTTTATTGATAATTATAAAAAAGGTGAAAATATTATTGGCTCATTCCAAGTTAAAGAGTATGATTCTGTTTTTATATATAGCCCGAATTATCACAAAGAGATTAGCAAGAGCTTGCCTAAGGGAAATAAATATCTCCTGTTACGTCAAAAGAATAATATTTTCACAGCACAAGCTTATGGTTGGTACTCCATTTTGATGATGAAACTTTTTTTACTCTCACAATGGGTGTATGGAACACTTAGCTATCTTAAAAAAATTAGTTTGTTTAATATTGGTAGCCAAATTGTTTATCTCTCAGATAGTATGAAAAAGAGTGCTCTTATACATAAAAAGATCTATATCACCCCTCGTAATGATATAAGCCAACAGATTGCTGATGAGTTAAAGAAGCTCGATGTGGTAGTCTCTTTGGTTGATGAAATACCCCAACACATAGAAGAAAATAGTTATCTATATTTGTATGAAAAAGAGTATGAGTTTAAAAACGAACCATTTTTGCAAAAATTCTCAAATGAGCATAGGTTTTTTTTATACTATGTTCCCAAAATAGGTTTTAAGAGTACACATTACTCAGAATGGAATCTTTATAGCATCAAATTTATAGAGTTTGCCAAGTTGGTCTATTTAAACTTCCTTTATAGAACACGACTTTTCTTTGCAAATATTTTTAAAAGACCCATCCATAGTAATGAAAAAAAGATAGCGACCTTAAAAAACAGACATAAAAACAGAAGAGCTTTTATAGTGGGTAATGGTCCAAGTCTTCAAATTGAAGATTTAAACAAGTTAAAAAATGAGATCACATTTGCGGCAAATAAGATCTATCTAGCTTATGATGAGACATCTTGGCGACCAACATACTATTCGGTTGAAGATAATTTAGTTATGAAAGAGATTTATCACAATGTAAGGCAACTTAAGGACTCCACTCTCATTTTACCAATGAAAGATATTAGAGAGTATGAAATTATACAAAATGCTATTTATTATCCTCTTATCCCAAACACAACAAGTATCCCAAAATTTTCAAAAAACTTACTCAGTGGAGTTTATCCGGGGCATACTGTTACATATTCTATGATGCAGATGGCAGCATATATGGGAATAACTGAGATATATCTCATCGGAGTTGATTTTAGTTATGCTGTTGCTGATGGTGGTGCTGATAAGGGAGCCACAATTTATCATAACAATGAAAAAAACCACTTTCATAAAGATTATAGAAATGTAGGGGATAAATGGATAATGCCAAATTATGAAGCACAGATAAGAGCATACAAAAGTGCTGCAAGTTTTTGTGAAACAAATGGCATAAAAATTTATAATGCTTCAAGAAAAACACAATTAGAGGTTTTTGAGAGAGTAGATTTTGACGATTTGTTTGAAGATTCAACAATTTAATTAATAGAGTAGATAAAAATGAGGAGAGCATAGATGAAAGTACTACTACTAGCCGGAGGTTTAGGAACCAGAATCTCAGAAGAGACAGACCTTAAACCCAAACCAATGGTAGAGATTGGTGGCAAACCAATCCTTTGGCATATCATGAAGATTTACTCAAAGTATGGCTATAACGACTTTGTTGTTCTTCTTGGTTATAAAGGTTACTACATAAAAGAGTACTTTGCAAACTATTTTCTCCACCAAAGCGATGTAACTATAGATATGAAAGATGGAAGCATGGAAGTACTCAACAACTCAAGTGAGCCATGGAAAGTTACACTCCTTGATACAGGTCTCAACAGTATGACTGGAGGACGTGTAAAACGCGCACAAAGTTTTATAGGCGATGAACCATTTATGCTCACATATGGCGATGGGGTCAGTGACATCAACATAGAAAAGCTTGTAGAGTTTCATAAGTCCCATGGAAAAGCAATGACTATGACTTCCGCTCAACCAGAAGGAAGATTTGGCGCTTTAAATATCACGGATGATAATCAAGTAACTAACTTCCTTGAAAAACCCAAAGGTGATGGCGGCTGGATAAACGCGGGATTCTTTATCTGTGAACCAAAAGTTTTTGACTATATCACTGAAGGTGATGGAACTATATTTGAGCAATCCCCACTGCAAAACTTAGCCAAAGATGGAGAAATTTTTACCTTTAAACATGAAGGTTTTTGGAAACCAATGGATAGCTTAAAAGATAAAAATGATCTCAATAAACTTTGGGATAACAATAAAGCACCTTGGAAAGTATGGTAATGCAACAACTGTTTGGTGGAATCTATAAAGATAAAACTGTTCTAGTGACAGGTCACACCGGCTTTAAAGGCTCATGGCTTGTCTATTGGCTCAAACAGATGGGAGCGAATGTTGTTGGTTATTCACTTGAAGCGCCAACGACTCCAAGCCACATAAGAGTTCTTGACTTAGATATTACATCTATAAGAGGTGACATAAGAGACTTAGAAAAACTTAAAGAGACTTTTAGTACATATAAACCAGACATAGTATTTCATCTCGCAGCGCAACCGTTAGTAAGACTCTCTTATGAAAACCCAATTGAGACCTATGAAACAAATGTCATGGGAACACTTAAGGTTTTTGAAGCCTGTAGAGCAAACAGCGTAAAAGCAATAGTAAACATCACAAGTGATAAAGCTTATGAGAACAAAGAATGGATATGGGGCTACAGGGAAAATGACCCAATGGGCGGATATGATCCATATAGCTCAAGCAAAGGGTGTGCAGACTTGCTTGCCAACTCTTATAGGAACTCTTACTTTCATCCAAATGAGTATAAAAAAACTCACAATACGCTTCTCGCATCATGTAGAGCGGGAAATGTCATAGGTGGTGGAGACTGGGCAAAAGATAGACTCATCACAGACATCATGCTCTCAGTTTCAGAGGGTAAAAAAGTAAGCATACGAAACCCTTATGCAACAAGACCATGGCAACATGTCTTAGAGCCACTGAGTGGTTATTTACATATTGGTCAAAAGCTTCTCGAAGAAAAGGTGGCGTTTGGCGAAGCTTGGAACTTTGGGCCAAGTGACGAGGGAAGCATCACAGTTGAAGAAGTAGTCAAAAATGTAAAAAAACATTGGGATAGCATTGATTATGAGGTAAACAAAGATCCAAATCAACTCCATGAAGCAAATCTCTTAAAACTGGACTGCTCAAAAGCTCATATACTGTTAAAATGGAAAGATGTGTGGGATAGTGAGACTACATTTCTTAAAACTGTGAAATGGTACAAATCTTATTATGAAGAGGATAAAACTATTCTCACTCAAAGTGATCTACAAAGTTATATATCAGACGCAAAAGCAAAAAATATAGAGTGGGCAATAAGCTAATGACAATTCTTATAGCAGGTGCGACAGGTTTTTTAGGAAGCTATTTGTTAAAAGCATTTGTAAAAAATGGACATGAAGTGATAGCCATAAAACGCAGTACTTCAAACACTTATAGAATCCAAGAGCATTTAAATAAATGCACTCTTTATGACACTGAGACTATAAAAATAAAAACTATTTTTGAAAACCATCAAATTGACATAGTTATAAATACAGTCACTAATTATGGAAGAAAAGATAATAGTGTAAGTTCGATAGTTGGCACGAACCTAATGTTTGGATTAGAACTACTTGAAGAGTCTCTAAATGCTAATGTAACAGCATTTGTAAACACCGACACGCTTCTTGAAAGAAACATCAACGCATATGCTCTTTCAAAAGCACAGTTCGTTGATTGGATGGCATTTTTCTCTACTCGCAACACTAAAATGATAAATATAAAAATAGAGCATATGTACGGACCACTTGATGATGAAAATAAATTCATCTATTGGCTTATTAATCAACTCAAACAGAATGTAGAAAAAATAGATTTAACCTCAGGCATTCAAAAGAGAGACTTTGTCTATATAGATGACATAGCGAGCGCTTATGGGACCATCATCAAAAATGTAAAAAGCTTCTCAAACTACGAAGAGTTCGAACTAGGAAGTGGAAGCTCTATTGAATTAAAAGAGTTTGTAGGGATGATAGTTGAAGCACTTAGTGAAAGTCAAACAATTAATACCAACCTAAACTTTGGGGCCATAGAGTACAGAGCACAGGAAAACATGCATATGCAGGCAAACATCTCAAAACTGAAACAACTAGGCTGGAAACCACAAGTTTCTATTCAAGATGGAATAACTAAACTAATAAACGGAGAAAAAGTAAAATGACGCAACAAGAACAACTAAAACAAGAGATACTTCAAAAAACAAAAGAGTACTACGAACTAGTGCATAAGCCACAACAAGAAAAAGAGTTTGTAGAAGGTGAGAGCAGAGTGAACTATGCCGGACGCGTGTTTGACGAAACTGAAATGCAGTACCTTGTAGATAGCTCACTTGATTTTTGGCTCACTTATGGAGACTACTCTAAAAAGTTTGAAAAACAACTCGCAAAGTATTTAAATGTAAGATGGGCATTTTTAGTGAACTCTGGAAGCTCTGCAAATCTCCTCGCATTTTACACACTTACTTCACCACTTCTCAAAGAGAGACAAGTAAAACGCGGCGATGAAGTCATTACAGTTGCAGCAGGCTTCCCAACGACTGTTGCTCCTATAGTTCAGTATGGCGCGGTTCCGGTGTTTGTAGATATGGAACTTACATGCGCAAATATCGACGTTACACAACTTGAAGCGGCACTTAGTCCAAAAACAAAAGCTATCATGATAGCTCACAGCCTTGGTAATCCATTTAATCTTAGAGCCGTAAAAGATTTCTGTGACAAACACAATCTTTGGCTTATAGAAGACAACTGTGATGCTCTTGGAAGCACATATGAGGGTAAACCAACTGGGACATGGGGAGATATAGGAACATCTAGCTTTTATACTCCACACCATATGACTATGGGTGAAGGTGGAGCGACTTATACTGACAATCCACTTCTTAAAAAGATAATGCTCAGTATGAGAGACTGGGGAAGAGACTGTTGGTGTGAGAGTGGAGTTGACAATACTTGTGGAGCAAGATTTTCACAAAGCTTTGGAACTCTTCCAAAAGGGTATGACCATAAGTATGTTTACTCTCACTTTGGATTTAACCTTAAAGTCTCAGATATGCAAGCGGCTGTGGGCTGTGCACAGTTAGAAAAGTTTCCAGCTTTCGTAGAAAAAAGAAAAGAGAACCAAAAAAAACTCTATGATGGTTTAAAAGATATCCAGGAGCTTCACCTTGTAGAAACGCAACCAAACTCGGACCCGAGTTGGTTTGGGTTTATGATGACCCTCAAAGATGGTGTAAACTTTACAAGAAATGAACTGGTAGAACACCTTGAAAAGAATAAAATTCAAACAAGAAACCTCTTTGCGGGAAATATGACACGACACCCGATGTTTGATAGTATGATATTAGATACTGACTATAGAATAGTAGGCAAACTTACAGTGACTGACAAAGTAATGAGAGATAGTTTTTGGATAGGACTTTATCCTGGCATGGGCGATGATGCTATTAATTATATGATTAAAACCATTCGAGAGTTTGTAAAGGCATAATAATGAAGTACTTAATAACAGGCGGATGTGGATTTTTAGGCTCAAATATTGCGAGTGAGATACTCAAACAGGGTGATGAACTTATAGTCTTTGATAGCCTCTACAGATATGGTTCTTACCAAAACAAAGAGTGGCTTGAGACTCAGGGTGAGTTTATCTTCATTCATGGCGATATACGAAACACTAACGATGTTGAGAGAACTATAAAAGAGCATAAACCTGATGTTATTTATCATCTTGCTGGTCAAGTTGCAATGACCACCTCTATAGCTGATCCAAGAATGGATATGGAAGTAAATGTAGGAGGAAGTTTTAATCTCTTAAACGCAGTGAGACTTTATAGTCCTCATTCAACAATTATTTACTCCTCGACCAATAAAGTGTATGGTGATTTAGAGCAATTTACTTACCGTGAAACAGAGGGTAGATACGAGTGTATAGAGAAACCAAATGGCTTTGATGAGAGTGTAAATCTTGACTTTCACTCACCTTATGGAACTTCAAAGGGAAGCGCTGATCAGTACATGCTAGACTTTGCAAGAATATATGGGCTTAAAACCGTAGTCTTTAGACACTCTTCCATGTTTGGAGGACGTCAGTTTGCCACTTATGATCAGGGTTGGATTGGTTGGTTTGTCAGCCAAGCTATAAACATCAAAAACGGAACTCAAAAAGAGCCTTTCACTATTTCTGGCAATGGTAAACAAGTAAGAGATATAGCTTATGCAAGTGATATGATAGAACTCTATCTCATGGCATCAAAGAAAATAGACACCATCAAAGGTCAAGCTTTTAATGTAGGCGGTGGAATGAGTAACTCATCATCACTACTTGAGCTTTTTAGTTTCTTAGAACAAGAGCTTGATATCAAAATGAAATATACAGAACTACCTGTGCGAGAATCCGATCAGAGAGTATTTGTGGCAGACCTAACAAAAGTAAAAGAGTTGATAGGGTGGGAACCTAAGGTTTCTAAGGAAGAGGGAATTCGCAAGATGATTGAGTGGATACGTCTGAGATAAATAAACTTTCAAAATCAACTCTCTCAAAAACATCAAGCTTGCTCTCTCTTGAGGCATTATAGATTTTTATGCCATGGGTGTCACAAAATTTTTTTGCTTCTAAAAAAGAGTGTCGCTGATGGTCCATATCGGGCATAGTCCATTTTTCTCCCACTTTTCTATACTCTTTGTGAAAGTGGTTTACTTCACCTTCGCAGCTTAACTCTTTAGAAACCTCTTTTTGCGGTAACTCAAAGCTAAAATCTAGCCCGATGATATATATCTCTTTTATTCCCATATATACGGCAAATTCTAGCATTACATAGGTTACAGTGCTCCCGCTGTAGAGCTGTGAGAGTGCATTTGTTGCAAATCGTGCAGGCTGTTTATAGCTTAGAGGAAAATAGATAGCATTCTTCATCTTTTTTGCTAGGGTAAGCATTTGGGTAGAGAAAAGTTTGATGAGTTGCAGCTCATTGATTTTTTCATAGTTTTGCTTATAGACCAGACCGTCTGTCACAAAATAGTAGCTAGGTCTCCATTTTGTTTGCTCAAACGCAAGATAGATTTTGTTACAGGCAAAGGTAATTTCATTTTGAATTTTTTCAAGATCCTTAATTTGTAAGTTAGGCCCATTAGCAACAATAAAGGCTCTAGTATTTTTATGTTTTGCTCTTAATTGCAATAGTTTTAGATAACTTATATCAAGGTACTTTTGGATAGATAGTAAAAAAAGTGATGTCTCAACAAAGCCATCTTGAAATGTAGCAAATTTTATTTTATTTTTTGGAATATTTTTGCTTCTGTACTCTTTGAAGATTTGAGGTGCATAGTTTGGAGAGATGATGTAAATGGCATCGTATGCTATTCCGTCAATAGTATCTACTTGGTGTATATTATCGTCACTCTTTGAAGTATCCAAATACCCTAAAAACTCATATTCAAAATGCTCATCCAAAAACTTTTTAAAAGCCTTTGTCATCGAGGAGCAGGGTGCTATAAAGAGTCGTTGCTTTTTTTCTATTTGAATTGCTTTTTTCAAAATTTTGCTTCCTTGAGTATCTCTTTGTGTATTCTTTGTGATGCAGAGGAATCTATGTAGCTATAGAGCTTGCTACTGAGATTTTCATCATTATTACACTCTACATTTTTTAGCACTTTATGCAACTCCACTTGATTTTTTGTATGTACTCCAGGTGTAAATTCCTCATAATCATATAAAAAACCCTGCATATTTACCTCATACTCCTCTCTGTCATAATCAAAAAAGATTATGGAACGCTCTAAAAGCATAAAGTCAAAGTAGACGGAGGAGTAGTCTGTGATGAGTATGTCAGTATACTTTAGCAGTGGGTAGACATCACCATGAGTGGAGTGAAAAAGAATATTTGAATAACTTTTTTTATGTGAGTAGAGCTTCTCGACAAAGTGGTGAAGTTTGAGAATGAGTGTCATAGAGTTATCTGCTAAAAATGTGTTAAGAGATGCAAAGTCTAGTGGAATATGTGAAGCTTCTTGCGACTCTCTGTGTGTAGGCATATAGAGTATGGTCTTATGTTCTGTACCAAAGTTTTTTTGTGCGAGTTTATACATAGCTGTATCACAAAAGAGCAGGTCATACTCATCATGTTTTTTTTTAAGTAGTAGGTCATTTCGTGGATAACCAAAGTCCTTATACTCTTTTGCCTGTATGACTTTTGAAAGTGTTGTTTCATTTACAAAGTCACTCGTTGAAACGAGATAGTCATAAGAAACTGTTGTTAGTTTATTGAGTCGTTTTAGTGGAATACCGTGCCACATCTGTAGTGTTTTTTGCTTTGGTGAGAGTAGGTTTATCTCTTCTGTTATATTTGCTTGGTCTTGAATGACAAACTTCGCTCGGGCTAGAAGAGTATATGCCTGATAGCTTTCAAGTTCTACCGCTGGTAACTGCATACTCTGTAGGGTTTGCAACTGTTCTTTGTTATCTGTAAGCATAATAACATCGAGTTTTTCTCTTATACAGTGAACATAGAGTGCTTTGTTGTTGGAGGTGATTGAGCCTTTCGATACAAATACCAGCTTTGTACGATTAAAAGAGATTCTATCATACACCTTTGCTAAGAGGTGCAAAAAGCTCTGTTTTTGCTTCGTCGCTTTATATACCTGTAGAGAAGCATCAGCCTCTTCTGACGTTAAGTATTTGTAGCCACTGCTTGTAGGTACAACTTTTACGAGTTTATATTTTTGGAGCGTTTTTTGGAGTGATTCATAGATAGCATCTCCATGATTTACAGAGAGTATAAGTACTACATCGTAATCAGCTGTAACTTCTTTAGGCTTTGTTACGTAAGGTGCTGTTTGAAAACTGTCAAGATAGCCTAAAAACTCAAACTCATGTTGCTTGTGTAACTCTTGTGCGAACATAGTTGTTTTTGGCGTGTAGGGTGCTATGAAAACTTTTTTTCCCTTAAACTCCAAAACCTGCTCCATGCTCTTGTAAAAACTCATTAAGAGCAACTTTTAACTCAGTTGTTGAGACATCCTCTGTTCGAGGCAGATATACAACTTCGCACTGAGGCTTTAAAAAATCAAACTTCCCTTCCCAGTCATCTCCCATGGCAAATATATCTACATCATAGTGTTTAATATCTTCTACTTTTTGTTCCCAGCTCTCTTCGGCTATCACCTTGCTCACACACTTGATATTACGCACTATCTCCGAGCGCTGCTCATAAGGAATGAGTGTTTTTTTACCCTTAAGCGCATTAAACTCATCAGTTGACACGGCAACTATAAGTTCATCTCCAAGCTCTGCAAGACGTTTTAAAAGGTTAAGGTGCCCGATATGAAACATATCAAAGGTTCCATAAGTGATGACTCTTTTAGGCTTCATCAACATACTCCATCTTCATAGGAGTTGCAAATACCAAGTCACAAACAGCTTTCTTGCCTAAAATGTTACGTAAGTGTTTTGGGTGTATGCCATTTGCTGGGCGTACACTTTTGATATTTTGCTCTGTAAAGAGTTCTCCTTTTTTTATAGGCTCACTCACATAAAGACTGCGAGCAAAACGGCGGTTGTATGTTCGTTTTTCATTAAGTGTGTAGTCGACTTTTCCAAGAAGTTTTTCACTTTGGCGCACAGCATCTACCATGGCTTTAAACTCACTCTCATCAAGAGAGAAGGCTTGGTCTGCACTGGGAATTGATTTGTCAAGCATAAAGTGCTTCTCTATCACTTTTGCTCCCAAACTAACAGCTACTACGGGTGCAACAATGCCAAGTGTATGATCAGAAAAACCACTCACTACATTAAACTTACGAGCCAACTCTGGAATCATTTTTAGGTTTGCATCTTCTAGTGGAGCAGGGTAAGTCGAAGTACATTGCAGAAGGATTATCTCTTCATTGCCCTCTTTGCGGCAGATGGCTACGGCGTCTGCTATCTCCTCTTTTGTTGCAACTCCAGTAGAGATAATCATGGGCTTACCCTTGCTTGCAGTGTAGCGTATAAGCTCGTAGTCTGTTATCTCAAATGAGGCGATTTTATACGCGGGAGGGTTGAGTTTTTCTAAAAAGTCCACGGCACTTTTGTCAAACGGGGAAGAGAAGCAGAGTATACCTTCTCGCTTTGCTACTTCAAAAAGTTCTTCGTGCCACTCCCATGGTGTGTAGGCTTTCTCATACAAAGAGTAGAGGTTTTGGTCATCCCAAAGCTCGGTGCCCTTAATGATGAACTCTTCATTGCTAGAGTTTAGCGTGATTGTATCTGCTCTGTATGTTTGCAGTTTTATTGCATCAGCTCCAGCTCGTGCAGCAGCTTTTATACTCTCTTTTGCAAGTTCAAGTGAGCCGTTATGATTTGCAGAGAGTTCGGCAATGATGAAAGTTTTATTACTTGTAAGGTCAAAACTGCCTATCTTCATCTGTTACCTTTATATTTTTAGAAGTGTTGTAAGCTCTGTGAGCTTTTCTATCTCATGGTGTGCTTGGTACTCTTTTGGTTTTTGTACGGCTGAAAACATGCCTTGTTTTATCCGAATGGTTTGAAATCCAAGCGCTTTAATATTTACAAAATCTTTGTTTACATTATCGGCAATATAAACAATATCTTCATACTTTACATTCTCTAGTTTCGCGATTTTAACAAAACAGTAAGGAGATGGTTTTGCATGAATTATACCGTATCTATGGGTTATAAAAGGCTTTTTTATCCAGTTTTTTAAGCCAAGCGCTTTGATTTTGTTGGCTTGAACAACTTTGTTGCCATCGGTTACTATGTAGAGTGGAATATTTTTATCTTTGAAGTACTCAAGTATTGCTATTGCATCCTTGTTGAGCTGTATTACTGGAGCATGTGTTCTATAGATGGAGAGTGCTTTTTTCACAGTCGCTTTTGAGTTAAATCCAAAAGTTTTAAGCGCTTCGTTGAAGACTCTGCCTCTTCCCTCTTTCTCTAAGACTTCAAGCATCTTTTCATAGAGTGGATTTGGATTTGTTGGTAGAAACGCTTTACTTACAGCCAAAAAACCACTCTTTACAAACTCTATCTCATCATAAAGTGTGTCATCAAGATCAAAAATAATGACTTTAACACACATGGTAGCTATCTGCTCCATCTACACGTTTTTGCTGTATGGAGTTTTCATTGAGTACAGCGCTAAACTCTCTATCTACGCTCTCTAAAAAAAACCAGTAAAAACTTCTAAGTCCTACATACTCACTCAGACTAGAAGCACCGCCAAATCGTGCATTACACTCTATAAGATACGAGCCTTTTTCGTTTACAAGAACTTGTAAAAGCGAGTGCCCTTGAAGTTTGTGCTTCTCTACAAAAATGGCGGCTTTTTGCTCAAGCTCTGGCATCTGGTGTGTTGTTGTTACAGCAGACTCTCCATTTACAACTACATCACGTGAGCGTACAACAACAGCTTCACACTGCATACTTTTGCTTACGTAACACTCTATGCTGTACTCTTGTCCTTGGATGTAGGGTTGAAATATAGCTGAGTTAAGAGACTTTGCATGAGTAAGCGCTTCTTTTTCTGAGCACTCTAGTTTTATGGACTTTGAACCTGCACCAAAACGCTCTTTTACAACAAACTTCTCTGTATGTAGTTTGGTAATCTCTTCACTTGTCTCTATTGCCCAGTTCTCTTCATCTTCACTATAAAACTTGAGTTTGTCATAACAAAATGTTACAGCTTCAAAGTCAGCAACAAAGACAAAAACACCAGCCTTACGTAAGACTTCTTTATGTGAGGCAAAAAAGAGTAGTTCAGTATCGCGAGTAGGGATGATGTACTTCACACTATTCTCTCTTACGTAAGCAAGGAGTAACTCAAGTGTCAACTCCTCAAGTCGTGGCATTTGCCAAAATATATCTACACTCTTTTTTGTAGCCGGATTTGCATCTGCATCAGCGCCTATAAGTACAAGAGTGGGGTTAAAGTCACTCATGGCTTTTTTGAGTACGCGAAGTAGTGAGTGTTTTGCTCCTATGCTACTTACTAAAACTGCATTAGTCACTTATATGCTCTTGCAGTGCTTTTTGTAGTTTTTTTGTAGAGAACTTTTTGATGACCTGGTAATTTTTCTCTTTTAAAAACTCACACATATACTTTTGATTTTTTGCTGTTTGTACAGCTATAAAAGGGACTTGAATACTATAAAGCTCATTCGCCATAACCCCAGCGGCAATGATTGCAAGTTTTGCTCTAAGTGCTAGAGTCGCAAACTCATTTGTATTGATGTGAAGTGTTATATACGCTTTATCCTCTACATACTCCTGTAGTTTTTTTAGGTTTTTGTTTGCAGTAGTTGTTACTACATCTATATTTTGTGCTTCTTTTTGCGGGAGTGTTTCAAGTATATCTATTGTAAGGTTGAGTGGATCACTTCCACCCATCGCAACAAGCAGAGAGTTCTCTTTTTTTACTTTGTTACGTAAGAGAAACTCATCTCGCAGTAGTGTGTACTTCGCTCCACATTGTAGTAGAGTGTTTTTTGGCACAAGTTTTTTATAATGGCTTTTTTTTGCGTAGATATTGTGGTTGAGTAATATGTCACAGTGATGCTTTTCGTAGGTATCATCAAGAACCATGAGTGTTACGTAAGGGAGTAGTTTTTTAATCTCTTTTTCAAAGATGTAATCAAGTTTGTAGTGATCGAGAATGAGTAGTTCAATTTTTAGCTTTTTACATAGATTAGCAAGCTCTTGTGTGTTGTTGGACTTGAGTGAGTGAAGTCCATAACCTGCTTTTTGTATCTGCTTATCAAGATTTCCCTGCAGAGGTTTTGTAGCGAAGTGAACAGAGTCATGTTGAAACTTTTGTGCGAGGACAAGAGAGCGCATGACGTGCCCCGTGCCAATCTTGCTTGAGGCATCACATCGAATGAGAATCTTAAGACGTTTCAAATCCTGCCTTACCAGATTTTGCTAAACTCAAAAGCTTTACTTGGGGTGCACTCTTTAAGCTCAAACATAAATGTCTCATCACTCGCATCGAGCATCTTGATGAATCGTCCCTCATGGCGCTTGTAGACTTTTGCGAGTCGTTCATCAGGGTCTACGATGACATAATACTCTACACCCTCTCTCTCATAAAGATCAAACTTGAGCCCTGTATCTTTTTTCATCGTTGATTTTGAGAGGACCTCAAAGATGATTTTTGGTGCTTTGGTGATGTAGGCTTCATGCTCTGGTGTGTGGCAGATGACACTATTATCAGGTTGTACGATGGTGTCTTCACTGATTTTCCAGTCAATTGGGAGGAGTGCTTGACACTTTTGGCACTCTTCAAATATCTCATCTAAAAATCTACCGATTTTATTGCTGATTTTTTGATGATTTATCATTGGGGCTGGCGACATTGCATACGCTATGCCGTAGATGAGCTCCCATGCATTACTATCCCACTGCTTGTAATCATTGTATGTGTAGTGAGGAAGATCTTCTAGTTTTAATGCACCCATCTTTGACTCCTTCTTTTTTAAGAGTGTAAATTATACATCACTTTGCATTAATACCTTATAGAGCAGTTCTGCTCGAATCCAATCCTCTTCATCATCTATATCTTGTACTAAATGACGGGGTAAAATGATGGGAATGGAGTCTTTGCCAAATATAATTTCATTCGACTCTTTTGCAAGTTTGTTAAAGTAAAACTGTCCAGCATCTTGGTAGGCAACTTCTAAATCTTGGCTGCGTTTTAAAAAGTTTTCCGGCTGAAACATTTCACATCTGCCATCTTCTCTTATCTTAAATGTACGTTGTATTGGAAAAGGCATGGAAGTCGCACTAAAACTGTACTTTGCATCACTCTTACGTAAGCGTTCAAAACCCTCTTGTAGGTACTTAACTTGCAGTAGTGGGGCTGTAGCATAGAGTGTACAGACATACTCAAGTGGAGTCTTTTGCTTACGTAAGAACTCTACTGCATGTTTGACTACTGCACCTGAGCTTGTAAAGTCATCGCTGAGTTCTTTGGGACGAATAAAGGGAACGGATGCTCCATACTCTTTAGCTATTGCTGCAATCTCTTCATCGTCTGTAGAGACTATTACATCATCAAAAAGCCCAGATGCTAATGCGGTTTCAATAGAGTAGGCGATGAGTGGCTTGCCATGAAAGGCTTTAATGTTTTTACGAGGAATACGTTTAGAGCCTCCACGAGCAGGAATAATAGCCACACACGACATTAGAAACTACACCCTCTATGTTTGTACTCTTCTAAAATTGCAAGGAGTGAGTCAGCAACAAAAGCAGCATCTTCTAAGCTCATGTTTTGCTGGCAGGGAATAGATATCTCTGAGCGGTAAAAGTCCTCGGATACCTCAAGTCGCTTTTGTCCAAAAAGGCCTATGTAATAGCTGTTTTGATAAATGGGCTTGTAGTGAACCTGTACTCCTATTCCTCTCTCAAGGAGTTTTGTAAATATCTCCTCTTTCACACAGTGAAGCGAAGGGTTAAGCAGTATTGGGTAGAGATGGTGTGAGGAGCGAACATCCTTAGAGAGCTTGAGTGTTGTAAAGAGCTTATGATTTGCAAAACGTTCGTTGTAGTAGGAAGCTATAGTGTCTCTTTTTTCTATAAACTCCTCAAGGCGTTTGAGTTGTGATGAGCCAAGAGCAGCGGCAAAATCAGTAAGACGGTAGTTGTATCCTAGACTCACCATGTCTGAGTTCCAGAGCTTTTTTTTAACGATACCGTGTGAGCGAAAGAGACGTAGTTTCTCTGCAAACTCTGCATCATCGGTGACAACACAGCCACCCTCACCAGTGGTGAGAGGTTTTATGGCATGAAAACTAAAGATAGTCATGTCACTTAGAGTGCCTATCTTTTCCCCATCAAGCATACTGCCAAAAGCGTGCGCTGCATCTTCTATGAGTAGGAGATTGTGTTTTGTAGCTATCTTACGTAAGGTGTGAATCGCAGCAGGATTTCCTGAAAAATCTACAGGAACAATAGCTTTTGTTTGCTCTGTTATAAGTGCTTCGACGCGCTTTTCATCGATGTTTCCATCAAGTTTTACATCACACCAGATAGGTTTTGCACCAGTTGCGACGAGCATATTTGCCGTTGCTACAAAACTGATTGGAGGGGTGATTACTTCGTCGCCTTTTTGTAGACCTGAGACTTCATAAGCAGCTTGGAGTGCTGAGGTCGCAGAGTTAAAAGTGATGGCGTATTTACAGCCGATGTAGCTACAAATGGCACGTTCAAACTCTTCAACAGCACTCCCTTGGGTAAGGTGCGTACTTTGGAGTGCCTCTGTTACTGCTTGGATGTCAGAATCATTAATGCTTTGACATGAGTAGGGAATCATTGCATCTCTTGTTGAAAGTTTTGTATCTTATCTAAAAGTTGCTCTGCAGTGAGCCACTCTTTATTTTTGTCCGAGCTATACTCAAATCCACGCTCGACTCTCTTTCCTACTTCGCCTAGCGCATTGTTCTCATAACGCACTTTTTGGGCAAACTGTATAGTCGGCTCTATTACATAGTGGTCGTCAAACTCTAAAGTAAGGTGGGCGTCATTTTGTGGGCACATAATCTCATGGAGTTTCTCTCCTGGGCGTATGCCAATTATCTCTTGGTCTAGCTCTGGTGCCATTGCACGTGCCATATCACTCATCTTCATAGAGGGAATTTTTGGGACAAATGTCTCACCACCCTGCATCCTCTCAAAACTCTTTATAACAAACTCCACTCCCTCTTGCAAGGTAATCCAAAAACGTGTCATATTTGGGTCTGTAATAGGAAGTGTTTTTGCACCTGAGTCTATAAGTTTGGCAAAGTAGGGTACTACAGAGCCACGAGAACCTAGTACATTGCCATAACGTACCACACTAAAACGTGTAGAGCCTTTACCTATGATGTTGTTAGCCGCTACAAAAAGCTTGTCTGAGGCAAGTTTTGAAGCTCCGTAAAGATTAATAGGGCTTGCTGCCTTGTCTGTAGAGAGAGCAATAACTTTTTTAACACCGTTATCAATACAAGCATCAATGACATTTTGTGCACCCATAATGTTTGTTTTAATACACTCCATAGGGTTGTATTCTGCTATTGGGACATGTTTAAGCGCTGCAGCATGTACAACCAAGTCTACGCCATTCATCGCTTTTTGGAGTCTTGGGAGGTCACGGACATCACCGATGAAGTAGCGCATACAAGCGTCATTAAACTTTTGTGCCATCTCATACTGCTTGAGTTCATCTCTAGAGTATATAATGATTTTGTTTGGTTTGTAGTTATGCAGGAGTGTAGCTACAAACTCTTTTCCAAAGCTGCCTGTTCCACCTGTTATAAAAATGTTTTTATCATTAAACATTTCGTTAGTTCGCTGCTTGATCAATCATCATCTGAATAGAGGAAAATTGGGCATTTATTTGGCTAATGAGTGAATCATAACTAGCAAATCTTGCTGCCATTGCTGCATAGTTTGCATCTAAACTTGCAGTTGCACGCTCTAGACTCTGGGCAAAGTTTTTAGACTCTGTATCAAGAGACTCTGCAAAAGAGCTAAAGAGCTGGTTTGGTCCTGTATAGCCATCTAGCTTTTCATTAATGGCTGTAAATATACCAGGAGTAAACTCCCCATCAGCATCTGTAGAGCCTGTAAAAAATGCTTCTACTGCCTGTGGGTCTGCATCTAGTTTTGCTTCAAGAGTAGAAGAGTTAAAACTCATTGTTCCAGTTTGACTCAGCTCTATACCGTAGTTTACAAGAGAGTCTCCGTTGAAGAGCTGTGTCATCATTGAACTAAGTTCTCTTGAGATAGATTTTATGAAGCTGTCGTTGTTAAAAACACCCTGGGCACCAGTTTCAATGTTGAAGTCCGTCATGTCATTTAAATTTGAAACAAGTTCATTGTAACCATCAACAAGGAGTTGTACTTCATCTACGATAGGAGCTTTGTCAAGTGAAATGTTGACTTCTGATACATCTCCCTCTTTTTTGAGTGTAATATTTGCACCGTTTACAAAGTCACTAAAGCTGTTTGTACTTCGTGTTGCAAGAATTCCATTGTACTTAAAGCTTGCATCTGAACCATCTTGTACTTTATCGTAGCCATAAGGGTTTGTGTCTTCATCATAAGCATTAAAAAGTGCCGCATCAAGATTTCCAGAAGTATCTGAAATGGTGAGTGCTTGATCTGCTCCTGTCTCTTTTGAAGATACCACGAGGTTAAAACTATCTGTTCCTGTTTGTAAGATTGAGGCTGAGAATGTATCTCCTCCTGCATCTGTTATAGCTTGGGCAAGATCTTGCAGTGTCATTGTTGCATCGTATGCAACTTCAAAACTATCACTGCCGTTAGCAATAGTCAAAACACCTGATGAAGAGGCCACGCTTGTAGTGTCTCTATCTGCCATTGCACCAAGTTTTGTCACATCTTTTTTCGCCAGTGCAATTGTCTCTAATGTAAAAGACTCAACATTCATCCCAGCATCAATACTGACTGCTGCATCACCACTCACATCAACGCTTTTGTTATCAAAAATAGTGTCATAACTCAGAGCAGAAGCACTTGATTTAAATGTTGTCATGAGAGATGTTAAAAGAGAGTAAGCATCTTGTTTTTGCTGATTTAATTCAATCTTATCGTTAAGAGGCTTGATTTGCGTCGCCTCATCAGCAGCACGTAGTTGATCAAGTACATCTGCTGTGAGGACTCCAGAGCCAATTCCAAGAGAGCTAATATTTCCAGCCATAACAAATCCTTTTGTTTTGCATTTATTTATACATTATATATCGGTAAATTTTCTAAATAGTAAAGTGCATTATACTCAAAAATATTTTCTAAATTCACTTTAGGAATATCTTCTTGTGCCGATATACCTTCAAATGAAGACCTGCAGGTTATAACGAAGGAAGAATTATGTACACAAATACTGCACACAATATTTACGCTCAAAATAATGTAGGAATAGAGTCTCCTTACAAACTCATCTCTATGTTGTACGAGGGTGTTTTACGTTTTAATGCGCAGGCGAAAAAAGCAATGAAAGATGGTGATGTTGAAAAGACTACGTACTGGATAAACCGTTCAGTAGCTGTTATCACAGAACTTATTTCTGTTTTAGACTTCAAACAAGGTGATGTTGCTCTTTATCTTGATGGACTTTACGGACATCAGATTAACTCTCTTTTTAGTGCGAACGCTAATGACGATACTACAAAAATTGATGAAGTGAGTGCTGTTTTTAAAGCCCTCTTAGAGGCATGGCGCGAAACAACTGATGTGGCATAAACAGTTAGAACTTGCTATTATTGAAAAAAACGTAGCAAAGATTGAGGAGCTGTTACATAACACTCCAAAATTTGAAAAACTTGAGGAGATGCAACGTGCCCAAGCGCTACTTCTTGAGTCTGCAAAACTTCTCGAATCTCTTAAAAACGAAACAGCTGCAACAATGAAGCGAATTAAACAAAATAGAGATTTTTTAAAAGCCTCTCAAGAAAAAGAGTTTGGAAAGCTAGATATTCGCTCTTAACTCTTTGGTTTTTTCTTTATCCCAAAGTGTAGACTTCTAATAGTATACTCGCTTACAACGGCACCTTTACGCATACTCAGTATATGCTCGAGAGCATCGGCGATGTCTGAAGCAAGTAGTTTTTCATTTTCCTTTGTTGAAGTCTCAAAACGGAGTGCATCGAAAAACGCTGACTCTGTCATATCCGGATTTATGTTGGTTATACTTAAGTCACTTTTACGGGTCTCTTCAAAAAGAGCATCTCCAAAGGCTTTAAGGCCTGCTTTTGTAGCAGAGTAAAGAGCTGCAAACTTACTTGCTCTAAGTGCTTCTATGGAGTTAATGTTTATGAGATATCCAGCTTCAGCTTTTAAAGAGCGAAGCAGTGCATTTGTGAGTAGCATTGGCGCAGTAAGATTGAGGTGGGTCATACGACAGATGGTCTCATGGCTGAGCTCTTCGTGTGGTTCAAAACGGCCAAATCCAGCTGCATTTACAAGTAAAAATATCTTTTCGTTACGTAAGAGTTTTGTGATTGCAACACTCTCTTTTTCAGAGCTTAAGTCAACTGAGTGGTGTGTGAAGTGAGGATGCTCCAGCAGAGTTGCATCGGCAGTTCTGCTCAGACCAGTAACACTATAGCCAAGTCCTAAGAGTCGCTGAGCTATAGCTTTGCCAATTCCACTACTTGCTCCAGTAACTACAGCCTTTTTCATACACTTACTCCTCTTGATTTTGCTATACTCTTTTTATGAAAAAAATATACATAACAGACCTAGACCATACACTCTTACGTAACGATTTGTCTTTGAGTGATTATACTAAAAATATCTGGAACTCCCATGCTAAAGAGTCCATTATGAGTATTGCAACTGCAAGGACTTACAAAAAAACTATGGAGTTTTTAGAGGGCATGACTATTAATGCACCCATGATTCTCTTAGATGGGGCGCTCATTGCAACACAAAAAAAAGAGATTATTGCAACCAAACTCATTACCAAAGAGCTAGGTGATGCAATAATAGATGAGGGGACAAAGCTTGGAATTTACCCTTTTGTTATTACGCTTGCTGATAAGAATCTCAATGAAGGTTTTTTGTATAGTGAAATTTTAAATGCATCGCAAAAAGAGGTACTCAAGCGTTATGCAAAAGATGATAACCTCTCAGAACATAAAAATCTTAGAGCAACAGATGCAAATTTTAAGATAGTCTACATGGGTGAAGAGTCACTACTCAAAGAGTTACATGAAAGACTTGTTTCAATCTATGGGGAGACACTCAAATTGATTTTCGCACCAGAAGCCTATGTTGGCTGCTACTTTTTAACCATTTTACATAAGGATGCAGATAAGTCTCATGGCATACAGAGTGTAAGTGAAGCGTTAGGGTTTGACTTACGTAAGCTCACTGTTTTTGGTGACAACTATAACGATCTTGGTATGTTTGCACTTGCAGGAAAGTCTGTTGCTGTATGTAATGCACAACAGGGAGTTAAAGAGAATGCTGATTTGGTTTTAGAGCATACAAATGATGAAGATGCGGTAGCGCGCTATTTAGAGACGCTTCTATGAATAAAGAACAATCAACACTACTGCCAATGCTTATTTTGGGCACACTCTTTTTCATCTTTGGTTTTGTAACATGGCTCAATGGCTCACTCATTCCTTTTTTAAAAATCATCTGTGAGCTCAGTGAGTTTGAAGCACTCTTTGTTACTTTTGCTTTTTACATAGCCTACACAGTAATGGCGTTTCCAATGTCATACATATTAGAGCGTGTTGGCTACAAAAAGGGGATGAGTTGGGGACTTGCAGTAATGGCTTTTGGAAGTCTTTTATTTATTCCAGCAGCTTTGAGTGGAGAGTATTTACTCTTTTTACTTGCACTTTTTGTCTTAGGGACCGGACTGACAATACTTCAAAGTGCTTCAAATCCATATATAGTCCTGCTTGGACCCATAGAAAGTGCTGCGAGTCGCATTAGTATTATGGGGCTTATCAACAAGGGTGCTGGAGTTTTAGCACCGCTTCTTTTTACTGCCGTAGTGTTTTCAGGTATGCCGCAGGGGAGTGAGTTGCAAAGTGTAGAAAAGAGCCTTTTAGCCAAGCAACTCATCATCCCTTACATAGCAATGGCAATAACGCTAACTGCTTTAGCGCTCTTTGTACAATTCTCAAAGCTTCAATCACTGAGTATCGCTGAAGATAGTTGTGATAATGGCTCCGTTTTTGCATTTCCAAAAGTAGTTCTTGGTGCAGTGGCACTCTTTTTTTATGTAGGTATTGAAGTGATTGCTGGAGATACCATTGGTCTGTATGCACAAAGTTTGGGCGTGGCTAATGCTACAACTATGACCTCTTATACTATGGCTTTTATGGTTTTGGGATATCTGGGTGGTGTCTTTTTTATTCCTAGGTATATCTCTCAAGAGAGTGCACTTCGTTACTCTGCAAGCTTGGGAGCGTTGTTACTTATAGCTGTTACATTTAGTTCACAAACAGATACTTCAGTTGCAGAGCTACTATGGGGATGGAGTGGTATAGCTGTGGTGCCAAACGCAGTTACTTTTGTCGCACTTTTAGGACTTGCAAATGCACTAGTCTGGCCTGCCATCTGGCCTTTAGCGCTCAAAGATATAGGTAAACATACTCAAAAGGCTTCTGCACTTCTTATTGTCTCCATTGCTGGTGGAGCACTCTTGCCACTTGCGTATGCAAGAGTAGCAGAGGAGTTTGGGAGTATGCAGGTCGCCTACCTTTTTGGAATACTCTGTTATCTATTTATATATATGTATGCAAGTAGCTGGCACAAAAAAAAGAGTTGGTAGAGGCGTAAAATGTACAGCATAGAAAAACTTGAAAATGGATTTGAGTATATACTCTTACGTAACAGAGTAGCGAGTACTAAAATAGCCCTGCAGGGTGCGCATATATTCTCTTACGTAAGAGAGGGTGAGCAAGATCTTCTTTGGATGAGTAAAGAGAGTGCATTTGAAAATGGAGTCGCCATTCGTGGTGGTATTCCTCTGTGCTGGCCAAGATTTGGCTCCCTAGATACATCCTTACCGCAACACGGTTTTGCTAGAACTTCATTGTTTAAACTTGTAAGTGTCAATGAAGAGGAGGAGTTAAGTGTTGTTACCTTGAGGCTTCAAGAGAGCGAGCAAAGTATGGCTATCTGGAACTTTAGTTTTGAACTTAGAGTCACTATCTCTGTAGGCAAGGAGCTAAAAATCTCTATGAGTACAACAAACACAAATGAAGAGGAGCTCTATATTACCCAAGCTTTTCATACTTACTTTTGGATTTCTGATATAGAAAACATTTTAATTGAAGGTCTGGATGGATGCAATTACATAGACACACTTAAAGATAAAAAAGAGCAACAAGACAATGAGCTTTACATAAACGCTGAGACAGACAGAGTCTATTGTAATACACCTGCGAAACTACTGCTCCAAGATAAGAGGCGAGTAGTGAAACTTAAAAGTAAGGGTTCAGCATCTACAGTAGTATGGAATCCATGGGTGCAAAAGGGTAACAGTATGAGTTACATGCATCAAAATGGTTACAGAGAGTTTATCTGCATCGAAACGGCAAACGCTTTTGATGATTATGTAATTATAAAACCGCAAAAAAATTACACTTTAGAATTATTAGTTTCCTTTTAAAAAGGAAACAAATTCTTAATATTTTCAAAAAATACCCCTAAAATCCTTGAATAAAAGAAGCCATTTGAGTATAATTCCGCTCCCTTAAATAGTTGGGCTAGGATCCAACGAGTTCTTTAGAAGGAAAAACATGGAAAAAATTCGTTTAAAATTGAAAGCTTACGATCATCGTGTACTCGATAGATCAGTAGCGTCAATCGTTGAGGCTGTAAAGCGTACAGGTGCTGCTATTCGTGGTCCAATCCCTTTACCAACAAAAATCCGTAAATACACTGTTTTAAAATCAGTTCACGTTAACAAAAAATCTCGTGAGCAATTTGAGATTCGTATGCACGCAAGAATGATTGACATTGTTTCTGCAACGCCAGAGACGGTTGATTCATTAATGAAACTTGATCTTGCACCAGAAGTTGACGTAGAAGTACGTTCAATGGATAACTAAGGAGTAGGTCGTGGAATATATTGTTGAAAAAATCGGTATGAGCCGTACTATCACAGTTCCTGCAAAACCAGTAACTCTTTTAAGAGTTGTTGATACAAAGGTATGTGAAGTAAATGAAGGGACTGCGATTGTAGCGTACAACAGCGGTAAAAAAATGAATAAAGCAATTGAAGGTCAACAGAAGAAGTACAGCTTATCTGCTGAGTTTAACCGTTTTGCTACTTTAGAAGTTGCAAACACTGAAGCTGGTGATTTAGATGAGGCACCTTTAGCTGAAGCTAAAGTTATCAAATCTACATTCAACACTAAAGGTCGCGGTTTCTCTGGTGGTATGAAGCGTTGGAACTTCGGCGGTGGTCCTGCATCTCACGGTCACAGATTTGGTCGTAGAACAGGTTCAATCGGTAATGCTGAGTGGCCAGGTCGTGTAATGAAGGGTAAGAAAATGCCTGGACAATACGGAAATACGCAAAACAGCGTGAAAAATGAGATCATCTCTTATGATGCAGAGAATAAAATTATCGTAGTTTTAGGTTCTGTTTCTGGTGCTAACGGATCTCTAGGTCGTGTAAAGGTAGCTAAATAATGAGCGCAATAGTATTAAATGAAAAAATGGAAAAAGCTTCTGAGCTTGCATTACCAGAGTCTTTCTCTGGAATTAATCCTCATAACCTTTATCTATATGTGAAGTCTGCTCAAGCTGCGCAACGTGCAAACACTGCTTCTGCTAAAGGAAGAAGTGAAGTAAGCGGTGGTGGTAAAAAACCATGGGCTCAAAAGGGTGGCGGACGTGCTCGTGCTGGTTCTCGTCGTTCTCCAGTATTTGTAGGCGGTGGTAAGGCATTTGGTCCTCAAAACAACCGTAACTATGATTTAAAAGTAAATAAAAAGCAAAAAAAACTTGCTTTAAACTTTGCTTTAAATGAGCATGCGCAAAATGGTACTCTTTTTATAGTTGATTCTTTAGAAGTTGCTTCTGGTAAAACAAAAGATGCGGCGGCTATATTTAAAGCTATTGGTCAAAGAGATACTCTTTTTGTTAAATCTTTATTAGATGAGCCAACGTTTTTAGCTTTTGAAAACCTTTCAAAAACTTACGTTGTTGAACCTAATGAGTTAAACGCATACTTAGCTGCAAACTATCGCTCAATCGTGATAGAAAAAGCTGTATGGGAAACTTTGACAAGTGAGGCTAAGTAATGGCTGATATTACAGATATTAAATCTATTTTATATACAGAAAAGACTCTTGGTATGCAAGAAGATGGTGTAGTTGTAGTTCAAACTTCACCACGTATGACTAAGTCAGGTCTTAAAGAGGTGTTTCGTGAGTACTTTGGAATCGTTCCAAAAAACATCAACTCACTAAACCAAAGCGGAAAAACAAAACGTTTCCGTGGTGTACAAGGTAAACAAAACGATGTAAAAAAGTTTTACGTAACATTACCTGAGGGTGCACAAATAGAAAGTTTGGCGGTATAACATGGCAATGAAAACTTATAGACCGACTACTCCGTCTCGTCGTTTTTATACTAATATCGATAGCTCGGACATTACAGCTAAAGCAAGCGTACGTTCACTCCTTGTTAAACTACCTACTCATTCAGGTCGTAACAACAATGGTCGTATCACTTCTCGCCATAAACAAGCTGGTGCGAAAAAGCTTTACCGTATTATCGACTTTAAAAGAAACAAGTTTGGTATCCCAGGAACTGTAAGTACAATTGAGTACGATCCATACAGAAACTGTCGTATTGCACTTGTAACTTACGCTGATGGTGAAAAACGTTATATTCTTCAACCAAAAGGTCTTAACGTTGGTGATACTATTGAGGCTGCTGAGTCTGGACTTGATGTAAAAGCTGGTAACGCAATGAAGCTAAAAAACATCCCTGTGGGTACTATCGTTCACAACATTGAGCTTAAAACTGGTAAAGGTGGACAAATGTGTCGTGCTGCTGGTACATCTGCTCAAATCATGGGTCGTGACGGGAAGTATGTATCTTTACGTCTTCCATCATCTGAGATGCGTTTAGTACTTGGTGAGTGTTTAGCAACTGTTGGTGTTGTTGGTAACGAAGAGTACTCAAACATCGTATTTGCAAAAGCTGGTCGTACACGTCACATGGGTATTCGTCCTCAAACTCGTGGTTCTGCGATGAACCCGATAGATCACCCGCACGGTGGTGGTGAAGGTAAAACGAACTCAGGTCGTCACCCAGTTACTCCATGGGGTAAACCAACGAAGGGTGCGAAAACTCGTCGTAAAAAAGCTAGTGATAAACTTATTATTACTCGCCGTAAACCAAATGCTAAAAGGGTAGGTTAATAATGGCTCGTTCAATTAAAAAAGGTCCATTTGTAGATGATCATTTAATGAAAAAGATCGAAAAGGCTAAGGCTGAAGGGAACAAAAAACCTATCAAAACTTGGTCAAGAAGATCTATGGTACTTCCAGATATGGTTGGATTTACTATCAATGTTCACAACGGACGTCAATTTGTTCCTGTTCATGTATCAGAGAATCACATTGGTTATAAACTTGGTGAATTCGCACCAACACGTACATTCAAGGGCCACAAGGGCTCTGTTCAGAAGAAAGGATAGGTCATGGCTAGAGCATTATTAAAATTTATCCGTGTATCACCTATTAAATCTCGTCTTATCGCGAGAGAAGTGCAAGGTATGAACGCTGAAGAGGCATTAGCAGCTTTAGAGTTTACACCAAACAAAGCAGCAAAAATTATCTACAAAGTTATTGCATCTGCAGTAGCAAACAGTGGTAACGAAGCAGCTGATTGTGTAATCACATCTTGCCGTGTTGACAATGGTCCAGTACTTAAACGTTTCCGTCCACGTGCTCGTGGTATGGCTTCAGGTATTAGAAAACCAACAGCACATATTTTAGTAGAAGTAGAGGGTAAATAGTATGGGTCAAAAAGTTAATCCTATTGGTTTACGTCTTTGTATCAACCGTAACTGG
>Ga0272440_1000178_pt1 | contig 52879 bp, 25 predicted proteins | sample SSMMMBAug17_FD_192440 | JGI IMG/M metagenome (GOLD analysis project Ga0272440, IMG submission 192440) | Marine sediment archaeal communities from Little Sippewissett salt marsh, Falmouth, MA, United States - SSM-MMB-Aug17 | ecosystem: Environmental > Aquatic > Marine > Wetlands > Sediment ... | reverse complement strand
CGGATTGGTGAAAAAACATATAATGATATAGTGAGGGAGTTAGTGGCTTCTGGCTTCATATTAAAACAAACAATTTGAAAAATATTTATTGTCTGACGGGCCTTTTGACAATCATTGAGTTTTCATTCGTGCGTATGTGAATCTGTATCATTGTGACTATTTTATTGATTAGAAATGATTTATAGTCTAAAAACTCTTTCAAAGCAGATGTTTTTGGTAAAATTTTTTCATGTTCTACTATAACACTTGCTTTATATTTCTCTATGATAATTCTTCGTTTATTTAACTCATTTATTGCATTTTGAATCTTAATTTCGAGCTGTTGGCATTTTTCATCTTCTATTTTTTTCTCATTTTGAATCTGAATTTCGCGTTGTCTACGTTTTTCTGCTTCAATTTTTTTCATTGTTTCATTATGTGTTTTTAAAGCCTGCGCTTCTGATAATTTACAATTACTACGTTTTGATCCACTCATAATACACTCCTTTTTTTTAACCAATTTTTTCTTTCCATTTTTCAATTGTTTTTTCAAAGCCCATATATTCCAACCATGCAAAAAAATAATCTTTATTTTTTTTTAATAGAAAATCTGTAATTTCACTAAGTCTCTCATTATTTTTGCATATGTATTCAATTAGCTGGTCAATATCAACAAAAACATTATCATAATACTTAAAACATCCATTTTCACCGCACAATTTAAAATAAGCTCTATAATAATAGTCAGGTAAAGAATAAATTGTTTTTAAATCTTTAATTAGTTCTTTATATGAATCATGTGGCTTAAGAAATAGAAGTAATGCACCAGACTTAAAAAGATCATCTATGTTGGAATTAATACCTGGTAAGTCTTTTTCCATATGTTTTGCCACTTGTGTTATATCATCAAAAATATTTCCCATCCAGTAAAGGGGTGCTTTAGGTTTGAATTCATATATTAACCCAAAAACACCTAAGCCATTTTTTTCATTTTTTTTAAAAATTTCAATTTGTTCTTCAAAGCCTAAGTATTCCAACCATGCAAAAAAATAATTTGTATTTTCTTTTAGAAGACTATCTGTAATTTCCTTGAACCTTTCATGATTAAAGCATATATACCTAACTAGCTCATCTATATTATAAAAAACTTCATTATCAAGCTTAAAACATCCATTTTCACCGCTTAAGATAAAATAAGCTTTATGATAATAGTTATCTAAAGAAAAGATTGTTTTTAAATCTTTTATTAGTTCCTCATTAAAATCATTTCGCTTAAGAAATGAAAGTAATGCACCAGACTTAAAAAGATCATATATGTTGGAATTAATACCTGGTAAGTCTTTTTCCATATGTTTTGCCACTTGTGTTATATCATCAAAAATATTTCCCATCCAGTAAAGGGGTGCTTTAGGTTTGAATTCATATATTAACCCAAAAACACCTAAGCCATTTTTTTCATTTTTTTTAAAAATTTCAATTTGTTCTTCAAAGTCTAAGTATTCCAACCATGCAAAAAAATAATTTGTATTTTCTTTTTGAAGACTATCTGTAATTTCCTTGAACCTTTCATGGTTAAAGCATATATACCTAACTAGCTCATCTATATTATAAAAAACTTCATTATCAAGCTTAAAACATCCATTTTCACCGCTTAAGATAAAATAAGCTTTAAGATAATAGTCATCTAAAGAAAAGATTGTTTTTAAATCTTTTATTAGTTCCTCATTAAAATCATTTCGCTTAAGAAATGAAAGTAATGCACCAGACTTAAACAGATAATCATTGTTGGAATTGATATTTGGTAAATTTTTTTCCATATGTTTTGCCAGTTGGGGTAAATCATAAAAAATATCCCCCATCCAGCAAAGGGGAGCGTTAGGATTCAGTATATATATTAACTCAAAAACTCCTTTATCTTGATCTTCAATATCTTCACAATCTATAACTTTTGATGCAAGATCTGGCCTATATCTTTGTCTAAACCCATCACTTATAAATCCACGATATAGATGCTTTTTAACTTCTTCCCAATTTCTTGCAAACGCCAAACTCAACGCCTCAATATTATTATAAGATACATTCTCAAATGGGTATGGTGGTTCTATCATTTCTAGATTTTCGTCACGATCAGGAATGACATCAACGTTTTCACCTTTGAGCCAACTATTTACTTGTTCATATCCCCATCTATTCTTCTTCTCTTTTAAAGTTAATCCTTTGATCAAATGTGCAAAATCTTCTGGTTGATCATCGGGAATTTTAACAATACCTGCTTCTCTGATTTCAAAATCACTCATATCACAAAATGGATCTTTTCCTGTTAATAAATACAATAGCGTTATTCCGAATGAATAGTAATCTGATTCAGAAGAAACTTTACCTTTGCTAGTTTCTGGTGCTGCATATCCAATTGTTCGACTTAAACTTGTTAATTTTGTCCCGGCATTTCTTGAAATAGAGCTTATTCCAAAATCACTCACAACTATATTATCTTTACTATCAGAAAAAAACAAATTGTCCGGTTTGATATCACGATGAACTATATCATTTTTATGCAGTTCCTTTAGGGCTTTAGTTACACAAGGAATTACTAATTTTTTTAAGATTTCTGGTTTTATAGGTGCATGTTTGGACAGGGAACCATTTTTTAAATATGGCATTAATTCAAAAAATCGACCTTGATACTTACCATAGTCGATAATCTCTATTAATACAGGCAATTCTAAACTAATTTTTTTAATTTTTTCGATTATTATTATTCTATTTTCAGAGTCTATGTTAATATCTTTGTGATAAACTTTCGCAACAAAAAAGTCATTATCCTTTACACACTTGAATAATCTTGCCTCACCTGAACTTTCACTAATAATATCTATAATCTTGTATCCCTTCAAAGAAGTTCCAATCGTAATATCAATATTGGCAACCTGATTATTCATCAGCTTTGTAGGACTTGATTTGTTAATTGAATCGCTCGCACTAAAAGAAGACGCCTCCAGATTCCCATTTTTTTCCATATTATGAATTTGATGATCCATCAATTTTGTGGGACTTGACATTTCTTTAGATTTCGTGTTTAAAATCAAAGTCTCACGGTTATTATCTTTTTCCATTTCTATTCTCCATAAATTAAATTAATTAAAACCGAATTAACATTTTTCAACACAAATAATTGTTATATTGTCATATCCCCCATTGTTGTTAGCAGTTTGTATTAACTTTGAAACCTTTTTTGAAAGATGTTCGTTTGGTAAAGAAAGAATTTCTTCCAAATCATCTATTGAAACCATGTCACTTAATCCATCAGAACATAATAATAGGATATCCCCTTTTAATGGGCTGAAAATAGTTGGTAAAATTTCAGGTACTGGAATGACGTCACAATTTCCTCCAAGAAACTGTAGAATTATATTTTTGTCCGGATGTGTTATCATTTCTTCAAATTTTATGGCTCCAGTCCTATACAGTTCATTAACAAGTGTGTGATCTTCTGTAAGTTGTTTCAAAAAACCTTTCCGATATCTATATACTCGACTATCTCCAATATTAAATGGTGTTAACTTTTCTTCATGACATAGTACACCAGTCAGTGTTGTACTCATTCCTTTATAGTCATGATTGTTTTTGATTATCTGGCAAATTAGGTTGTGAATTTTAAGTATATGAGATTTTATAAGTTTAGGATTTTTAACTTCTGAAAACTTGCATAACTCTTCTAACGCAATTTTGGAAGCTATCTCACCTTTTTTTTCACCACCGACGCCATCAGTAATGGCTACAATCATCGGAGTAGAAGTCTCAAATTCATATTTATCCTGTCCAATATAGTTACCAACTAAAAAATGGTCTTCATTAATTTTACGTTTTTTTCCAACGTCACTACTGGCACAAATTCTATACATCTTCTTCCCCACTTATAAGCTCAACAGAACCATTTTTATGTATAATTATATCCTTAATAATGATATGATCATTTTCTTTAATACTATTATCATAAATATACCTTGATAAAGGATTAATAAGATATTTTTCAACAGTATTACCAATTCCTCTACCGCCATACTCAAGTATTGTTTTTATTTTTTCAGATAATGTTTCTTTTGCCTTTTCAGAAACATCTATAAGTATCATTTGATTGTCTTTCAATCCAGAAGTAATTTTTTTTAGTTGACTTTCAAAAATTTCATTTGCGACTATGTCACTAATAAAATCAAAAAAAACAAAATTGTTTCCAATTCGATTAATAATTTCAGGACGACCAAGCTCTATATGAAAATAATCTTTTATTCCCTGCATTACTTTTTGGCAGAGTTCTTCATATTCGATTTCTTGTTTTACATTCTGAACACGATTACCATATTCATCTTTTTTATAAATACCCAGGTTACTGGTAAAAATAAGAATTGACTCTGCAAAATATACTGTTTCTCCCTGTCCATCTGTCATTCGACCATCTTCAAGTATTTGAAGAAATTTATCAAGAATGGTGTGATGCGCTTTTTCAATCTCATCAAAAAGTAAAATAGAGAATGGTCTATCTTTAATAGCATTTGTTAATTGACCACCGGCTTCATATCCTATATAGCCAGGAGGTGCACCCAATAATTTTTGATCAGAATGCTCCTGTTGGTATTCGCTCATATCGAATCGAATACATGCATCTTCATCACCAAATAATCCTTGAGCCAATGATTTTGCTAACTCGGTTTTCCCAGTTCCAGTGGGGCCAGCAAAAAAAAGAATTCCTTTAGGTGAATTCATAGAAGATCGATGTATACCAGTCATTCCTTGAATAGCCCTTTTTAAAATATCTAATGTTTCAATTTTGGCTTGTTCCTGTCCTTTAACTCGATCATTAATAATCTTTTTAACATCTTCAAAAGTTTTTGGGTCAATCTTATCCCATGGATTCTCTTTTATACCGTATTTATAGAAAGAAATTGCTTCTGAGATGTTTATAATATCAATATCTTCATATAAACATAAAGAACTAATTCCAATAAGATCATTTAACTGAAAGCCGTCAGTGAGATTTACAAATTCTTCTTTAATTCTATTCATATCAGCTTCAGAAATTTTTTTTGGGTTTGCAAGTGGCTTCCAATAGTTATTTATATAAAATCTTCTATAGTCTTTATCGGGTTTCGTAACATGGATAGCTTTACAATGCGGATTATCTAAATAAAACCAGGCTGGAATATCATTTATCTTATCACAAATAAAAAACATGAGATTATTGTGATTTTTCTTTTCTTTGACCGTTATTAGAGTTGGATCTATTGATGTCAAAAATAATTGAGACAAATCACGCCGATCTGTAAGTGATAAATTTTCTGGAGAATCAATAAACCTTGAAAACAAGTTAAAAATTATCGATACAGGCTTTTCTTTATTTGAAAGAAATTTTCTTGCCCATCTATATGCTTTTTCAATTGTAGCTGGATAAAAATCATCTGTTTTATTACCAGTAATTTTCTCACCGGATTCTTTCATCCATTCTAAAAAATTATTTAAATCGTTGCCATCGGGTTCAGGGTTATAAAAACCATCAATGAAGTTGTAACAGATAACAATTTCATAGCCAATTTCTTTTAAGAACAATTTTAAATACTCGTTAAGCCTTACCGGGTAATATTTGTTATTTCTATCTTTTCTTTGATAAAAATATCTATCATATATATTACCATCTAATAAGAAAGTAGATTTAATGGCGGTTAATTTATTTATTTCATTATGCCATTTTGGGAGGCGTAGTGGATTCATTATAAACTCCTTTCTCTATTAAAGATTTACTAATATTTATTTTATCATTTTGGAAAGGTAATCCAACAGAAAGAATTATATCATTTAATTGTAAATTTTGAAAGAATCTTGGTTTAGAAATATATTCAACATACTTTTTTTTATATTCTTTTTTAACAAGAAATATTGTTTGATTTAATGAGCCAACTAATGGTGTCTTATTATCATTTTGTTCTTCAATATAAGGACCATCAATAAGGATACTAATATTATCTAAAACTTTAAATATCTTATTGCAATACAACTCATGCAACTCTGAAAATGTATAACCTGAGTATATGAGAATGTCTTTTGTTATTGATTGCGATATAAACTTTACAAGCTCAATTAACTCATCAATCTGATCAAAGGGTTCACCGCCTGTTATTGTAACACCATCAATTTTATCAGGGACTGCTTTCAAAGATTTATATATTTTAGATAAGGGAATATCCTTATCTATGTTTTCTTGATGTAACTCATGGCTGGTACAATTCGGACAATTATGACTACAGCCTATTGTCCAAATTCCGACGCGTTTACCTGGGCCTAATGTATAAATTGGATAAATGATATATTCAAGTTGCATGTTTTTTTCCAAGAGTTGTAAAAGAATTAATATATTATAACGGGCGCATTCCAAAAAAGTCGGACATTTTTTTAACAAGAACCGTTATCAAACCTATGATCGAGAACAAATGTAGGGGCGAACCTTTTGTTCGCCCTCTTCAATAACTTACAACAAATAATAACTTAGCATAGCCTATATCATAAAGCTGTGATATTACATTTTTGAATATCATCAATATACATTTTTGATAACCAATTACTGTTAGGAATAGGCTTTGATTGATCTTTAATCAAAAAGCAAAGTTCTGGCCGACCTGGAACTGGAGTTGCGTAATGTGAAACTTTATTTTTTCTTACCGGTTCTGTTTTCCAATCAATTCAATTTTTTTATAAAAATATTTTAAAAATTTCAAATTTTTCTGCTTCGTTTGATTTCAGTACAATAGCTGATGTCCAAGTTTTTGGGTATTTGCTTTTTGTGTTTATTGAACTCCAGATCAGGTTTTTTAATAACAGTGGATATTTGTTCATCACGGTTCGCTCATCTGCCGATTTCAGTGAATTCTGCTCCTTGCTTTGTGCTTTGTTGAATTACAGCTCAATATTCGCTGCAGTTGATTTCAAAAATAGTCCTTTAAAAGTTTGTTTACAATCAAACTTTTAATACAAACTATATTTTGTTACATGATTCAAACGCACAAAATTGGGAGTATAACGACTCAAATCACCGGTGAGGGCGATTAGCCCGAATCCGGTGCATTTGAATGGTTAGGTGGCGTTTAGTCCACAATTTCTCTGCAAAGTGTCGCTTTTTTTATCTTAACATGGCTGTTATTGTTTCCATACTTGAGAGAGGTATCCATATTATTTTCTCCTGATATAGAAGAAATTTTTTACATGTTTGAAAGGATTGGCGACTCTATTTTCCTGACTTCGACCCTATTCTTTCCATTCTTGTTTCCATATTTGAAAGGGCTGGCGACTTTTTTTCTGATGTCGAGCCAGCAGTCGGATCGTATATTTGCCTATCAATTAATGGACACTTCTCTTGAACTTTATTTTTAACGTTTTCCACAGATCTTTTCTTCTATAGAAGTGGCTTCCAACTCAGATGAAGTCTGAGAAATGCCGACTGAAAGACATTCAAAGAGGTATCTTGATAAAAATTTTTCAACACTCCCTGCTCGTTCATACTGCATTGAATGAACGAGTTCGTGGGTTAACATACGCCTGTCACTCTTCCAATCCGGAACACGCACAAATATACCATAGCGTATCGTCATCGCAAGGATATTCGATGTATTAGAATCACTGAGCATCGTTTGTAAACCTTGAATATTAGGAAGCGGAACCTCAGAAACTTCCAAAACACGTATTTTCTCTGGATTATTAACGCCCACATTTCTTGCGATTTGTACATATGGATGATTGAGTTTGACGCCCTGTTCTAAAATTCTTTTTTCTTCTAATACTGCCCATTTTACTATTTGATCCAACATGTCATCCCATTGCTTAGTTGTAATCATTGATTTCCTCATAGAACGATAACTTCTCCATCGTTTTTTTCAGGATTATTATCTGTTTTTTTCATCCAGTCAATAGATTCTATCAGTTGCGATATATCCTCAACTGTTGGTTCGTTGAAGATGTCTCTCAGTTCCAGGGGTACGTCAAATTCTTTACGTATTTGAACAATTACTTGCATCGCTTTAAAACTATTCCCTCCCAACTCGAAGAAACTATCCCGAATACCAATTTCTTCTACATGCAAAACCATTTTCCAAATTTTTATAAGTTTTTCCTGGATCAGGTTTTGAGGGTCTATCCACTGCTTGTTTTTTTGAGGTAACACGTTATTTAGTAATGCTTGTCTGTCAATTTTTCCGTTTTTCGTAAGGGGAAACGATTCCATGAATATAAATAAATCCGGAATCATATGAAACGGAACGATTTCACTTAAATACTTTCTCAATTCTTTTTCATTGGTTGAACCTAAAATATATGCACATAGAACCCGATCAAGTTGTTGTTTTTTTGCAATAACAATAGCTTCTTTTACTGCATGATGCATGGACAAATGTTTTTCAATTTCGGTCAATTCAATTCGGACGCCCTTTACTTTTATTTGGAAATCACTTCTTCCCAAAAACGTCAAATCACCACTGAATGTTATGAGTCCGTTGTCTCCGGTTTTATATGCTTTTTTACCTGGAACAAATGGCAGAGCGATAAATTGTTTTTCTGTCAATTCCGGTTGGTTCAGATATCCCCGGCCAATACCCTGTCCACCGATGCATATTTCTCCAGGAAAACCTTTGGGCATCAGGGTATTTTCTTTGGATAGAATAAAGATAGATTCTCCTGCCAGGGGGAAACCGAGATTAAAGTTACCTTTACCGATCAATACTGCACTTGACCAGATCGTTGTTTCGGTTGGACCGTAGACATGATAAACTTTGGTGTTTTTCATTTGGCGCAACTTTTCCAGCAACACAGGAGATACTGTTTCACCACCCACTATCAGAATTTTTATCTTTTCAAGGGTAGCAATGGTATGGCCTTCTAAATAAGCGTGTAATCGAGAGGGTGTCATTTGCATGACAGAAATTTTTTCTGTCCTAATTGTTGAAGCGATGGATGCCATATCATATATGTCATGTTCCAATACTAATTTAGCACCGATTAAAAAACCGCATATTAGTTCAATAACCGAAATATCAAAGGTAAACGAAGTCACACCATAAATAATATCAGAAGAAGTCATACCAAAATAATGCTTTATATTGTATAGGAAATTAAGCACATTACAGTGTTGAATCATCACTCCCTTGGGTTGACCCGTTGAACCAGAGGTATAGGTGACATAAGTCAGGTGATGCCCCTGGTTTCGGCTGCATGGTTTTAATTTTGGATACGTTTTCGCCTGCTCCACATCACATACTGAATGAATTTGTTTAAATTTTGAGTGATGGGAATTATGCCTGTCAATGATCAAAACCTTGCATTGACTGTCTTGAACAATATATTGAATCCGATTTTTCGGATAGGTTGGATCAATCGGAACATATGCTCCCCCTGCTTTCAAGATAGCCAATAAAGCAATTACTGCATGTTGGGAACGTTCCATGCAGAGTCCAACACGCTCATCAGGAGTAATATTATAATTATCGATCAAAAAATTTGCCACTTGATTAACACGTTCATCCAGCTCACGATATGTCAATTCATCGTCTTTACATGTGATCGCAATCTTATCTGCGTGCTGGGTGACACAGTGTTCAAAATAAGAACCGATCGTTTCATGTTGGGGGAATGCCTCAGATATTTCATTTCCAGTTAATATTAATTGTGTATAATCCGATGGAGAAGTTAACGGAAATTGTTTAACTAACAGTCCCGGTTCAATGCTGACCGCTTCACTCAGCGTTTTTAAATGGGCACAAATATGTTCTATTCGTCGTTCACTAAACAAATCTGTATTATACTCCAACACAAATTGAATATCATCTGTTAAAGGATATATGTTAAAAGTTAGGTCAAACAAGCTGCTTTGTGTCGGATTGACAATGGGTTCAACATCAGCATCATAAAGTATCAAATTAAATGCGTTTTCCTGGTGCAATGTAATCATAATATCAAAAAGCGGATTAATACTTGGATCTCTGGGTAAAGACAAATCCTCGACGATTTTATCAAAGGGGTATTGTTGATGGTCAAATGATTGTAATGTTGTGTTTTTTATTTTTTTAAGCACTTGTAGAAAAGATTCCGCTCCATGGATTTGGTTCCTTAATGGTAAGGTGTTTACAAAAAAACCGAGTTGATTTTCCAGATCTACATGATCCCTGCCTGACACCGTCGTGCCGATAATAATGTCTTCTTCTCCGCTATAGCGATGAAAGAGAATATTGATCAATGTGAGTAAAGTCACAAATAAACTGACATCTTCCTGTTTCATTATACGATAAAGGCGCCTGGTGAGTGCTTGCCCCAATTGAGTCGTAACCGTTTTCCCCTGATATGTTTTGATTGAAGGTCTTCCATAATCAGCAGGAAGTGACGTTCGATGCAATTCTCCACCGAGGTACGACATCCAGTATGATTGCAAGGGATTTTCTGTCCTGCTATCGGTACGGATCATGTTGTTGTGCCAAACAGCATAATCTTTGTATTGAATACGCAAAGATGGGAGGTTATGTACCTGGTGTTGACAATACGCATTGTATAACGCTGCCAACTCCTGAAAAAGAATCGTCATAGACCATTGATCACAAAGAACATGGTGAACGTTAAAAATACAGACAAACTGCATATCAGCAATTTTCAGCGCTTTCACTCTGAAGAGGGGCAGCTTTGCTAAATCAAAGGCATATGAAATCTCCTTTTCGAGAGATGTTTGAATGACAGCGTCTATATTGTGTTTGTCTGAGAAATCCTCTATTAAAATTGAAAATTCAATTGAGGGGTGTATTATTTGTTTAGGTGTACCATCGATAGCAATAAAAGTGGTTCTAAGCACTTCATAACGGTTAATCAGGGTCATAAATGCTTTTTCTAACAGAGATATTTGAAGCCGGCCTTTAAACTTTAATGCTGTCGTGCGATTGTAAGCTGAAATTCGCTGGTCCAGTTCATGCAAGAACCACAGGCGTTTTTGGGCATGTGAAACTTCATAGTTGCTTGCAGGAGCAATCATATCAATGTTATTATATTGATTATGTTCCAGATTATCGATATGAGCGGCTAACTGATCAACCCGGGATTGTTTAAAAAAATCGGCTAAAGAAACGGTTACATTGAGCGCCTTTTTCATTCTATTCAATACGATGTGAGCTTTTAATGAATCACCGCCAAGTTCAAAAAAATCATCCTGAACACCGACCTCTTTGATGCCAAAATAGTTTTGCCAGATTTGACAGATTGCTTTTTCGGTTTCTGTGGATGGGGGCGCATAGTCATGACTAAGTTCAGAGCGAAGCATGCATTTGTTTTTAAAAAATATTTCCTGAGAAGATTCCAGTTCATCAATTGGTGGTTGACCATGATTTTGAAAATGTTTGCTTGAAGTCAAATCCTCGGTTGATGCGATCACATGGGGTTCAGTTTGACTTAGCGTTCGTTTGAAAATTTCAGTTGCTTCCTGATTAAGGATCCCTTTTTTTATTGCCGCTTCTCTATGCTTTATAAAAAGTCCAGCGACGCGCTGTTCTTTGAGTTCTTCCAAAGTGCGTAGACCCATGCCAACGTCTTTCCACATGTCCCAACTGATTGATTTCACATTGACATGCTTGCCGAGAGCGTTTTCAACAGCAAAATTGTCAAAAAAGATATTTGCGGCACAATAGGCTATTTGACCAACAGAAGGTATCACAGAAGCAATGGATGAACAGATAACAACAAAGTCTAATTTAGAAAAAGAAAACAATTGATTCAATACATATAAACCTTTTATTTTAGGCAGCATAATCTTGAGGCAGTCCTGGTCGTCTCTCCTCTGAATAAACTTGCCATCCGCAATGCCGGCTGCATGAATAATACCCTTAATCACATCGATATCGATTCGGTATTTTTTTATAATTGTTTCCATGGCATTTAAATCTGCACAATCCGCCTGTATCGTCACAACAGTACTTCCCAGATTCTCAATTTCTTTTAACTTAAGTATTTTTTGACTAATCGAATCATCAGTCCCTTGTTTTTGAACCCAGGGATCCCAATCTTTTTTAAGGGGAAAAAATGAGCGTCCAGTCAAAAGGAGTTTAACTGGAGCGTGCCCGGCTATAAATCTGGCAAGCACCAGTCCCATACCTCCCAGTCCTCCTGTTAACAAATATGTTGCACCCGGTTTAATCAAAGGCAAATCTGATTTAGGCAAGGGAATTTTTATCACTTTCTTAACCCAACGAAAAGAACCGCGATAGGCAATCTCCTGATGGATATTTTCTAATTCAAGTTCATGCAATAATCTGCAATAATCTTTTTCATTGAATTTCGTTAAGTATGAATTCGATATATCAATATTTCGACAGGATATATTTGGATATTCTTTAGGAATCACTTTGATCGCACCCAGCAAGGTACTCTTTTCCAAACTTATTCGCTCATTGTCATTAATCGTTTGTAAGTTATTATTAAAAACAAAAAAACTGAATTGTGAAGTTAAATTTTGTTTACCAATCGCTCTTGCGATGAATTGCATGCTAAAATAACCATCATATTGTGATTCTACGAATGTGCCCCATCTGTTATTGTTTGATTGTTGTGAAATATTCCACAGGTGCAAAATTTTTTGTGGTAGCAGATTAAACTGTGTCAGATGACTCAACAAACGATTATAATCATCCGCCAGTTTTGGGTTTATTTGAAATTCATTTTTAGAACGAGGAGAAAAATCCAAACCTTTAAAGATTTTTATAACATCATATCCTTTTCCGCTTAATAAATTATCAAAATGACACCCTACCCCGCAATCGTCCATAAAAATCAATATCGTTCTTCGAGAGACTGTACTCAATTCTGTATTAGTAATACCCGTGCGCTCCCAGGAAAAAGTAAAACCCCAATCCGTTATTTTAATTCGTTTCTCTGTATTAAGGTTCGTTTTTATTTCATTTATTGTTTGATACACATTGGTTTCCGGCCAATATGAATCATGTTGGAATGAATAGGTCGGCAGGGGGATTTTACGGTTTTGATTCCTGGCATATAATTTTTCCCATTTAAGATTGTGTCCATGAAGCCATATACGCCCTAACTGGTGCAAGAAATAATGATCGTCCGTGTCGTCCCAATTTTCTGGAGGTATAAGACTTAAACTTTTTTGCTGCAAGGAGTCTTGAATTACTCTTCTTGTCATCAGCGTTAAATCCCGGCCGGCTCCAATTTCGAGAAATATCATTCGAGGGTTCTGGGTTAAAGATTCAATACCTTGCAGAAATCGGATCGGACTGACCATGTGACGGCACCAGTATGAAGGACTGGTTGCTTCGTCATCTCTTATCCAGGTGGCGCTGACACTGGAGACATAAGGTTTATTTGGAGGAGATAGACGGATGGTTTTCAATTTTTCCTCAAATTGAGTGATCAGGTAATCTGGCATTGTGGTATGACCTGCAAAATTTGTATTAACGGGCATACATAGCAATCTTTGATTCTGCATTTTTTTCTCAAATGCATGGATCGCATCAACAGGACCAGAAACGATGCATGACGGTCCATTAACCGCTGCGATAGATATTTCATCAAACAAAAAAGATTTTAATTCAGACTCGGATAAAGGTACACTTAACATACTGCCTGGCGGTAAATTCTGCATGAGTACACCACGGTACGTTACAACCGCAATCGCGTCCTCCAAAGAAAATACACCAGACAAACACGCAGCCACATATTCACCAAAACTATAACCGATCATCGAATGGGGTTGAATTCCCGTTTTCAGCAGTAAGTTTGCCAGCGCGTATTCAAAGAAAAATAATACCGGAAAAACAATCCCGGGGTTTGTCAGGTCATCCGATTTTTTCTTCAAACACTCTGGATAAAGGCAAGATTTAATATCCAATGACGATTGCTGCTTGAAAATATCAAAACAACGATCCATCTCTTTACGAAATTCCGGAAATTTTTGATAGAGATTTTTTCCCATTCCTGTATACTGAGCGCCCTGACCCGGAAACATAAAAACAATTGGATAATTTTTCTGAAGATCTTTTAATGATAGATTATCTTGATACATCCCTTCTTTTAGTTTTTGTATCACCTCCTTGATAGAAGAAATTAGGAATACTCTACGGTAGTTAAAAGCCGAGCGCCCATTTTGAAGCGTATAAGCCAGGTTGGATAAGGATAGTTCCTTTGCGGTTTCCAGGCGACGTAAAAGCTGAGTCGTTCTATCTTCCAATCCCGCAGGGGTTTTTGCTGAAAGCGTGATTATTTCAGGACCATGCTCATAACTATCATTATTTTTTGGAGCTTCCTGCAAAATTACATGTGCATTTGTTCCACCAATGCCAAAAGAACTGACACCTGCTCTGAGAGTTGTTTTGCTTGACCGTAAATCAACTAAATCTGTATTCACATAAAATGGCGTAACATTAAAATCTATTTGAGGATTGGATTGCGAATAATGTAAATGTGCTGGCAGTAACTTATTATGTAAAACCATTATCGCTTTGATTAAGCCGGCAATTCCGGCACCTCGATTTAGATGACCGACATTTGTTTTCACAGAACCGATAGCACATTTGTGTTTGTTTCTGTCGACAGAGACAAACGATTGTTTTAGCGCTTCAATCTCAATTGGATCTCCCAGAGGTGTAGCCGCACCATGCGTTTCAATATATTGTATGGTTTCAGGTCTAACATCTGCGGCGAATTGGGCAGTCTTTAACAATTCTATCTGCCGTTGCAGACTGGTAGCTGTATAACCGACCTTTTGACTGCCGTCATTATTTAAAGAAGAGCCTTTAATCACGGCATAGATATGATCCCCTTGCGCTACTGCATCCTCCAACGGTTTCAGGACCACAACCCCTCCCCCTTCGCTAAAAACTGTTCCCTTTGCTTTTGCATCAAACGCTCTGCAATGTCCATCCGGAGACATAATCATACCCTCTTGATATAAATAACCGGTTTTTTTCATGCAGGATACCGAAATGCCTCCGGCTAATGCAAGATCGCAATCACCGCTTAAAAGTCCTTGACAGGCCAGGTGGATTGCAGAAAGAGAGGTTGAGCAGGCTGTTTGGACGTTCACGCTGGGTCCATTCAAGTTGAGGGCATAGGAAATGTGCTGAGTTAACGAGTCTCTGTCGCAAAGCAGGGATGCTGCATACTCACCCAAAATCTCTCTCGTGTTTGACTGTCTGACCATCAGTTCCCAACCCAGATTCGGTGAAGAACCTGCGTATAACCCTATTTTTCCTTCAAAATCAAAAGGGTCACAGGCTGCATCCTCAAAAGCCTCCCAGACACATTCATGAAATATACGTATCTGTGGATCCATAATCAAAGCCTCATTGGAACTATATCCAAAAAACAACGGATCAAATTGATCTTTATTTTGCAATATGCCCGCAGCTCGGACATAATCAGGTCTTTGGATTAAATCTAAATCAATACCCACTTCCGTTAATTCCTGTTCTGAAAAAAAAGAAATTGTTTCTTTTTTCTCAAGCAAATTTTGCCAAAACTGTTCGACATTATCAGCACCTGGAAATCGGCCTGACAATCCAATGATGGCAATTTCCAAACCAGTATACCCTTCAAACTCTGACGTTTCTCTCATAAATTGATAAACTGTACTCCCTGATTTTACTCAGGATAATCAGTCCCTCCTTAAAAAATTGAAGATAATATTTGATTGATCAATTTAGCATTTTGAATAGCAGCTGTTCCATTGAGCATAAAATCATGATCACCATGCCCATTGTAAACAAATACCTCCCTGCACGATAACGCTTTCCACATTTGTATGTCTCCTTCCCGCGTTTCTTCCGATTGTATGAAATGTATATTGGTATTGATAGGACCATGATTGACGGTTTTATCAATGAATAAATAATGTGCCATTATCTTTCGTCGTATCGATTGAGTGAAATGATCGTTTGTATCTTCAGGGTTGATATAAGGTTTCATTACGCTGAGAAAAAAATTAATTGACTGCTCAATGCCTTTTTCAGATACAGGTGTATCGCTTGAAGAAAGGTTGGGTATCGCATCGAGCAGCAACAGGTCGGATACCATTTCACCATCTATTTCAAGTCCTTTAACCACCTCAAAAACAAGAGCAGCAGATGAATAACCACCTAATACATAGGGACCACCCGGGCACAATGATTTTATATATTTAACATAGATATCTATAATATTTGTCCCTTCAACGACATCAAAAGCATAAACATCAGCCGCTTTTATATATTGTGCCAAAAGGTAATAGGACAACCCCAAACTCATTTTAGGAGGAAAAAAGAATACTTTCTGTTGTTGATTTCGATTTACATATAAAAAATCACGATTGAAGGTTCGAGGAGATACTTTTTCTTCTTCATGATTGATGAAACGAGCTTCTGAAGCAATTTTTAGCAGAAAGGATTTATAATGACTTTTTAATCGTTGAATTTGTTCTGCCTTATAACTGAGTGGATTATATGAGATAGTCAATTCCAGCGTATCAGAAATAATACTGCACACAATTGATAGATTGAAGTTGCAATGCCATTCCATGTCAATATCTTTTCCTGATGGCAGGTTTGATTGTTTCCATAAAGCATCGCTTTCATCCTGGTTAAGAACAAATTGACCCAAATAATTAAAATTGATAGACGGTTCTAACTGGCTAAAAATATTTAACTCATCCCTGCCAAGGTACTTTAAAAGACCATAACCGATACCTTTGTTTGGCAGTTTAGCAAATGCCGTCTTTAAGAGTTCCAGTGTTAACCGACAATCTAATGTTGGAATCTGGACAACCAGCGGGAATTGAGCGGTAAACCAACCCACTGTGCGACCCGGAAAAACATCTGGAAAAATATCTTCCCGTCCGTGCCCCTCAACATTGATCAACAAAACTGTTTTCTCTTTCAATTGTCGATAGGCAAGGGCAAGTGCTGCGATTAAAACGATCTCCAATTGTGTATTATACGTCTTAATAGTTGCCTGTTTGAGCAGCACAGTTTCATATACAGTCAAAACAAAAGATGTTGCTGCCATATTTTTAAATTTGCATGTAGTAATATGATCATACTCAATGGGTTTTGCGGATTCCGCTACCTCTTGCCAGTATTTTATCTCTTTCTGCAACGCTAAACCTTGGGCATGGCGGTGCAGCGTATCTGACCATTCCTGAAAAGAATGTGTTTTCAGCGGAAGATCAATTCTTTTGTTCAATTGTACCTGCTGATAAGCCGTTGAAAAATCCTCCAACAGAATTTGCCAGGAATAAACGTCTATAACCAAATGATGAATAACAATTAACAGATGATCACCTTGTTTTGTTTGAAACAGAACCAATTTTACTAATGGACCCGTGTCAAGTTCAATGCTGGTATGTGTTTCCGCTGTTTTTCTTTCGATTATCTGTTCTGTTTCCTTTAAAGATTCTTTCTTGAGATCAATGACCTTTAAAGAAAAAGCAACATTATCCACGCCTCTGTTCCATTGTTGGATTAAATTTTTTTCTTTTTTATATATCATTCGTAATGCATCGTGATGTTCTGTTAGTTTCTTAAAAACGAGTTCTATTGTTTGAGGTTGAAAGCCTGAACTGCGAAACAGCATCATGGATTGGTTAAAATGCTGTACGCAGGAGAGATCATTTTTTTGTAAAAGCCATTTTTGGATAGGTGTCAATTTTACAGGACCTGTGACAGGGTTCTGGGAGACTCTGGGTGATATTTTTTTTAGAAGCGGGACTAACTGCTTAATGGTGGGTTGAATCAGCAGAGATTGAATATTGCAGGCAAACCCCCTTTGCCGGAGTCTTGAAATCATCTGTATGGCCTTTATGGAGTCTCCGCCTATTTCAAAAAAATTATCAATTGTACTAATATTCGATTTTGCCAATAACGATTCCCAGATTTCCACAAGAAGAGCTTCTTGTTCATTTTCTGGTGGATGATACTCCGATACAGATTCCATTATTGCACCGGGAAAAGGTAGACTATCGTAATCGACTTTTCCATTAGTCAATAAAGGAAATGATTGCAACTCCATAAAATAAGTCGGTACCATGTATGAAGGAAAGAACCGTTTGACATGGGACTTGAGTTCTGCCACCACCAGGTTGTTTTTTGCTGAGATAAAATATGCTGCCAATTGATTACGATCATCAAGACCCTTTTTCGCGGTTACAACTACACTTTTAATTCCAGGAAATTGCATCATACAATGTTCTATCTCACCAGGCTCAGTTCGATATCCCCGGATTTTAATCTGATGATCCATCCGACCTAAAAATTCGATGCTGCCATCCGGGAGGTATTTACCTAAATCACCGGTTTTATATAACCGCATATTTTGCTTGAACGGATGGGGAACGAACTTCTCAGAGGTGAGAGACACCTGATTAAGATATCCTCTTGCCAAACCGATTCCACTTACGCATATTTCTCCGCAAATACCTGCGGGCAGCAGGTTTAAATTTCGATCCAAAATATAAGCCTGGGTATTGCTAATCGGTTTTCCAACTATTCCAGGTGTTTCCGGTTTCATTCCAAACTGACAAAGAGACACGACACTGTTTTCAGTAGGACCATATTCGTTTACGAGCGTTACATGGGGAGCCATTTGCTGACTGGTCCGACATACAAACGAAGCAGCTTGTTCTGCGGCCAGCACAACGAATTTCAACGTACGCATTTGTTCTTTGGTGGCAACATCTAATATAACTTGATACAATGATGGAATCATAGCCATATGGGTCACCTTTTCTTGAACAATCAACTCATTGACTGCGTGTGCGTCAAACTGTTTTTCCCTGTCAACTAAAACGATTTGGCCCCCACTGAATAAAGTTGAAAAAAGGATTGAATAAAAACCGTCAAAGGTTGGAGATACGAGCAATAGCGCTTTATCTTTTTCTGTTAGACGATAGTTATTGATCCGCCACAATGTGCTGTTTAAAAAGCTGCTATGTTCAATCATTACACCCAGGGGACTCCCTGTCGAACCGGATGTATAAATGACATAAGCGAGATCATTCGGAGACGTTGTGGTTTTTAGATCATCAGGAGACGTTAAAAATCCTTCTCTCCTGTCTATACAAACAGATCTTGTGGATAAATTCAGTTTTGATATGGCATTTTGTCTGGTCAGAAGCAAAATGGGTTTACTGTCTTCTAATATATATTTTATTCTGGATTCGGGTGACTGGAGATCTATTGGGATAAAGGCAAAACCAGCTTTGACTATCGCAAGAACCCCTATTACCAAATCTATAGATGTTTCCATCAATATGCCAACGAAATTATTATTAACGTTATCACTGCCAGCAACTTTTTCCTTCAAATGTCTTGCCAAATGGTTAGCGCGTGCATTGAGCTCAGAATATAATATTTTCTCTTTGCCATGGACAACGGCAATGTTTTTTGAATATTTTTTTACAGCAGATGTAAATAGAACTGGAATGGTGGTATCAAATTGTAATGCCAGTTCAGAATTATTCCACTCATACAGGTGCTGATGAATCTCCTGGCGGGTAAGACAAACAATATCTTTTATTTCCTTAAGTAAATTATCCGTGCACTGTTTTAAAATCATCATATAATGCTGATTGATAACTTGAATGGACTTGTTCGTTAGTGCTGCGGAATTAAATATGATGTTCAGTTTTAAACCATCCAGGTCCTTATTAAATCGAAATAATAACTGATCATCCTGAAGAGAGAGTGGAGTCTCAACAATAGGATGAATGTTATCCATTAATAATAACAGGTTCGAAAAAACAGGAACGTGATCCATGTTCATAAATGCAAAAACATTCTCAATTGGATAATGCTGATTTTGATAGGCTTTGGTCACATTTTTTTTTACGGCATTCAGCAATTCTTTAACAGACATGCCGGCGTTCAGTTGCACTCTAAAAAAAATCCAATGATTCAATGTATATTTTTGATCTGTCTGCCCATACACCGGAGCGGCGATGCTAATATCGTCACTGCTTGTATATTTGAACACGAGAATTTTTAACGCAGACAGCAAAATAATATAAAGCAATAATTCGTTATTTTTACTCATTATGGTCAATTTCTCTGCCAGTTCATTTTCAACATGGAACTGACAAGTTTCATGTTCACCTTTTTTGAGTCGCGGCGGAAGCAAATGGATGGTTGAATTGTAAAATTCAGTCACCTGATTCATCCAATATTGTTTTTGGTTCTGGTATTCTTGAGTTGATAAAAAAGTATTTTTCACTGTTACCTCATTAGATTAGGATAATTATGTTCTCGATATTCGTCGGATTTGTGGTAATTGTATTAAATTGGCAAGAGATATTTCTTTGATGGGAATATTAGAATTTCCTAATAGTTTTTCCAGCAATATGATCCAGCGTTTAAGCATATTTTTTATGGTAGCAGCCACAAACATTTCAGTGCTGTATTCAAAAAAAACAGTCATATCATTTTCATTTGTTAAAATATAAATCGTGAGGTCAAATTTACTTTTTTTATAATCATAAACAATGGGTTGCATACAAACGCTTTCATCTAACCTGAATTGTTGTTTTGTATGCATATAAATCATATCAACGACGACGTTGAAAAGAGGTAACTCACCCAACCTCTCCGACAGTCTCAACTGTTCGATTATTTGAGTCAAGGGATAGTGTTGGTGTTCCTGAGCTGTTAACATCACTGTATTCACTTTTCTTACGATTTCTTTAAAATCTTGATCCCCTTGAAAGCGTGTCCGCAGCGCTACTGTGTTAAGAAAACACCCAATGATATTGTCAAGTGCCGCTGATTCTCGACCGGAAAAAATTCCACCCAGTACGATATCTGTCTGTTTTGTGTATTTAAACATCAAAACATTGATTGATGCTAACAAGATTGTATAAATGGTCGTATCCCATTCCCTGGATTTTTTTGTAAGTTTATTCATTAATTGACGGGATAAAGATTCTTGAATCAACGAACCGCTGAAAGATTGAATTTGGGGCCGCGGGTTATCATACGGCAACCGTAAAGTTTGCGGAGCATCCTGGAATGTACGCATCCAGAACTGTTCATGAAGGGAACATCTTTCATCATCCATACGTTGTTTTAGCCAATATACATAATCTTTATATTGAACGTCGGTGAACGATTTTTTGGGGCCCTCCATATGCGTATATAGCTGCTGTATCTCTTTTTGAATAATTTCAATGGATAACCAATCACAGATAATGTGATGAAAAACAAGGACCAGAATGTAATCCGTTTCTGTAAACTTCAACAAAGCGCTTCTGAACAAAGGTGCTTTGCCCAGGTCAAAGACCTTGTTTCCAACAGTTGAAATGACTTTTGATACTTCCCTATCGGTTTCATCTTTAGTAGAAAAGCAGTATTCATCAATCTCCAGGAAAAAATGATCCATTGGCAGTACTTTTTGTTTGATTTCTCCTCCTATATTTAAAAAGATGGTTCGCAGACTATCGTGCTTCATTGTTATTCTTTGCAGAACGGATGTTAAGCGCTTGACATTCAACACCCCCCTGATGCGATAACAGATTTGAATATTGTATAAACTTTTATTTGAAGAAAATTCGTTTGCGAGCCACATCTGTTTTTGAGTGGGTGAAATATCATAATGCGCCAAGGCAGGAACTGGTTTAATATTCATATTCGGTGAGATGTCTCTATCTTCGATGATATTGACTAATTGCGCGATACTTGCGTTCGTTAAAACATCTTGTACCGTAAAGGTGCGTGTAAATTCCTGGCATAGTTTTGCTGCTATTTTGACTGCATGCATGCTGTTTGCACCTGCGTCAAAAAAGTTATCATGGATACCGATTGCTGTATATGAAAAAACTTGTTTGCAGATTTGTTGTAGCTTTCTTTCTAGTTGATTTCGGGGTTGATCGGTTGATTTTTGCTTACCTGTCACAATGTTCGTCTGAGAGAGCAATGCTTTTTTGTCAACTTTACCACTGGGTGTCAAGGGGAGTTTCGGTAAAAATACAAAATGCGTGGGTATCATAAAATGCGGCAGTTTTTTTGCTAAAAAGCGGCGCAATGTATCAGCAGAAAGAGATGGTTCTTCAAGGGTTGGAACCAGATAGGCAATGATTTCTTTTTCCTCTGTTTTTAAAGCATGCGCGTCCACAACGGCTTGTTTGATTTCTTCATGATCAAGTAATTGTTTTTCGATCTCAACAGGTTCTATTCGAAAGCCGCGGACTTTCAACTGCTCATCATTTCGTCCTGCAAATTGCAATGTGCCGTCAGCTAACCAACGCCCCCTATCACCACTTTTATAAATCAATTCACCTGCTTGATAAGGATGTTCAACAAATTTATGTTGATTGATTCTATCTGAGTTCAGATAACCTTCTGCCAACCCGACACCCGCGATGCATATTTCTCCAAATCGATTAATTGGCAACATTTTTCCATACTGATCCAGAATCAAAATGGATAGATTATTTATGGGCCGACCAATGATGTAACGGGTCTGGTCGTTGATGTTGTTTGGAGGTATTCTGTGGACAGTGGACCAGATTGACACTTCTGTGGGACCATAAGCATTATAATATTCAAGTTGTTGGCTATAATATGCCATATCCTCAAGGTATGGAGAGTCACCGGCTGTGATTAATACCCGTAAATGGCGGATTTTTTTTTTCGGTAACAGATTCAGGTACGAGGGGGGCAATGTGGCTATGGTAATTTCATGAGTATCCAAAAACGCTGTAAAAAGAGTGGGATCCTGGATAACTTCACCAGGGGCAATCACCAACGCCGCTCCAGAAAGCAAAGACATACACAACTCAAATATAGACGCATCAAATGAAATCGAAGCGAATTGTAATATGTTATCCGCGCTTGAAACGCGAAAAACTTCTTTTTGCGCCCCAAACATATTGATAATACCATTGTGTCTGATTTTCACACCTTTAGGGGTCCCTGTCGAACCAGAAGTGTATATCACATATGCAATAGCGTTTCGTAAAGTTGGTAGAATGGTTTCCGTCGACTTATTGAAATCCACTCTATCTATATTCAATAGCGGTGTGTCTGTTATATCCGTTAACTGTTGTTCAAAAAGCGTTTCAGTAATAATCAACTGGCATTTACTATCTTTCAGCATATAATTGATGCGTTCTTCCGGGTAATCAGGATCTATTGGAACAAAAGTACTGCCTGCTTTTAGAATTGCAAGCACTGCGATAACTATTTTATCTGTTCTTTCTAATATAATTCCCAATGGGATATCTGGCTGTAACGGGTAGGAATCGATTCGCTGAGTCAATTGTGCGGCAAGACGATCCAGTCTTTGATAAGTCAGATTCACTTTATTATAGATAACAGCTGTTTTGTTAGGATATTTTTGTACCTGTTGGGAGAATAACTCTTCAATTCGTAATTTTTCAGGATAATCAGAACGCGTATGATTAAATTCAGATATAATTTTCTCACGTTCCTGGGGTGTGACTAATTCAAATTCTTTAAGGAGTTGATGGGGTGTATTTAAGCACTCAAGCAGAAGATATTCAAATTGAACAATGAATCGCTTCATATCATCAAGCGTAAAATATGCTTCATTATAATCGAAAACAAAACGGACATCGTCCTGACGGTTAAACTCCTCCACCATGATTGATAGCGGATGCTGCAACGCTTCATTCCCAAAACTCTTTGCCGACCCTTTGCTATTGGCAAAATTCAACTGATAATTATGCCTTGCAAAAGACAAAACAATATCAAACAAGCGGTGTTGATTTAATGCAAATCCTTTTATATTCTTTAAAATTTTGCTGACTGAAAAACGCTTGTGCCTCGAATTATCACTCAAATGTTGCTTAATTTCACGAAGGAGTTCAATGAAAGAGACATGATGTTTCACTTGAATTCTTAACGGCAGTAATCTGGTGAATAAACCGATGGTTCCTCTGTCCTGTTCATTATCCCGATTCAAGATCGGATATCCTAAAGTTAGATCCTGCAAACCAAATACACGACTCAAATAGAGGTATAAACATCCTGCTAAAAACTGAAAAACAGTGGTTTCATATTTTTTTACAAAACTGATTATCTGGTTATACAAGTTTCTTTCCAGGTATAAAACCTCCCTTTTGCTGGGTGCTGTTTTTTTTTTAACCCGTGGGATTAAAGGGGGAGAAAAAGTTTTAAAGGTACGCTGCCAGAACTGCTTATCTGTCAAATAATCCTGCGATTGCAGATATTCCATATCCCGTTTGGCAGCATCGACATAAGAAAATACTGGAAAAGTTTCTTTTTGGTCAGTCACCCTTAACCTGGTATAATGTTGAGCAACGGTTTGTCCCAACTGTGATATCCCCCAGCCATCAATAATGATATGGTGAATCTTGATAAACCAGTAAAAAACATTGTTTTGTTCTTTGAGCAGCGCAAAAGAAAATAATGGAAAGGAAGTGATCGGCATTGGAGCGCTAAATGATTTTTTCATCCAGGTCCATACACCCTCATCAACTTTTTGATCTTTGGTAAAATCTAAAAAAATAGGCTCATAATCGACTGCAGGAAGTAATTGTTGATAAGGATCTTCAGAATTTTCATCAATTCTTAAACGAAAAGCATCATGATCTTTTATTACAGTTATTAGTGCACGACCAAATACATCCGGGTCGAGTTCACCGCAGATTTTAATGTACCCGCCAATAAAATGGATATTTAGAGCAGGAAAGATTTTATCTTCCAACCATATCTCTTTCTGACTGATGGATAGTGGTATATGAGTATTTTCCATTGTTTGATATATTCATCCTAATTGTTAGTCATCAAAAATCTTCATGCATAACTTGTTTTAAAGTTTCCTGGTCTGATGCAAAGTATGACCTTATTTTTCTTTTCTCTTCCCTGTTGATCAAATCAATATCACTAATTTGGACGTGTTCTCCCTGTGAAAAAATGATGTCCAATATATTCTGAAGATGAGATTCTATTTGTTTAACAGCATGTTTTTCATAAACAGAGTCATTATAGGCAAGGATAAACGTGAGTGGGTCATCGGGTCTTATTTCAATGACAAGATCATAGTTTGTTTGTTCTTCCATCTCTATGTTCTCAATTTTGAATGACGCGGGCCTGAGAGAAGAATGTCCGATTATTTGTTGGGCAACCGGATAATTTTCATAGACCAGTATGTGATCAAAAAGCTTTTCTCTTAACGCATTTGTTTTCAATATTTCATAAAGGGGGAAATGTTGATAAACAACACGCTGTATGGATAGAGATTGGATGTCAGTTGCTAATTCGATAAATGTTTTATGCTTTAAGTCCTTGATACGGACCGGGACTGTGTTCATAAACATACCTGTGGCTGTTTCTATCCCTTCAATTTCAGGGGGTCTGACAGAAACAACAACACCAAACACAACGTCATCCGTTTCATTATATTTGCTGAGAATGACTCCCCATAGCGCTTGTATGATGGCAAACAAGGTAATATTTGTTGTACGATTCAACGCTATCAACTGCCTTCTATATGGATCCGCAATCTCAAAAATAAATTTAGTCACAGAATGAGTGGGATTTTCATTTAATGTCTTGCCGATCACAGAAACAGGTGTTTGGTAATCTTTTAAATAGTTTTGCCAAAACAATTTAGCTGCTGCAAGATCTTTTTTATTCATCCACTCTAAATAAGAATTATAAGAAAATGCAGGCGGTAAATCAATGGGATTGGATGACATTAGAGCGTTATATATTCGCAGAAACTCTTCAAATAAAATATTGATACTCCACCCGTCCAGAATGATATGATGGTTGCTGAAAATAATATAATATTGAGTTGAATCCAGTTTATAAAGGTAGATTCTAATCAACATATCTGCACTTAAATTAAAATATCTTTTCCTGTCGCTTAATTTAACAGCTTCAAGATATGACTGCTGTTGATTTTGACCATCCCCCTTGAGATTTTCGTATACCCAGCAACTGTCAAGCGATCTTTCTTTGAAAAAAACTTGTAATGGTGTTGAAACATTCATGTGGACATAATTCGCACGCAGCATATCATGACGTTCTATCAGAAATGACCATGTCTTTTTAAAAGTTTCAGGACATAGATGACCAGAGAGAGACATGGACATCTGTTCGAAATATACAGAAGAAGAAGGTTCTAAAACGTTATGAAAGAAAATACCTTCCTGTATGGGAGACAACCTGGTTATTTCTTTAATGTTGTTTGGAAAATACCCATGTTGCCTGGTTAGTGAACTAAATTCTTCTTGATTGAGTTGATTATAATGAAAATCACTGGCTGTTTTCTCAGATTCTTTTCTGGTGGAGCAAAAGGCGACTAAATCGGTTAATGCACTCTTGAACGCATCAATCAATTTCTGTATTGTTTGGGTTTTAAACTGTTTTTGATTGTATGTGATTGTTATCTGCAATTGATTTGCGATAACTACCGCATTAATTTCAAGTGCGACGGGTCTGTGAATGGATTGTTCGATACCTGTTCCGGTCGACTTTTGGATAATTTTAAAAGGTTGCGATTGGGTATCCGTATCAAATTGTCCCAAATAATTAAATTCTATCTGCGAGGAAATGTTAAAAGGCGGAAACTTTTTATATTTGCCGGGTGTGAGATATTGAAGGATGCCAAATCCAATTCCTTTATGGGGTATACGCCGCAGATTTTCTTTTATTTCGATGATGTGTTTATCCAGGTTTGGGTTGTGACAGTTTAATATCACGGGATATCGACTGGTAAACCAACCAACGGTTCTTGAAATATCTAATCCAATAATGTTTTCACGCCCATGTCCCTCCAGATAAAGTAAGACATTGTTTATGTCATATAAATTGTTTAATGCTTTGGCAAGGGCAGTTAAGAGCATATCCTCCATATGCGTGTGATACGCATGATGGGAACGATACAAAAGATCCTCAGTCTGTAAAACGGATAATTGTGAAATGACAGATGCCTGATCCTGGTATAGATTTTCTTTCACCTGGAAATCAACTGGTATCTGTTCGGTTACAACGGTCGACAGGGCATACCAATATTTTTCTTCCTGCAACAGGTTGCGACTTTTACTGAATTGAAGCAGATGTTCAGCCCATTCCTTGTAAGCATTTGTTTTGAAAGGCAGATGGATGGTATTGTTTTGAGATATTTGTTCATATGCACCCATGAAATCTTCCATAAGAATACGCCAGGAAACGCCATCGACAATTAGATGATGAATAATGATGAGTAAAAAATCACCTTCAACCCGCCTGTAAATAGCCATTCGAATCAGGGGACATTGTTTTAGAAGGATAGAATGATGCAAATCAGCAGCGTGATTTTTCAATTCTTTGTCTGGTGATTGTGACGTTAATTGATCGACCATGTCAATATCTATTGGCGGTATCTCCTTGGAAATGTATTGTTCTAACTGAGATGAATCGGAATTCATCACAAAGAATGCCCGCAGTTCATCATGATGCGTAATAATTTCAGTGAATACTTTTCTTACAAACTCCAGGTGTAAACGCCTTTCAAAATGCAATAATACTGATTGGTGATATCTTTCTCCCTTGGAAAAAAATTCCTTTTCAAACCAGGACTGGATGGGTGTAAGAGGCACCTTTCCCCAAACAAGGTCCTGCTTGACCTTGACCCGAAACGGTTTAACATGTTCACTCAAAGAGATGATTGTTGGGTAATTGAAAATGTCTTTTATCTCAAGCGATAAGTCCAATTGATGCAAATTTGAAATTATTTGTATGGCTTTAATGGAGTCGCCGCCTATTTCAAAGAAGTTATCAGTAGCAACAATGTTATCCCTGTTCAACACTTGTTGCCAGACAGAAAGTATTTTTTTTTGGATATCTGTTTGCGGTACAGAAGATTTTTTTGAAGTTTGATTCGATTTGACATCTGGAAGTTTCTGGTAATCAAGTTTGCCGTTTTCAGTTAACGGCATCGAATCCAACCAGATAAAATGGGTTGGAATCAGATAATTGGGCAGGAACGTGCTGAGATAGTTCTGGATTTGTAAACGGGAGAGTTTTTTTCCTTGTTGCCGAGCAGTGATATAAGCGATCAGGGTTTTCCTTTCCTTGATTTTCTTTGTAATGACCGCTGCGTTTGCAATGAGTGGATTTTGGCACAGATAACTCTCGATTTCTTCAGGATTGATTCTGAAACCTCGCAATTTAATTTGCCGGTCGATTCTACCGAATAATTCGATATTACCATCCGGCAGCCACCTGGCAAGGTCTCCGGTACAATACATGCTCTGCCCTTTGTAAAAAGGATTTGCTATAAATTGATCCGCTGTAGTTTGAGGGGCGTTCACATAACCCCTTGCCAAACCAACACCGCTCAAATGGAGTTCTCCAAGAATTTTTATCGGTTGGTGACATTTTTGATAATTAAGGACATATGCCTGCATGTTTGTGATCGGTTTTCCGACATTAACTGACTTTTGACGATGACATCTTGCCGCTAAAGCATCCACGGTGCATTCAGTCGGACCATAGTGATTGTATAGCTTGTAACCCTTGTCGATGATTTTATCTTTTAATTGATCCGGTAACGACTCTCCGCCACAAATAACGGTGTGTAAAGATGGCACTTTTTCTTCATAGGAAAGCAGTTCATTTAAAGTGGCCGGTACAAATTGAATTATCTCAATCTGATGTTGTTTTAGATAATCAATGAATTGATGTCTATTGAAACAGACTTGTTGAGGTGGTCGATAAAGGGTAGCGCCAACCATTAATGATGAAAAGAACTCTTCTACAGAGACATCAAAGGTAAATGCTGTCATCGAGAGTACGCGACTTTGTTCATGAATACCATATTGATCAATAAACCAAAGCAGCGTGTTCAACAAACTCTTGTGCTCAATCATCACACCCTTTGGTTTTCCTGTCGAACCAGAGGTATACATAACATAAGCGAGATCTGAACCTTTTACCGCTGCCATCGGAATATCTGGGACAGTTAAAGAGTTATCAGGAACCAGTACAGGTATGCTGACCTTACCCAATCTATCGACCCAATGGACGTTTTTTGTTAACAATAACTTACAATTGCTATCTGCCAACATGAATTGAACTCTATTTTCCGGGTAACGATTACTTATTGGCAGATACGCTGCACCACTCATTAAAATCGCCACGATTCCGACAATCATCCATTCGTCACTGTCATCAATAATGGCGACCACATCATTCGGTTGTATATCGAATTTTTGACGTAAAAAACTGGAAAGCAGTTTTGCTTTACTTTGCAGTGCTTGATAAGTCAACTCACCATCGACACTGACCCAGGCGACCTGAGATGCCATGGATGTCATTTTTTGTGCGAGCAAAGGCAATATCGATTGGAGTTCAGGCCTCCTGCTTGCGGTACGATTGAATTGATCGATCTGAACAAGATCTTTTTTTGTAACCATATTTAAATCAGCAATCGGACAGTCTGGATTTCTGAGAGCGTCTGTCATTAATTCAAAAAAACAGTGCCATATTCGAACAATTGTATCTTCTGAAAATAAATCCGTTAAATATTCAATATTTAAATGTAATTGATCGTCATCTTCAAAAAAAGAAAACGTCAGTTCAAAACGACTCACCCCGGAACATATCGGCAAGGGAAAGACCTGTAAGTCATTGATTTCAAAATAGGTTGGTTGTTTTTCCTGCAATACAACCATCATGTCAAACAACGGATTTTTGTTTAACGTCCGATCTGTTTCGAGTTCACTCACCAATTTGTCAAAGGGATACATTTGATGATCAAAGGCAGTTGTCGTTGTTAACTGTACTTTTTTTAGCAAAGAGATGGAAGATTCGGCACCATCTAAGCTGTCCTTTAAAACCACGATATTGAAGTAACAACCGATCTGTTTTTCCAATTCAACATGATTTCTGCCCAGCACTGGTGTTCCAACAATAATTTCCGCTTGATTGGTAATCCGGTATAGCAAAATTTTTGTAAACATCAACAAAGTGTTAAACAAACTCGAACTTTGTTCCCTGCTGAATTTTTTTATTTGCCTGGTTTGTGCAGTTGGGATAGGAAACCGAACCGTTTTTCCAACATAACTCAATAGAGAGGGCTTGCGGTAATCATAGGGAAGTGCTAATGGTTTACGCTGTCCAGATAATTTATTGTGCCAGTATTCCTTTAAATAAGAGTTACCGGGTCGATTCAATAACTGATTGTTCCAGGAGGCATAATCTTTATACTGGATCTTTAATGGTTGCAGTTCTTCTTCTGTGCCATTGGCATACTTGCGATAAAGCAGAAAAAATTCATCGAAAAATATCTGCAAAGACCGTTCATCACAGATGATATGATGTATATTGAACGCGATAAGCGTTTCCTTGGGTTCAATCATGATGACCTGAAAACGAAACAGTGGAAATTGGGATAGATCAAACACTGTTTCTAAGTTTTGCTGTAAGCACATTTGAATTTTTTCTTGCTGCTGTGGTACATTTATTAAATCAATCACCGTAATCTGAAACGACATGTTTTGATGAACGATTTGACGTATACGGCCATTCTCCTGTTTAAAAGTTGTCCGTAGTATTTCATGCCTGATCATGATTGCATTTAAAGAACACTGCAATGCAGAAACGTCCAAGTCACCCAAAATCCGGTAAACCCCAGGAACATTGTACGCTGTTTTTGCATTTTCAAGTTGCTGTAAAAACCATAATCGTTTTTGAGTATGTGACGTTTCATAACTTGGAAGGGTTTCAAGACAAGGGATTTCATCAAAAGAGATCATACCCGTGTTTGTGAGAAAGTCGATAATTTCCTGTTTCCGTGTTTTCAGTTGTGTCAATAATTCACGGGTTAAGTGACCCTTTTCATTAAACACTTTCAGTTGATTGTTCTGCACTTTTAAGGAAATATCGAGTTGTTTGAGTGTTAGTAATAATTTCGCAATTGTTTCCCGCGACATATTAAACCAAACCTTTTTTTGCAGTATACTGAATATAATCTTTTAGAATATTTTCTGTTTCATCTGCCTCTTTGGTCATGATGATGCCCGTTTTTTCGGATATATGACGGGATATCTCAATAGGAAACTGGGTGTAAACACCTCCAAAAACATGACTAATGGCTCCACAATATACAAATTGCCTGAGAATACTGACTGCGAGTTCCTCAATCTCTTCACAGGAAAATTTGGGATTAAGTTTTAAACATCCTTTTGCAAAACCTGTTAAAAAATCGTTAAACGAAATCGTGTTCCCAAAACGGGATGCTATTAATTCGATCAGTTCTTCAAAAGCAATCGGGAACTCTATTATAAAACAGAACGGTTCTCTTTTTGGAAAATTATCAAAGAAAAAGTTTCTCGAATCTTGGACAACGACAAAAAAAACATCTTTTTTTTCCAGTGTATTAAGTCCGTATTGGGATTTGATAATCAAAGCACCGTAAAAACTAAATTTGGCATGATGCCAATCAAAGTTTACGTTTTCAACTCTTTCACGTAAATGGATGGTATGAAAATAATTATTCAGGTCGATATAACGGGGAAAAATTTTGCGAAAAAAATCAGCATCGCGTTGTTCCCCTTCGACTGTTTCCATTAAGATGTTGTGGGGAGAATGTTCCTTCAATGCAAGGGGATATTTTTCTATATCACCTGCCATGGGTGCTAATGAAAAAAGTCGAAATCGAGAAGGATTGATTCTGCGGAAAGCGTCCCGATGATTCTCAAAAAAACGAATGCTTTCTTCCAATTCGTCATTTGTCAGTGTCGCATAGTCGTATATCCAACTGAATACCGGTGTAATTCCGGCGATATTACACATGTAATAATTATCAATGATGTTTTTCTGGTTCACACCTTTATTTATGAGGTTTAAAACGCGCTCTATTGGTGATTCTGATCCAAAATAGATTTGTGTTACCCCGGCACGTTTCATTAAGAGCAATAAATCGGCATTTAGAATATTTGCATTTTCGTTGCGCATAAACGTCATGATTTTCACTCTAATATTTAGACGCAAAATCTCCTCGCAGAAGGATCGCAACCAAATCGGCGGGACTGATTCAGTCGCCAAACGAAAATAATTCACGCCATACGCTCTTTGTAAAAAAAGGATATCCCTGGCAACGTGTTCAGGAGAGCGGCAGGTATACTTTTTCCCATCCGGGAATTTTTGCTTTACATAAACACAAAATCCGCATTTAGACCAATAACATCCCCGCGTAACCTGTACAGTTAGAACAAGGGGGTGGGATTGCCAGGTATATAATGGAATTTCCTCCTTATTGTAAACTGGCGTGGGGCATTTATCAAGATCAAGAGGCGCCTGTAATTGGGTGTCCACAATTACGCCATTATGGCCGAGGAATCGAATTCCTGGAACCGTATGCAAACTTTGCTCCTTCTGTATGGCTTGTGAAAATCGAAGAAGCGGTTCTTCTCCCTCGTAACGAACAAGCGCATTGATAATTTTTTTTTTCAATAATGAATCAAATAGCCTTTGAAAAGGATCTTTTTTGTGAAGTAAAAAAGTAAGTGCTGCTCCGCCAAAAACTATCGGTGGACAATTCGGTCGACGTTTCAAATATCGTGCGTAAATTATTGCCGGTAACAACTGATCAATGTATGTCACACTGATACCGATAACAAGCGAATCTAAAATTGAAGCAAACAGTGGTGACTTTTCTTCGCTTTCTAAATATGCGACAAAGGGATCATCAAACTGATTTTCATTTAAAACCATTGCCTGATTCATTAAATCCGGTAAATCCTTATAAGACCAATCACATAACGCAAAATTGAGTTTGTGAGCACCTGACGATTCTGTAAGATTCGCTTTTAGTAGATCATCTTCAGTTACATAAGGATTTGGGGAAACTATATAATCTTTTATCGCTTGTAATCTTTGCCTGTGCATTGTTGCCAAAAAGTAAAGGATGTCTGGTAAAATGCAAATATCTTGCCGGGTTGCATCATTAACCTTCTGCAGTTCAGCGTACTGCCAAATCGTTTCTTTTGTTGCATGATCCAATGGTCCATTTTTCCGAGCCAACCATCGATAATAACGGATAGCTAAATCCACACTCCATGCGGGCTGCTCATGTTCCAACAGATATCCAACCAGCGCAGCAGGGGCCATAAAAGGAGACCATGTTACGCGGAAATAAGGTGGAAACACAATTACAACTGGTAATTTTTTTTGGCGTGACATTCTGTTTTCCATTCTTTCAGATTTTATCCATATGAATATAAGTTCTTTTATTTGTTATCCTGTTTTAGACGGCGGTTTAAAGATAACCTTCTTTTTCTTCTGCATAAACTGATCATATGATTTTTGAGGGTATTTACATACAAACTCAAGGAGACGCAAATACGCTTCTCCTAAATATGACATCATTTTTTGATCAAAATATTTTTTTTGAAAACTCCAAAATATTTCAACACCATTTGTGTATTCTTTCACATATATCTCTATGGCAAACTTTGCGTCAGGAACATCTTCAAGTAGATAGTTTTCAAAGGACTCCAACTTTACTGTTTGTGACAAATTTTGTAAATTAAGCATATTAAATGCAAAAGGTACAGAAATATTATTCAATGCCAATTGGTCTAAAATCAGTTCCATCGGGTATGTTTGCATTTGAACAATCTGTTGTATTTCTACGTGTAAATCTTGTATTGTTTGCTGAAAACTACTGTTTCTGTCAAGGCTAACCGAACATAACAATGGATTTATGAATACACCAACGGTTTCCATAAACTCAAAACGGTCTCTTCCCGCGCTAATGATGTAACATCCGACAGGGTTACCTTCAAAAAATCTGCGCAGGATCTGTAAAAAAGTAGAGAACATAACAGTAAACATGGTTGTATTCAACGATTTTGCCAAAATAACAAGGGATTCTTTCAGGTCTGGTCCAACCTTCCATCCCCGCCCTACCCCTTCGTTATCCTTGTCTACCGCGATTATGCTTTTCGGCAGATTAACGATTGGTATTGCTTCTGTAAATTTTCCCTGCCAGAATTGTGTTGCTTGATCAATCAATGTGGAATTTTTAAGAGATTGTATCTGCCATTCGATAAAGTAACCATAGTCATAGACTACTGGTTCTAATGACGATCGCTTTTTGTTCCTGTAATGATGATAGTGCAGAAAGAACTCTTTCTTCAGGATTTCAACTGCCCATCCATCGATAATAATATGATGAAAGTTGTAAAGGAGTTCATATCGTTTTGAAGATAACCTAAGCAATATGAAACGAAACAATGGTATGTCTGTTAACTTAAATGGTTTCAGGAGTTTATCAGTGATAATACTCCGTCTTTTGAGTTCCGTATCCCCTTGTGAAACGTCAACCAGCGTTAATGGCAGATTAACTTGTGGGAGAATTTCCTGCATGTACTGATTATCAACATAAACAAGTCTGGTGCGCAGCATTTGATGACGTTTGATTAACTCCTGTAATGCGAACTTTATGGCTGCCTTGTCTACTTCTTCTTCGAAAAATATACTTTCCGGTACATGATAATCTGTGCTATTTGGATTTTTTTGCCAAAGGAAACAAATTCTTTTCTGTTGAAAAGAAAGTGCCAGGACCGTATCCTTATGAGGTGTTTTTAAATATGATTCACCCTCTTTTCTTTTCCGATCAACATGCAAGGCAAGACTTCTGATGTCTGCATATTGATAAAAATCGGATAGTGTAATACTGACCTTGAGTTCGTCATATATCTCTACAATGATATTAATGGCGTTTATAGAATTCCCGCCAAGTTCAAAAAACGTTTTACCCACATCGATAGACTTCTCTTCCATTGCCAGAATACTTGCCCAAATTTTGATTAACTTCTTTTCTGTTTTGTTTGGAATAAAAGTTCGACTGATGTCATGCTGGTTTTTCGGCAAAGGCAATGCTTTAAAGTCCACTTTACCACTTGAGTTTAAAGGAATTTTATCCATCTTAACAAAATAGTTCGGAATCATGGAGAATGGCAGGTAATCGGACAAATACGATTTCAGTTGTTTTAAATCTAAAGTGCTGCTGCAAACAACGTAAGCACAAATATTTTTGTTTCCTTCCTCCCCTACTATGTTTACAGTCGCTTCATGAATACCAGGTATGTCTAATAGTTTATTTTCTATTTCTCCGAGTTCAATTCGATGACCCCTGAGTTTAATCTGCCGGTCGTAACGACCCCAAAATTCAATAAGTCCGTCTTCGAGCCATCGCCCCTGATCTCCTGTTTTAAAAATTCTTTCTTCAGGATGAAAAGGACTCTCAATAAAATGCTGCGCTGTCAATCGGGTTTGTTTTAAATAACCGCGTGCCAATCCTTTTCCGGCTATATACAGTTCTCCGATGTCTCCTAACGGTGACAGTTTTAAATGTTGATTGAGAATGTAGATTCTAACATTTGGTAATGGTTTTCCGATTGGAATATTTTTTCTTTTATTTTCAACCTCACAATCAAAATAACAGGCATCCACTGTTGCCTCTGTGGGTCCGTAAACATTGGTTATTCGTATATCTCTATTTAACGCATTATCATAAAACTTATCAAGCAGCGCACTTGTTAAAACCTCACCGCCGATTAGTATATGGCGCAAATAAGGCGTAAATGGTTGGTTGTGATTACTAACCATCAACATAGAAAACAATGATGGTGTTGCATCTATCAGTTCAATGGATTTTAATCTTAAAAATTTGATTAATGCAAATGGATCTTTTCGAACATCATTGGGGACGATATACAATTCATAACCCAGTAATAAGGCAGTAAAAATTTGCTGAATGGAAGCATCGAATACAAACGATGACAGGCATGCAACCCTTAACCGGTGGGTATATTGACTGTAAATAGTAGACTGATAACCTTTAACCATATTTAGTACGGAATGATGTTCAATCATCACTCCTTTGGGTGTTCCTGTTGAACCGGAAGTATACATAATGTAAGCTAAACGGTCATGTTTTTGGCCTGGTCTATTGGAATGGGATGCTTTTTCCCTGGTATCGGATCTATTGACGATCAAAACAGGAAGAGAATATGTATTCCTGATCACTTTAAATAAATTTTTATCAGTTAATATCATTTTGCACTGACTGTCTTGAATAATATAATCAAACCGTTTGTCAGGCCATTCCGGATCTATGGGTAAAAACACAGCATGAGCCTTTAAAGTTCCCATTATGGCAATGATGATTTCAAGGCAAGGTTTAAAAAACAGACCGATGACATCTTCTTCCTGAATTTTATAAGTGTTGATGAGAATGCTTGCAAGCATATCAGCCTGTTCATTCAATTGATGATAGGAAAGCGATTCTTCATTGAATGAAATGGCATGATATTCTCGATATTTTTCAACACTCTTTGAAAACGCTTCACAGATATTGCCTTTGATGTTGCTTGATTTTTCATTCCAATCTCCGTAAGCAAATCCCATTAATGTATCAAATTCTGAAGTCGGAAGAACACGTAACTTGTTTATCGGTTGCGTTGGATTGATAAAACTCTCCTTTAAAAGGGTCATAAAGTGTGACCACAATCGCCTGATTCTGCTTTTATTGAACGGGTCGAGTTGGTAGGCAATATTTAATCCAATCGTGTCATCAAATTCTCTGAATTCAAAAACCAGACTGAAAAGCGTTTTCTTTTTTTCAATGCTTAATCGTGTTATTTCTAATCCTTGCAACGCTAATTCTTTTTGTTCATTATTTTGTAATACCACCATAACATTGAAAAGAGGATGTTGTTGACCATTTTTTGTTAGGTTTAATTCATCGATCAGATAATCACATGGATATACCTGATGATCAAAAGCATCCAAAACGGTTTGTTTAACCTGATGCAGCATATCCAGGAACGTTTTCTTATCATCCATGGTGTCTCTTAATGGTAACATGTTGATAAAGCAACCTAACTGATTTTCCAAGCTGGGGTGATATCTGCACGCTGCAGGTGTACCAACTGTCAAATCTTTTTCACCGGTATAGTAATACAGCAGTATTTTTACATAGGTCATCAATACCATAAACAAGGAACATGAATGTTGTAAAGCTAACTGGTTTAACTGTGCAACAAGCGTTTTATCTAATACAAAGGAAGCACTATCCCCTGCGAAACCATTTGTTTCTGAAATTTGTTCCACTGAAGGAAATCTCAAAGTAGATATGGGCAGCGCTAGTTTTTGATGCCAATATTCACGGAGATATTCAGATCCAGGTCCTTGCAGAAAATTTTTATACCAGATGGTATAGTCTTTGTAATGAATTCTTAATTCTTCATTTGATTTTTCAAATCCTTTCACATGGGAATTATATCTGTCCTCCAGTTCTTTTTGCAGTATATTTATCGACCAGCCATCACTGATAATATGATGCGTTATAAAGATAAATATATATTCATCAGATTTCATTTTCAGTAAAGAAAGTCTGAATAACGGTGCAATGGACAAATTAAAAGGTCGGGTTGCTTCTTTTTTAATATAATTTTGTGCCAGTTCATCTTTTTGGTTTCTACCGGAAAAATCGTGGGGTTGAATTTTAACAGGTATGCTGTCGACAATTTTCTGTTTAAGCACGCGGTTTTGTAAAATAAAATAAGTTCTCAATATTTCATGGCGGTCAATTATTGTGGAAAAGGCTTTTTGTAAAGACTGAACATTTAAATTACCGCGAAAAATAAAAGCTGCTGGAACATTATAGATGTTCTTCTCATGATCCAGTTGTTCATGTAACCATATGCTTTGTTGCGCTGGTGAAACATCATAAGATTCTTGCAAAGCAGCAACTGGTATGTCTGCTGGATCAGGACCAATCTGCGAGTCGATTAATTTAACGAGTTCCGCGATTGTTGGATATAAAAAGATATCACTCAGTTTAATCTGCTTTGACACTTTTTTGTTTATAGCGGCAACAATTTGCGCGGCTTTTAAACTATGCCCTCCCAGGTCAAAAAAATTATCTGTCACGCCAATCTTTTTAATGGATAAAAATTCTTCCCATATTCTCGCCAACAACTTCTCATTTTCTGTTTCTGGTGCGCGACATACGCGATCACCTTTAATCCTGTATGAATCTGGTGAGGGTAAAGCGCTTTTGTTTATTTTACCGCTAATTGTCAGGGGCACTTTGTCAATCGGTATAAAATAGGAAGGAATCATGTAGGTAGGTAAATAGTTGCTGAGATAGTTTCTAAGTTTCACAGCAGTAAGGTCGACACGCTCAGATGATTTTTTCTCTACAAAATAAGCGACCAGTTCAATTTGCTTCATGCGCGCATTATGATACGTTGTGACCACAGTTTCTTCGATTTCAGAATGTTGCTGCATGTAAAAGGCAATCTCTTCTGTTTCAACGCGAAATCCCCTGATCTTTACTTGTCCGTCCCTTCGACCGGAAAATTCGACATTTCCGTCCGAAAGCCAACGCCCAATATCACCTGTTTTATAGATACGCTCAGAATGTTTAAAAGGATGGGTGATAAATTTTTCCCGAGTCAGTTGTGGTTGATTCACATATTCCGTGGCTAAACCTGTACCCCCAACATATATTTCACCCCAGACGCCAATCGGACACAGATTGTTAAAGTCATCTAATATATATAACTGCGTTTCCGGAAGCGGCCGTCCAATGATGCTGATGGGATGTTTGTGATTTATATCTCTTTCTTTAAGTTTGTAAAAGGTTACATGAACAGTGGTCTCAGTAATACCGTACATGTTGATGAGTTTTATTTGCTGCAACGGGTAAAAATGAATCCATTTTTCTAAGCGACCCGGGTTTAATTTAGCACCCCCAAAGATGATATAGCGTAGGTGGTTAGTTAAATCATGACAATCCGTTTGCATTTCAGCTTCCATGAACTGGTAAAATGCATCGGGTGTTTGATTGAGGATTGATACGTGGTGTTTTTTAACCAATCGTAGCAATAAAGCTGGATCCTGCGTGTCTGTTCTTTCTGGTATTATGAGTTTTGCACCATACAACAAAGCGCCCCAGATTTCCCATACAGAAAAATCAAAGCAAAGGGAATGCGCCATTATCCAGACATCTTGTTCATGAAAATCGAAATCATGTCGTTCATTCTTAATCAAACGCACAACATTTCGATGGGTTAAGAGGCATCCTTTTGCCTTTCCTGTGGATCCAGATGTATGAATGATGTACGCCGGATGGTCAGATGTAATATGGATTTTTAATTCGCCTTGACCACTGTTGTCGAGTTGTAATTGCCTGAGGTCGATCAGTGAAATGTTATTTTCAAGTGATATTTGTTGATCGACGATCATGTGCCTGCAGCCACAGTTTTGAATGATGGACTGGATTCTCAGGCGAGGATACGTCGGATCCATTGGTACATAGGCAGCACCTGCTTTTAAAATAGCTAAAATGGATATAATCATCCATTCTGATTTATCAACACAAATTGCTACATAATCTCCAGGATTTATATTACAATCCGCGATCAAATAATGGGCCAATTGATCCGATGCTTCATGCAGTGCGTGATACGATAATTGTATATTCTTGTGTTGTATGCATATTTTATCCGGTGTACGCTGAGCCTGGTCTGTAAAAAGATCAACGATGGTTAGTTGTTTAGGATAGTTAACCTGTGTTTGATTCCATGAATCAAGAATTTGGTCTGTTTCCTGTTTTTGAAGCATCTGTAAATTGTAAAGGGATTGAGTACTTTCCATAACAAGACTTGCAAGCAACGTTTCAAAATGACGCGTCAATCGTTCCACTGTTTGTCCTGTAAAAATGCATTTATTATAGACCAAAGAACCTGCAAAGTGATGATTCTGATGTTGTATCAATAAATTGATGTCGTATTTTCCCAGCCCATAATTTGTTTCCACCCTAACAACGTCTATTCCCTCAAGATCAGGAAGTTGAACGCTATTTTCAAAGGAGAATAATACATCAAACAGTGCTGTTCGACTCATGTCCGGTTCTGGATCCAATGCCAGCACCAGCTTCTCAAATGGCAATTCCTGGTGAGTATCGGCTTCATGCAGCACCTGTTTTAAGTGAGTCAAAAATTGTTCTTGCGTCCAATTTTCCTTTAAGTTTAGACGGATGACAACCAGGTTGGAGAATGGACCGACGATATTTTGAGTGTCAGGTTGCTTGCGATTTGGCATCATCAGCCCGATATTAATTTCCCTTAAGCCGGAATACCGATGCAAAAGAAGCAGAAAAGCCGCCAGAAAAATATTTTCCGGATTGATATCATGCTTTGCGCTATAAGATTTGATCTGTTGGTATGGTTCACCCTTTATAATCAACTTTTCCAGACCGGGTTGAAAATAATGGACCGGTGCGCGTGGGAAATCACCAGGTAGGTCCAATATCTGGAGTTGTCCGGCTAATTGCCTTTTCCAATAAAACAGAAACGGTTCCCAGTTTTCGGCGTTCAACTCCCTTTGCCATATCGTAAAATCTGCGTACTGGAATGGCATATCATGGATTTCGAGATAGTCATTAGTAAGCAAAGACTTGTAATATTCCAAGATTTCCTGGGCGATGATACCCACGGAATATCTGTCGACAATGATGTGATGAATCGTAACCAATAAAATGTTTATGTTTTGTTTAAATCGAAATACTTTTGCCGCCACCAGGTTTTGATATAAATGAAATGGTACGAGACTGTGGCTCAATATCTGTGCGATATGATCCTTGTTATTAGTGTCAAAATTATCTGAACAGCGCTCAATAATTTCCAACTCGATCTCCACATGATCTTTTACGCGTTGTAAGGGTTGTTCATTCTCTGTGATAATGGTCGTTCGCAAACTCTCATGTTTTTGAATGGTAAAATTGATGCTTTTTTTCAATAACGCTTCATCCATTTGACCCTTGCAGCAAAGGATCAAAGGTATATTGTGGTATACAGGTTCGGCTTTATAGATATTCGCTGTTTCAAACTTATCGATAAACCAGAGTCGTTCTTGATGATATGATGCATTTAACTTCATCTTGGCAATCCATTGAGTGTATCTTTACAAATGCGCTGTTTTCTGGCTCCTAGTTTATTTTTTCGTTGCTTCTTTTCTGTCGTACTGATTTTTTCTTCACCTTTTTTAGATAAGAAGTTTACAAATTCTTTAATGGACGGATATTCAAAAAATTTTACCAGGGGAATAACTTCTGAAAACACTTCAGCATACTTTGATTGTAATTGAAGCATTTTTAGAGAATTGCCACCGATATCAAAAAAATTAGTATGTAAAGGGACAGATTCAATCTGCAATACCTGTTTCCAAATCGTTAGCAGTTTTGCTTCTATTTCTGTCGGTTGAATGGGTAGCGGAAAAGCTTGAGTGATGGTTATTTGGGGCAAGGCCAGACGATTAATTTTCCCATTCGTATTAAGCGGCCATTCCGATACAGTAAGATATCTTTGGGGTATCATATATTCAGGCAGATACTGCAATAAATACGCTTTAATGTTTCTTTCTTGAAGTGACTGACAGTTACTGACTTCCCAGTAGCATGACAAAAATTCATTCTGACTATCGTGATAAAAAACAACAACAGCGTTTTTGATGGCTGGATGCATGCATAATACTTTTTCGATTTCTCCGAGTTCGACACGATGACCTCTTATTTTTATTTGATGATCTTTTCTACCGACAAATTCTATTTCATTGTCTGGTAAAAGCCGTCCAAGATCTCCTGTCCAATACAGTTTACCGACGTCGAGATCCTCAGAAAACACCTGTCGAGTCATTTCTGGTTCCTGCCAATATCCACTCGCAATATAGTCACCTGCGACCACAATTTGTCCTGTCCCCATTGTTTCCACTTCATTCCCATCATCTTGTACAATATATATTTTTGTTTGGGTAATTGGTTCACCAAGTGTAATATAATCAAACTGTTGATGCTGCGGCAGCACCCATAAAGAATTGATCGAAGATTCTGTTTGTCCATAAATATTAACAAAAGCAGCGTTGGGAAAATATTTACGACAGGCAAGCACATCGCCATTTCTAACCGTTTCTCCTCCCATCAGCAATACGCGCAAATCCGGAAATTGAGCATCCAGGTTGAGCGTATCTATAAATTGTCGATATAAAGAAGGCACCGAGTGCCAAACGGTCACTTCTTGCTCTAACAAAAATTCGGATAATAATTTTTTTTTGGTTTGATTTTTTAATGAATAAGGATAAAGCGTTGCACCTGTTAAAAAGGCGGAAAAAATATCTACGACACCGGCATCATAAGCAAAATTGGAAAACATAATGACTTTGTCTGAAGCAGTTAATGCAATTCGTTGAACCAGGTTGTCAATATAGTACAAAACATTTTGCGATGTTTGAATAACAGCCTTGGGTTTGCCCGTTGAACCAGAAGTATATAACAAATAAAGTATTTCACGATGTACGCCGGGAAGAATTGGGTTGTTTGCAGGTACTTTTAAATCAATGTCATCAATGTAAATGACATGAAGGTTTTCTTTTTTCAATTTATCCACGATGGGGGCATACTGAGATAAAGTCAATACCAGATCTATTTGCGCATGAGTTATGATGTAAGAAATTCTTTCAAAAGGTAAATCAACAGGAATCGGAACATATACATTATGTGATTTTATCACACCAAATACGGATACGATCGCTTCTGGACCATGATCGAATAAAAGCGCTACATGTTTATTGAGCATTAACGAGTTCGTGTTTAAATTCTTAATGGTGTATGCAATTTGATTTGCAGTTTGTTCTACCGCATCATATGTCATCTCAACATATTCTGTTTTTATGGCAATTTTTTTTGAATTCAAATCAAACTGTTTTTGGAGTTCTTTGTGTAATATACTCATTTTCTTTTAATTACGGATACTTTAATCAGTTGGTTGAAAATGCTGTTTTTGAAGATTCAATTGCTCGTGGAATAATTCGACATCTTCATCTGTAGCACCAATAATTGCAATAATCCGAATTCCAACTTATCCATTTCTCTTTAATGACTAATCTAAATGCAGGTGTTTTCGATATAGATTTATCACACCATACTTTCACAAAAATTCGAAATTCTCGACAGATTTTTCATCGTTTCTGGATCTTATTAGCTTATGTTATATTTTTTAATCTTTATCTGTAATTCACTCAATTGTCAAGAATTTTTGACATAGCAATGCCTTGCTCTGAAAACTCTGCCTGGGAATACGTTCCTGGAGGCTCTCCTCCCTTTATCAGAACATAACTTTGTCTGTGAGCGCTAAGTTACATGAGGCAGAGCCTCGTAGAAAATTCTTTAATACTTCCCAATTTTCACGTGTAATTTTAGTTTCCATAAGAAAAATTTTTAATTAATATAGAAACCACGCTATGTCAAGTTTCTTATTTGAGCGCTTATGGGGGGGGCAAAAAGAGAGGTTGTGAAAAGGCACAACCTACCTAATTACCCGCTCTCTTTTGAGACGCCAAATTTTTTCAACTAAACACTTTTCTGCTTTTCTTTTTCTCCAATTAAAATTTTTTACTAAATATGTTATGATATCTCCAAACATAGCTTTTTGTTGAATCATCTCCCATACAATGATATCTTCTGGTTTTTTCAGAAAAGTTTCCTCTAAATTCAATAAATTCAGAACCATTTTTTTATCAGAATCGTAAATAATTTCAGGATGAATTTCAAAATTTAGTTTATATGGAGGTGTTGTATTGACAGGCGTTTTTGCACAAAGATATTCTTTTAAACTTTCTTCTATCTGAGAGGAATATTCCTTTGGCGTAAATCCGCTTTTTACGGACCTGCAAATTGAAATGACTTTAGGTTTGATTCTTTTTAAGCCATGTGAAAATTCACGTATTGCAAAATCAATCCATATGGGATCAGCATTATAAGATTTTCTATCCCTCATAGTATACAAACGAGGATCAGCCAATGCAACACAGCCGTTTTTGTCGACTACTACAAAATTTAAATTGATTTTATATTCATCATTTGAAGTTGAAAAGATTTTTGCTTGTGATATTTGGGCAGGGGTTAACTTCGGTTTATATTGAAAATCCTGATAACGGTTTAAAGCAAAATAGTCCATGTCGATATCTAAAATAACTTCTTTTCCAGAAGAAACCTTTGATAATGTATACAGTTCTTTGTAGCCAATGACATGCTTTTTTTTGCTGTTTATCATCTCAAGTCCTATTTTATTAAGGTCTTGATACCATATTTTCCCTTCATCCTGCCAAGAACGAAATTCATGTTTTTTTATTCTTGTTTGTTTCAGTTTGTATATTGCAGGAATATGATCTTTCTGTTTTCTATTTAAATCAGGATATGGCCATGATGTTAAAAACAATATTTCTGAAAAACAACCGCGAATAGCTGCTGGAATTATAAAATTAGCGATATTGAGATTTTCTTCAACAAATCTTTGGATATCCTTAACCTCATACAGTGATTCGTCTAATATTTTTGGATATAGCATGTCGTGGTGGGAATCTACATGCAACAAGGTATCAGATTTGGAAATGCGCTTTTTTTTTCTTTGTTCCTCCCAAAAGATAAATGCCTCGACATGCTCATCTAATATTTTTATCTTCATTCACTAAGCTCCATAGAAGTTTTTTTATTTTAATTCGAAATGCCAAGCACTTTCAAAAAAAGTGTTTTTAAGAGGTTCGCTTTTGATAACAAGTCCAAAAAGCTATATGGCCTGCCAACCCGAAAACCACGATTGTTTTCCTTCCTTTGCTGGAGAAGACGCTTCATCTGGTGGGTATATAGGTACTTGCCATAGATTTTTGAATCCAGCTTTCGAAATCACTGCATCTAACTCAATTTTAGGCCGATATATACAAGAGTAACTTCCCTCAAACGTATCTGCATAAACATCTATATTCTCAATACGCTCACCTGAGGTCAGGTGATCTCTGCAAAATAGCAGGCCTTGATTTTTGAGATGCTTTCGAATCCTCTTATAACACCCGACCAAATCGTCGTCATTCAAGTAGATCGACACACCAAAACAAATGGTAATATCGAAATCCTTCTCTAAAAGTGCCAGTTTTCTTAAATCAGCTATGCAGAACCGGACATTAGTATATCCTGCTTTTTTGATTCGTTCTTCATTGATTTTTAGCATTTTTTCTGCGATATCAGACACAACAAGTTGCTGGCATCTCTCTACAAAATGCAAGGTCCAGCTTCCCTCTCCAGCTCCCACCTCCAAAACTTTTTCAGTGCCAGTGAATGACACATGTTGATCAAATAAGGCTTTTTCACTTTTTTCACGAAAATCTAAAACTTCTTGATCATTGCAGAAAAGTGTTAAAGCGCGTGGATCGATTTTTCCAGCCTGCAAAGCTCGCTTATTCCAAAACTGTTTGATACGTTCATAATCCAATATATGAAGCGGCATAATGAACACCTCTTTTTTTTAAAATTTTTCGACCTGTGCAATTAGAGATTTTCGAATTTAAGTAACAAATTTAAAATGTAGTTGTTTTTCTTCATCCAAATATTCTTTTATTATAATTTAGGATGGTATTGAAAGTATCCTTACAAAATTTTTATCATTGAGCTGATGATTCGTTTCCGTTCTCGCGATCCTAGTTGGATCATCAACCAGTTCTTATAAGAACACTGCTGATATATATGATATATTATTACAGTCGTCAATAATAAATGCTCGTGTGTCTCTTTTTACCCAATGTCATAAAGTTAAGGAAAAAGGGAATAAAACTTGTAAATTAAATATATTATGATAGAATCAGTCCTAAGATTAATTCATGTATTTCATAGTGGAGGTAAAAAATGACTCAAAAAATAAAAAAACATTGTGAGTTTGGCACAGAATCTGATTTTGAAAATTTGTGCCAATATGATAGATTATTTAAAAAATATTTTTAATTCAAAAAAATTTATCAATCGGCATAAAAACTCAGAAAAAGATTTCACCCGTAGTCGTATTCTTCCTTTTCCAACCATTTTTCTTTATCTTATCTTATCAATTTTGTTAAAGGTTCATATCAGGATGAATTAGATCATTTTTTCAAAGCGTTATTAAAATTAGATATTGCCATCTCTGTGGTTACCAAAATGGCGTTATCTCTTGCACGTAAAAAAAATGAAATATTCTGCATTTATCGAATTTAACCGACATCTCATTGAATACTTTTACGATCATTTTAAAAGCACCAAAACATGGTATGGTTTTAACTTAATGGCTATCGATGGGTCTACACAAAAATTATTCAAATATGAAGACGTCAGGGAGGATTTTGGTGAAATGAAACCCAATAAAGGCCCTGCTTGTCCTATGGCACGCATTTCACAAATGTTTGATGTTTTGAATAAAGTCACCATTGATGCAATTATATCTCCTTATCACGTTGGTGAAAGAGAGTTGCTCAAATATCATGTACACAACATGCTTCCAAGCGACCTCATTTTGTTGGATCGTGGGTATCCCGCTTACTGGATTTTTAAACTCATTATTTTTCAAGGCGGTAATTTCTGTGCGAGAATTTCAAAACAATGGAAAATTGTACAGGATTTTGTTCAATCCGGTGCATCAGAAGCCTTTGTTGATCTTCAGGCATCCTGGCAGTCCAAAAAAGAATGTTCCGATATGGGACTTGACGCAAAGCCTTTGCATTTAAGGCTCATAAGGGTTGTTCTGGATACAGGAGAAATTGAAGTTCTCATAACATCACTAAAAAATAAACATAAATATCCTAAGGAAATTTTTAAAGATTAATATCATAAACGCTGGCCGGTGGAAACCGACTATTCTTTCATGAAACAACGCCTGGAAATCGGGAATTTTTCAGGAAAAACAGCTCTATCCGTTTATCAAGATTTTCATGCTAAAGTCGTTGCAAAAAACCTTACTACAATTATTGCGTCTCCTGCCCAAGAGATTGTGAAGCAAGAAAGTAAAGATAAAACACATGATTATCAAATAAACATGACACAAGCATTTTCAAAATCTAAGGATACTTTGATATTGCTTTTTGAACGGCCACACGAAATAGTGGTTCAAAGAATTCAAGAATTGCAAGCTCTTTTCATGGCTGCGATAGAGCCGATTCGACCCGGACGAAAATTTAAACGCAAACACAAAGTCAATAAAAAGGAACACTATATGAGTTATATAAACCGTGTCGTTAACTTTATGACATTTTCTTTTTACCCCTCCCAAAAACATAGAAACGAACCGGTACCAGAAATTCAAAGACAACCTACAAGCAAAAGAAGTTATAGTGGGAGATGGAGAGCGGAGGCGGCGCTATATTTTATGTCATAATCCCATATTTCACTGATGGTATACTTTTATTTGTTGATTTTGGTAACTTTTTGGATCAATGTTTCCACGACAACATCAGTCCGCTTTGGACAAAACAGCCATTGCCTTTTCATAGACTTGATTTTCACTAGGCCAATATTTCCAAACTTTTTCTCTGTTTACATTCCATCCAATGTCTGACGAGCGTTGATATGACTCTTCAGTTTGGACAAATAGTTGATACTGATTATGATACCAAAACCATTTATATGGATTTGTAGGACCAAATATGGATATACATGGCATCCCGATTGCTGCTCCTATATGTAACGGACCACAATCATTTGAAATAATCAATTTTCTAAAGGAAATAATAGTTATTAATTCAATAAGATTTGTTGAAATATAACATTGATTCACCACTTTTTTTAGTTGTCGATATTTTTTTTGTTCTTTTGGTCCAAGAACTAAAATAATATCGAACCCCTCTTTTTTTAATAAACTGGATAAATCAATCCAATATTCTTCAGGCCACCTTTTAGCTTCCCAATCACCACAGGGTAAGAATATTATTTCATTTGCTGCATTTTGTTTTTCTAATATTGTTTCATTTTTTAATTTAATACTTGGTCTGGTTTTTCCATTTAGCCAATCTAATGGATCATCTCCTAGGGCATGGGCTACTAAAGAGGCAGATTCTTCGAGCCATACAGGTAAGTGACCTAATAAATTACTGTTTTTACTCAGGTTGAATAATGAATCAATTACCTTGTATTTTTCTGTACGATTTTGAACGATAATCTCTTCCCATTTATTAAATTTTCGATATATTATTTGTCTACTTTGAAGTTTATCACCTAATAACTTATAATATTCGAGCCCGGAAAGATCGATCACCCAATCAAATATTGTTTCCCATAATAGTTCAGGAAATTCCTCATACGAAAAAGCCATTGCAATATCCTTGACTTCATTGAAAAGATTAACAACATAAGGCAAGGTAGCAACAAAAATATTTTTTTGATTTTTGGTAGCAAATCCTATCTTATCTATTACAGTGGAACATAATACAGAATCCCCTAAAGCTGACGGAAACACGACCAGAAACTTTTGCTCATTAAATATGTTTGAAGATGCTATCTTTTTTTTATTAGCAGGCATAAACTTTTATTTTTGATTTTTGTTTAATTTGATATCCCATTCCAATAGTTTTTTTCTAAATACTCTTTCATTCTCTTCAAACAAATCTTCCCTATCGTCGTATAAACGAGTACCACCTGTTGGTTGTTGGAAATCCCATATTTTAACTGAAGAATCAACAATAATTTCCCATCCTGCACGTTTCATTTCATAGGTAAAAATAGTCTCTTCACGATGCCCAACAATGGAGAGTTCTTTACAATACCCATGGGTGGCTGCTTCTTTTCGAAATAAAAATGTGGAATATAAATGATCTACTTTATGTACTGCTGGCGGTTGCTCACACCATTGAATATTGGGACTTGTATAGATATTTTCAATTTGATTATAAGGTTTTTCTTTTGGTAATTTATATTTTTTTTGTGGATTAAGAACCAGGCTCCCGGCAGCCCCTACTCCCTTTCGCATATGCTTCAATAGCGTTTCCAACACATTAGGCTCTGAAATACTATCGTCATCAAGCCTCCATATATAGTCAGTGTCAGTAATTTTTAGCGCTTTTTGATGGTTTGCTGTTTGACCTTTCTTCTGACCCAAAATGATTTCCCATTTAATTTTGTACAGTTCAAACAGTTTGAAAATGTGCTTATAAACAGGATCACGCATCAAATTTTTTTTATGTCCATCATCAAATAATATAAACCTCTTGTCGTTAAAAGTTTTTTTTCGATTTCTTTTATCTATGAATGATTGTATTCCTTTATTAAAAAAATTAGTCAAAAATGAAAAAAGAGAACCTTTCGGGATGCCAAGAAACTGAGAAATATCATTTCGTTTGCCACCTAAAAGGAATAAAGCAAGGCAAATAATACGTATAACAAGTTTCTCTCCGAATAGTTTTTTCGCCCTTTGAATTCGTTTTTGTGAGATATTTTCTGAAAATGAAATTTGAGCTTGGAAATATATCATGTGTTCACCTATAAATATATTTAATACGTTTTTAACTAATATATACATGTTAAGCTTATATTTGTGTCAATATAAAAACTATAAAATTTACAAAAAATGTATTAATTATTTATAGCAATTTTAAATAGCCAATTTGTGGGGGTAAAATTTATGAGAAGGGGCACTAGTTTATCCTTATTCCAAACGGGCAAAGGCTCTTTTGATTTCATTCAAGTATTCCTTTCCATATTGTAGATCAGGCTCCAGGTAGTTACCCTCTCCCCACTCATTCCATGACCGAATAAAGATTATGTTTTCTTCGGGATCCTTTCCCTTAATCTTTTTGAACATAAAATCCAGCAACTTCCCCCAGTTATGTGGATTACTTCTTAGCATGATGACTCCTTTTCTGCCACTTCTTGCTGAATGGTCAAAATTCGGAATCACACAGGGCAAGATATATTTTTTTACAGGAACTTTATCTGCTAAGATGGTTGAATATTCAACATAATCAATGAACTGAGGTAACCGAAAAAACTTATGCAAAATTAGAAATAGAAAGCTTAATAGTGTTCTACGCGTAAATGCGAAATCTAAAATAGCTGCATCAAATCCATTTCTAAGAATTGTCATGCTGTCTTTGTAATCATAACAAATACTTACAAAATAAATACCTTCAAAGCCGTTTTCTATTGCTAATTTATTAAATTGGTTAATAAATGACTGCGAGTCTGGAAGTGACTCGTAATCGTAAACTCCAAAAAGAGGTTTGCCATTAACTTTGATATACCTATGATCTTTAAAAGCTGGAAGTAGATTGTAGAAATGAGTTATGCAATCTTTGATTCCGCCATATTGCTGTTCAAGGAGAAGCTTATCATCGGCGCCTTTCTTCCAATGTTTAGCATACCACGAATGATTTGCCAGCATAGGCAGAAAGGAAAGTTTGGTTCTTTTGTTCTCAAAACTTCGTTCAAGGGTAGTTCCAATAGACGTTTTCCACAGAACCAATAGTGCCAATAACAGAACCCTTCAATTCCTCCTTCCTTTGCCAGATGTGCTTGTTTTTTTCTGACATCAGGCTGTCTAAGATCGTAATATCCCAATTCAGATGGGATTTTAGGCTGGTGGTGCCAAGGGAAAAGAGGTTTAGCTTTTATCACATTTGTCCATTCCGTAAATCCATTCCCCCACCACTGATCGTTCTCTGGAATGGTGTGATATTGAGGAAGATAGAATGCTATTAATCGTATCTTTTTTTTGGGCATTTGATTGTTTTCAAGTTTACAAATTTCTTGAATTATTTGTTTTCAAAACAAAAATCATGAATTGATTTTACAATATTATCTATTGTAGTTTCAGAGTTTATAGTACAGATTTGTCCTTTATTCGATTCCCGTTCTTTATGTTTCTGCCACAATGATGAATCACTAGCAAATACACCTTTATAGTTAATATAAATGCCTCCTTCCACTCTTACTGTTGTATCAGATATGGGTTTGGCACTTTCAATTCTTGCTCCTCTTCCCATTTTAGATATTTCACCAGGAAAGTCAGTGCCTGTTGCACCTAGATTTTCGAGACCAAAGCGTGTTATAAGGGCATTCCCGGAACCTGGCTTTCCTGGAGTATTCTTCACTACGAACCTAATAGATGGTCGGTCCGTTCTTCCAAACCATGATTTTGATAGTAACGCACTAGCTTGAATGATGTCTTCATGAAATCTATTTTCTGCATTGCTATTCAGGTGATATTCGGTAACTGGAAGGTCAAGTTCTATGTTAGGAGGAAGTGACATCAAATTTCTCTCCATGCACCTCGTTCGCTTTTCGTAAGAAATTTAGAAATCTCAGTTTTGTTAATAAATCCTGTCCCATTAGTATACACAGCCACTAAACGTGCCGCCGAGCACGCTGCCCTAAGTTGTTTTTCATGATGTGCAAGAAGCGTCAATTCACCGCCCGAGAGAATTATCTCATCAATGCCTTTTAATTCCTGCATCAATTCAAGTGATAGCTCTAAACCAATCCGAGTATCCATCATACCTGGTCGTGAGTCCATGTAGCACATCTTGCAGGAGTAGTTACATTCATTGGTTAAGTAGAAAAATCCAAAACTAGTTTGACTGTATATATCTCTAAGAGCATTCAGAATTATGGCTATTCTTCCAACAGGAACGTTTACATGTTTTTGATCCATAACAAAATCCTCAATTATCAATACATTAATACCGCTTTCAAGATTAAACAGATACCCCCTCCCTTTAAAAGTTAATCCATGGTGATCATAATCGATTTAATTTGCCTTGTCAAGCATAGCACAGCCTATTTTTTTTTGAAATATTTGATTGGATTTTATTAATTAATTAAATATTTTTGGTTCCTAAAATTGTGGAATTTAAATTTTCCAAGTCCCTAAAGCTATATTTGTTTTTTTTTTTTTGGGGACTAGCTAAGAAAACTATGGTTTCTAACTGAATATCTATTTTTTTTTCAATAGATATTAATTTTTTTTGAATAGATTCTGTTATAAGTTTTTGATCTTCCTTGCCGACCATCAGATACGCACAGTCTGTTTGCAGTAACTTTAAAAAATCATTTGGTTGGTAACTAACCGTCCATGGAAAAATTTTGTATTTTATATTGGTAAAATAACCGCTTTGTTCAAGTTCCATTTTTCTTTGGTGGTTTAGATCCCCATGGTCTGATAATGGCGTATCTTCATGACCAGGAACATCAATATCATTAAAACGTTCAACAACTTCGTTATTTGAATTGCTCCATCCAGTCCAAATTAAACTTAGGTATCCATTAGATCGAAGAAGTGAATGGCATTTTTTATATTTGATAGTGGTATCAAGCCAATGAAACGCTTGAACAGAAATTATGAGAGGAAACGATTTTTTTCCAAGAGGCTCCCATTTTTCAAATGCAGACACGTCAATGGTAACTCCTGGATAGGCTCTGCAATTGGCTTTCAATATAGATGCGAGATTCGCTCCAAGTTCGATGCAATAAACTTTGAAACCGGCCTCTGCGAAAAGAACGGTAGCCTGGCCTGTGCCGGAGCCAATCTCAAGTATTGTGTCTTCGCCGCAAAGATTACTTTCACTAATGATCCATGCTACCGCCTCATTTGGTGGAGACAATCTTACCTTATCATACAATTTTGCAATTTTATCAAAAGCAGCTTTTTTTTTATCATGCAAATTCATCAAACATTACTCCCAGGTTTGTTAATGCTGACATACAGGCAACCCTATCATCCGCATAAAATGTTTAACTTCAATATACATCCACAAAAAATTTAAGTATTATATAGCATATTTGTGTAGAAAAACATATTAATATTATTATTCTTTGTTTACGATAAAGCCAAATAGTTCGATTATGTACACGTCATCGTGCCTTGAATACACACCCAAACCCTATGCCTGGTAGATTTATTTCTTACCGTCAGGGGTATTGTTTATCAATAATCTGCTATTTTCTGGTAATTGCGTGACTTTGATTCTTTTCAGTAGTTGATCATCAATATCATTAAAAGCCATATTAAAATCATTGAATGAAAAGA
>Ga0272440_1000177_pt1 | contig 53015 bp, 31 predicted proteins | sample SSMMMBAug17_FD_192440 | JGI IMG/M metagenome (GOLD analysis project Ga0272440, IMG submission 192440) | Marine sediment archaeal communities from Little Sippewissett salt marsh, Falmouth, MA, United States - SSM-MMB-Aug17 | ecosystem: Environmental > Aquatic > Marine > Wetlands > Sediment ... | reverse complement strand
TTACCGATCTCTTCATATTAATAACTCCTTTTTTAAAAATAAAAATATTTTTATAATATTTTTTGGCTCAAAATGCGAAGCTAATTTTAAAAAAATCGGTTCAAATTTTTCAGGCCATTATACTTTTTGTTTTTCATTTTTTCATCCCATAATTTTTTATTCAGCAAGCCCTGCACAACGAAATCCTATATCAAATCTTCTATATCCTGGCTCATAATCCATTCTGTTTGATGATCTTAGCACATCAATTCCTTCGATAAAAGATGCACCCTTTAAAACACGTCTTCTTCCAGTTATAGCGCCTATAGGATTTTTATTTCTTCTTTTATTAGTTTCGCTATATTCTGTATAATAATCCTTACACCATTGACGAACATTACCAGCCATATCATATATATTATAATAGCTTTTTCCCTTATCATACGTGATAACTGGAGTTGTATCGTCATTCATATTTGCATAATTTGCATATGAGTCATCTGGCTTTTCATTTCCCCAAGGATAAATGAAACCTAATGGTCCTCTTGCAGCTTTTTCCCATTGTGCCTCTGTTGGCAAATCTTTTCCTACTGATTTACAATAATTTAACGCATCATTATAACTAACCTGAGTAACAGGATGATCGTCTTTATTGCTTATATCATTCATTCCATCTGGTTTTTTCCAGCTTGCATATTTTCTTTTTTGAGGATTTGCACCATACATTATAGTTCCATAATCTTCTTTTTCTGCATCTGTTTCATAGCCAGTTTTATCAATAAATTCTTTAAATTGCTTATTTGTTACTAAATATTGATCAATATAAAATGCGTCAAGGTATACTTTTTGTTCTGGCTTTTCATTATAATTATCTGAACCAATAGTGAATTCACCTTCAGGGATAAGAATCATTTGACCTATTACTTTGGTAATATCTATTTTTGTTTGTGGATCTATTTCTTTTGTTGATACATCAATAAACAGATAAGCTACAATGCCTAACAAAAAAATAATAATTGTCAAAAATACAATATTAGCAGTTGTGTTACTTTCTGGTTTTTGGGTTTTTTTTAAATTTTGTAGATTAGCTTTATCAAATATTAATGTTGACTCGTCTATATCTAATTTTTTTTCTCCTAATAATGCCTTCTTAAAATCTATACAACTAGAAAATCGGTTAGGTGGTTTTTTAGCAAGAGCTTTACGAATAGCATTATTAATATTTCGTGGGATTTCATTATTTAATTCAGATGGAGGTGGAGGTACCTTATAAATATGATTATACATAGCCTGAGTAATTTCATTATCATCAGATTTGAAAGGATTTGTGTTTGTAAACAATACATAAAACAAAACTCCTAGAGAATATATATCAGATCTGGAGCTAATTTTTCCAATAGTACTATCAAAATGCTCAGGTGACGCATATCCTGGAGTTAAGGCGATTTTTTCTGTATTTGTTGTTTCGCTGTGTTTCATTTTTGTAGCTTTGGCAATACCAAAATCCATTAGTTTGATTTTTTTTTTTCTATCAATCATAATATTCGCTGGTTTAATATCTCTGTGTAAAATATTGTTCTCATGGGCATATTGAACAGAATCTAATACTTGAATTGCCATTTTTAGTTTTTCATCAATACTAATATTTTTATTGCCAAAAACTTCTTCCAAAGTAACACCATCAACATATTCCATAATTATAGCATAGTTATTGTCTATTGGAATTAAGTCCAATATTTTGGTTATATTTGGATGAGAAAGTCTAGCTAAATTTAATGCTTCTTTAAAAAAATTCTCTATGAATTTTTTATTTGAAGCATATTCTTGTTTTAATATTTTGATAGCAACAATCACATCGGTTTTTGATTTGGCTTTATATACTATACCAAAACCACCACTGCCTAATTCGTCAATAATTTTATAATCACTTATTTCTATTTTTTCTAACATATTATTCTCCAAAAAAATTATTTTAAAAAAATAATTTGGATTTTTCTATTTTTCCTACAATAACAGTGATATTATCCCTTCCACCATTTTTCATTGCAGTCTCTACCAGAGTATCACATATTAACTGAGGTTCATTATTTTTGTATATAATTTCAGTTATATTTTCATTTGAAACATCTTTATGCAAACCATCACAGCACAAAAGAACATAGTTATGTTTTTTTAGTTTAATAGGCTTTACAGAGCAATCTACATATAGTTTTTCATTCATTCCAAGTGCTCTTGTAATAACATTTGAATCAGGATGATTCTCAATATCCTCATATTTAATTCTGCCAAGTTTATACAAATCATAAGGCAATGAATGATCTTCTGTAAATTGTTGAAAGCCTTTTTTGGAGAGAAGATATCCTCTGCTGTCACCAACATGAGCAAAGTATAATTTGTTTTTTTTTATTACAACAGCTGTTAATGTTGTCCCCATATTTTTTAAATCTTTATTATTAGCAGCAGTTGTAAGAATCTCTTTATGAGCTATATAAAAGCTTTTTTCAAGAGATTTTATAATAGTAGATCCTCTGATCTCATTTCTATAGTATTCATCTTTTAGGACTTCAACAGCAATTTTTGATGCTACTGCCCCCCCAGAATGCCCCCCCATACCATCAGCTAATGTTAGAAGAATTCCTTTTTTTTTATTAATTGAATCTTCAGGAATAACATAATTATGACTATCCTGATTTTCTGTTTTAACGCACCCAGGATGTGTTGCAGATCCAATTGTGAGATAATACATATTATAATATTCCTTTCAATCTACTATCTTGGTATTATTGTCGGTTTAACTGGCCAGGTATATCCAAAATCTGTTTTCTTTAAATAACCTTTTGTTTTACCATTATATAAGTTAGCTTCATATACACTTCCACTAAATGTGTGATCAGATTTGGACCAATATGTTTTTATTGTTAAAACGTTAACAAAAGGATGATTTTTAGGTAAGCTGGGATCTTTTCTTTTTCTATCAATTAATTGTTCCCATTCTTTCGATGATGGTAAACGCCATCCAGTTTCACCTTGAAAATTGAGATTATTACAATAACTGACTGCTTTATTCCAATCCATTTCAATAGTGTAAGGTTTTTTAAGCCACATTAGAGAAGTATACCTGTCAATTACTGTTCCATTATTATTATCAATAAATCTTGGTAGAATTTCTCCAGTTTTTGTATTTTTTACTTTCCCATTTCCAATATATTTATAGCTTATAATAGCTTCAGTCACTTCAAAAAACGAAGCTTTTGATAAACCTTCACTATTTTCTTTATTATATGCAGAAATAGAATATGATATTTTGCCAACTTTATTAATCTTTGTACTATATGTCCATTTATTACCTTCAGCAGACATATTATATTTTATACTATCTATAGTAATTTTTACATAATGTGCAGGAATATTAGTATAAGCTGTGAATGAAAAATTTGATCCAGACTCACCTTCATTCGGTTCGCAGCTAATTTTGACAACGTTAACTTTATTTAATGGTCGCTTTTCTAATTCTAATGTTCCTTGAAAATTTTTACCAACATTACCTTCATTATTTTTTGCATAAATATTAAAATCGTATGATCCAATCTTATCTAATGATGTATTAAGAATCCATTTTAAATTATCGCCTTTTAAATTATATTTATTTTCATTTATTTCAATAATAACAGAGCTGGCAGGTGAAGACGTGGTTACCTCGATCATAAAATCTTCTTTTATATATAATTTTTCTTTATTTTTCATTACGCTAACAATGTCAGGGATTTTTTGTTTAATCAATAAAGTACCAGTTTTTTCAATACCATCAAGACCTTCAGTATTTATAGCCATGATTATAAATGACTTTTTCCCATAACCAGGAATTTTTGTTTTCAATGACCAGTCTTTATTTGAGCCAATCATTGAATATGTAATACCATCTATTATAATTGAAACAGATTGAGCTTTTTGCTTTGTTTTTGCATAAATAGAAAATGTTTCTCCTTCTTTTCCTATTTGAGGATTTACAATAAAATTTTTAATTTCAACAGGCTCCACAGGTTTAGGCTTAACATTGAAACTGCCATCAGTGTTCTTTACTTTTTCTCCTTTATTATTATAAGCTACAATATCAAATTTTTGTTTACCAACATCATTAATTTTTTTCTTCAGCAGCCATTTTTGATTGCTTTTAAGACCTTTCATTTTGTAACGCTTATTATTGATAATTAAAAATACTTTAGATGCATTATTACTTGTGGACGCTGAAAATATGAAAGTATCACCTTTTATCCCTTCCTCAGGTTCTACTTGAACTGATGTGATATTTACTGGTTTATCTTCTATTGCTTCTTTAATATCAATTATTCCTTTTTTAGGCTTACCTGAATTTCCATATTTATCTTGAGCAGTAACAATAAAATTATGGGTTCCAGCTTTATTTATTTGAGTTTCATAACTCCAGTTTTTATCAGAACCTTTCATAGAAAAACTTTGACCATTAATCTCAATATTAACACTTTTAGCATGAGATATTGTTGAAACATACATCTGAAATTTTGTATTTACATAAATATCATCTTGATTAAGCTTGGCGAATATGACATCTGGCTTTTGAATTAAGTCTATTGTTATTGAATTAGAAGATCCAACCTCACCTTCTGAGTTTTTTGCATTTACTGAAATTTCATGTATACCTGGTTTTTCAAAACGTTTTTCAAAAAGCCATTCTTTTTCCTTTCCACTCATTTCAAATGTTTTATTGTCAATTGTTATAAAAGCAGATGAAGCTTTATTATCAGTTTGAGAAAAAATAGTTATCATTTCATTTAAATATAGGACTTTTGGCTTTGTCCAGATTCTAACAGTGTTTGGAAGTTTTTCATATACATTAATAACGCCAGGCTTAGCTTTTCCTTGAATTTCATCATCATTTAATGCATACACTGAAAAAGATATGGCTCCAATTTCGTTTATAGTTCTAAAATACTCCCACTTTGTATTGTAACCTTGCATTTCAAACTTAACTTTATTAATTGTAATGAAAACTTTTTGTGCTGGTGAATTAGTCTCTGCAAAAAAGCCAAATGTATCTCCTTGAAAGCCTTTTTGTTTTGATAAATTTACACTTACGACATTAACAGCTTCAGCTATCTCCTTTTCAATTATAATATTACTGTTTCTTATATTGCCATATTCATTATCTTCGTTATAAGCAATTATTGTAAATGGAAAATCACCTATATCTGCAATTTTTGATTTAAAACTCCATTGTTTTTCCGAGCCTTCCATTTGCATTATTTCGTCATGAATTTTTATATTAACTATTTTAGCAGGATAGTTTGTTTCAGCTTTAATAATAAAATCGGTATTTTGATATATCTTTTCAGGATCTATTGTGATCCTTTCAATATCTGGCTTTTTTCTATATACAGTAATATAATAAGATTCAGAATATGTTTCCTTTTTTTCTGCATTTAAAGCAATAAAAATAATTTCTTTTTTTCCAGGTTCTTCAAAATTTCTTTCAAGTTTCCAGTCTTTTGATCTTCCAATCATATTATATGAAATTTTGTCAATTTTTGCATAAACAGTAGATGCAGGAAGATTTGTTTTGGCATTAATAGTTACATTATCATCAACTTCAATTTTTTCAGGTATAATAAATATGTTATCAATAGCAACTGGCTTTGCATGAACAACAAATGTTCCTGTTAATATTGAACCTTTAACACCCTCCTCATTATAGGCAATAATTTCATAATTTTTTGAGCCAAATTTGTTAAATTTGATTTCTTTTGTCCATGTTCTGTCTTGCCCTGTCATTAACCATCTATTATTATCAGATAAAATTTCAACTTTTGTTGCTAACCTGTTAGTTGTTGCAGAAAATAAAAAATAATCTTCTTCATAGCCAACTTCAGGGTTTACTCCTATTTGAATAACATCAACTTTTGGTGCAACATACTTAGTTACATAAAAAAATCCCTTTTTAGGTTTTCCTTTAACACCATCTTTATTTTCAGGTGTTATTGTATATGACTGTTTTCCATATGTTGACAAAATACCTTTATAGCTCCAATTAGTTGTATTCCCATCCATTATGTGATCTTTTCCTGAAATAGATATAGTAACTAAATCTGCAGGAGCTTCAAGACTAACACTAATAGTGAATGGCTCATTTTCTTTTATTTCCTTAGGCTCCCATTCTACTTTTTCTATTTCAGGTTTTTCTTTAATATATAGCTCACCTTTTTTAGAAGCTCCTCTTAATCCAGAAATGTTATGAGCAAAGACAGTAAATATTTTAGTTCCAGGTGCTTGAATATGTAAATCAATATACCAATTTGTTCCTTGATTATTTTTCTTTGTAAAAGCATATTTAGTCTTATCAATTTCAATATAAGCTGAATCTGCAATTTTATCGGTATCCACTGTAATATTTAACGTATCTCCTTTGTATAAAGTTTGAGAAGAAATTTTGATATTTTTTATATTTACTAAAGATTCTTTTACAGAAAAAGAACCTGAATACATTGGGCCTTCTATATTATCTTCATTAACAGCATGAGCATGATATGTAAAACTCCCATAGTTATTCATTTCTTTCTTTAATATCCACTTATTATGACTTCTGATCATATTGTATTTAACATTATCAAGGATGAAGATTACGTTTATTGGTTCTAAATCTGTTGTTGCAATAAACGAATATTCTTCTTCCTGAAATTGTCCATTTATTTCAATATTTGAAATCGAAATAGGCTTGGCAGGAGAACTAATAATAAAAGTTTTTTGTTCCGGGCCAGGTATGTCATTTGCATTGACAGCAAAAATGCCTATGGGAATTTTTCTCTTTTGTTTAGTTTTTAATACATGTTCCCATTTATTACCATTGTCTTCACTTCGTTGTCTTTTACATAGGTCATGAATATTTGAATAAGAATCCTTATTTGCACTAAAGGCTTCTTTCATTAAAATTGTTTTGTCGTTGTAATTAATATATACTTCTTTTGCATTTTTATTAGTATGAGCTTCGATTATATAACGATTATCTTTCCTGGATTTTAGTTGATTAGTGCTAATATCAATAATATCTATTTTGGGTAATGCTTTTGTTCTTGCAATAACAAATTGACCACCCTTATCAAGGTCTGTATCAAGTCTTCTGCGTATTATTTTTGAACCACTTACACACGAAACAGGAATAATCATTTTTTCTAAGTCAGAAACTAAGTTTTCTATATCAATAATTGGTACTTCATTACTAAAAAGAGTTTTACATAAATAATAAGTAAAAATCCCCATCCCATCTGTCTTTGAAATATCACCTCGATAAGTATCATTGGTAGCAATTAACTCTCTTGATGGAATATGTGATCTTTCTATTATTCTATTTTGAAAGGGCATGTCATAAATAGAAAATATGTTAGGCTTTGATTTAAGTAATTTGGTTGAGAAATATGAATCAGTTATTATTGAAAGATTTTTTACGAGTAAATGCTTTGAAGTAAAAAAATTGCTGCAAAGATCAGCATGTTTTAACCATTTCATTTTATTTGATTCTTGATCGCCATCATAAGGTATCCAATAGGTGTCTTGTGTATTAGGATCATCATAGCTTCTACCTGAATAAAAAATCAGAAGATCATCTTCATTTGTAAGTTTATTTCTATAGTTATCTAATTGAAAAAGAATATTTTCTCTGGTTGGTTTAATTTTATCTTGATCAGTAATTAAAATAATATTTTTTTTGTCAAAATTATAGTAGGTTGTAAGCGTTTGTGCAATATTTTTTGCATCAGCAACACCACCTTTATATTCATCCCAATGTTTGTATTTTGATATCCCAATTATTAGTGCGTGTTTAAATTGAGATGAAATACTATTAGTAGGAGATTCAGCCTGTCCAAAATCTAATAAGAATATCCAGATACATATAGATAAAAAATAAAATATAATTCTTTTTAAAAGTGCATTTGAAATCATAAAGCGTTTTTCTTTTAATCAATTAGAATTTCTAGATTAGTATTAAGTATGAAATAATAATTTTTAACTTACTGATTTTAATAATTTAACTTATTATATGTTTATCAAAATAAATTCTTATAACAGATTTAAAAAAAAATTTAAAGTTTTTATCGATAATAATATTTCAATTTATAAAAAAAGTTAATTCATTTGAGTTTAACTTAAATAGCTGGTCAATATCTTTTTTGCAAAATTTTTGGTAATTGAAATATAGAGACAAGGCATGCCTTGTCTCTACGAGTTCGACTTTGAGCAGCAATTTTGGCTATACTTAATTCATATTTAGGGGTATAACTTTTATTCTTTGTATTTAACATGAGATCAGGAAACTTTATAGTCATTTTTTTTTCCAAAATTCTGCAATAGAAAAAAATTTTTCATTTATCAATAAAAAAATATATTTAAGATAATACTCTATAACTATAAATTTATTTTTACTTAATATTTTTCTATATTTTAAATATGTTATTTTTTTATTGCAGCTTTTAGTTTTTTAATATAATTTAACATTGACAAGTATAATAATTTAATTTAAGTATATTTATATATATCAAATTCCCTTTCTATTATTTTTTATTTAATAATGAAAAAAAGCCGATGTTTTAATGCTCTATATCATAACTTATAATAACAATTATAAGAATTAGGAGGAATGATTCCTATGTCTGTAAGTAGTAAAGATACAATCACTCGAGAACAGTTTAATGAAAATAAAAAGAATGATGACTTATGGTTTGTTATTGGTGGGGAAGAACCTCGTAGATACGAAATCCCACAAGGTAAAAAGGTTTCAGTTGGTCGAAATAATGATCAAGATATAGTTCTGGAAAATGAGATGGTCAGCAGAGAGCATCTTATAATTAAAAAAAATAGCTCCGGCGAGATTGAGCTCCAGGTTAAAGGTAGTAATGGCTTATATATTGTCCAAAAAGAAATAAAACCTGAAAACCCTGGAGATTATGCTACACACTTTGTTACTCCTGGAACAACTCTGATTATTGGCACTCATATATGTTATTTTGAGGGTTCAATAACAAAAGAGAAACAAGGTGACACAGTTCATATGTCTTTTGATCGTTTAAAAAAAATGAAACAAGATTTTGAAGATAATCAAAAAAATACTTCAAAAGCAAAAGAATATGATGAAACTGAACAAGATGACGAATCAGATATAGAAGATGAACCTAATAATTATCAGAACGACGAATATGATAACGAACTGAAAGATGAAAAATCCCAAAAGTCGATTTTTTCTGAAAATACAGATACAAAAGAATCAACAGAAAAAGAAATAATTTCCCCTCCAAATAAATATAAACAAAAAAAGCCTGGTATAAATAATATTATTTTTTTTGTATCAGGTATTATAATTACATTGTTAGTTGTTGGAATAGGCCTTTTTGTATGGCAATACATAAAAGAAAATGATAAAATATCATATTCTCCACACAAAAAAACATTATTTATTCCACCAAATCCTGTTAATAAACCCCAAAAATCATTATCAAATTCTGATAAAGAAATTATTGATAATGCAATTCAATTAATGAACAATAAAAAATGGAATGAAGCTATTGAATTATTGCTTGATGTTCCTGAAAAATCTTCATATTATTCAAGAGCTGAAGAATTAATATTAGAGATAAATAGAAATAGAAAACGATCGGAGTATTAATGACTGACAGTTTTTCTATAGAAGTTATTGAAGGCCCAATGGATGGCTTACGTTGTTGTCTTAAAGGAAAATCTATAACAATTGGAAGAAAAATTGGTAACACTTTAAGGCTTTCTGAAGACATGAGTGTTTCTAATGAACATGCTATTATAGAAAAACAAGGACACTCATGGTTTATCTCTGATTTAAAAAGCACAAATGGGACTTTTTTCAATAACAAAAATCTAACTAATAAAAATCTAATAAAAGAAGGTCAGATTTATGTTTTTGGAGGAGGCACTATAGCAAAAATTTTTCTCAACAAAGAAACAGTTCAAAATGAAACTATGTCTAATAATTATTTTGACAATCCCGGCCAAATTTACTCAATGTCCTCAGAAACAAAGACTTTTTGGAACAATTTGTATAAAAAAATACTTAAAATAGGTTATTGTGATGTTTATTTAATATTAGAAGATATTTTTAAATCAATAAAAAAATATCAATCTTATTCATGTACAAAAAATATTTTATCATCAAAACGTTGGCACTCTATCGGACTTAGCCAAGAAGCTTTACCTGTTTATCCTAATGAATGCGACATTCTTTTTGCACCTCGTATCTGGAGAATATTAAATATTGCAAGCCAGAAAAAATGGGATAAAAATTATTCAGACTCAGGTAAAGCAAAAAAAGATATTGATATTATAGATATTATTTATGGATTATTATATGAAGGCAGAAGTCATCTTTGTGATTTTATGAAAAGTGACAGTTATTTTTTATCAGATATTGGCTGGAAGACTGATGATACTTCAAATAATCAAAATGAAAAAAATACAAAAACTAAGGATCAGAATACTGAAAATATTCCAAAATATAATGAAAAGAATTATATCATTTTGCAAGAATGTATATCAAAATTAGAAGTAACTATTCTTGGCTTTTTACAAGACGCAATTAATGATACTTCACCCCCAGAAAAATTTTATCTCCCTGGTTATAGATCACGTTTAATTGACATGTTAAAAGAGCAGAAAAGACCAGATAACAGTGTAATTTTTTCTTATGTTCGTGATATATCGGAAATATTATTTAATATGCTTGCATTATATAAAGAAAGCTACACTGAAAATATGAAAAAAATGACTAAAGAAATAAAAGAAAATATGGAGAACATAAGAAAAAAACAAGAAAAAGTAATAAAAAATAAAATGGCATCTGATATTATTGATAATGTTAAATCAAAACTTTTAGAATATAAAAATGAGTATTTTTTTAAAGATTATATTACAAAAAAGATAAATTCATTTATCAAAAAAAATTTTAAAAAATATTATAATAGTTATTAATTTATTATATTAATTGATACTTGAAACATATGCTCAATACAAAATTAATCAAAGGAGGAGGAATCTATATGAAATGGACAGTTTTTTTGGGATTAATTCTTTCTATACTCTATTTTTCAAGTTGTGCTGGTACTAGAACAGATTTAACAGGAAAACCAGTCAGAATAAGGATAGATTTTAGAACAGAAAGTTATATTAATGATGGTATTAAATTACCATTAGATGTTATTGTTACTGAAAATTCTGATTCATATTTGAAAATTGGTCCTGATAAATGGTTTGGAAAACAAGAAAGGTTAAACCTGCTTAAAGATCAATTATATAAATTTTCTTTTAAAAATGGAGAAAATAAGAATATTCTAATTGACCTTAAACCTGGTATAGAAAAAATTATTATTTACGCTGGTTATGATAATAATAAAGATCGTAATGGAGAAGGTAAAAAAATGGTTCTTTTTCCAGAGCGTTGGCATTTGCATTATTGTATTGAGGTAAAAAGTGATAGAATTGAGCAATGTAAAGTAGAAAATAGTACTGATTAATAAAAATCAACTTGAACCTAAAAACTGAAAGTATTTTTAAGTTCTTTTATAAACATATCCTGATTATATCGGATTTTGGGGGAGCAATAAATTCAAATACTTATAGAATTTTGGGCATTTCCGAAAAAGAATATTCTAAAACTCGGGAATTTACTAACTGAACGATTGTAGAGACGTAGCATGCTACGTCTCTACGTTTGTTCTGTTGCCATTTTTCTGATTTTTGGTATAGCATAACTAATATTTATGCTACCAAAAAACGTTATAATCAGAACATATCTAAAGTGGAGTTTTATTATGAACCATTCAGAAGGATTTATCCATTGGCATGAAGGTGTTTTTTTAAGACCTCATATTTTCCAATTACAAAATCGCAAGGAAATTTTAAGTGAATTTGAAAAAGTATCTCAAAATCCTTATTGGTGGGGTATTTCTGAGATTAAAATTGACAAGGAATTATTAAAAAAACCATTATATAGTTTTCGTATAAAAGAAGCGAAAATTCGACTATTAGATGGTACCTGGCTCAATATTCATGAAAATGCCTATGCACAAGAAAAGTCATTTAGTGATGATGTAAAAACAATTGAAAATGAAGGTTTTCTTTCTGTTTGGATTGGTATAAAAAAAATTAATAGTAATGAACCTGTTGCCCATGATTTTGGAAAAGAATCAATAGGAAAGCCTAGACCTTTTATTATTAGAGAAATAACGATTCCTGATGAAAATACAGGAAAAAATCAACAAAAAGTAAAAGTCAGGCTTTGGAATGTACATACCTTTTTTAAAAAACCTGATAGTAATTTTTCAGCTATAAAAATTGGTGAATTAACCAGATCTTCAAATATGAATGATCAGTTTGACTTTAATCAATCATTTATTCCTCCGCTTTTGAAGCTTGGTGCTTCAACTTATTTAAAAAATAAATTATATAATATTGCTGTGCAGCTTATTAATCAGTCTCAAACCCTGCAAAGGGATTATATTGAAAAACAAAAAAAATTATCTTCTGATCCTGTTGAAGTTTTATCAGAACTTCAAAGAATGCAGATTGCCTCAAGTTTTGGGCTTGTTTTACATCAGATGCATTCAATGGATGAGCTTCATCCCTGGCAGGTATATTTAGAACTTGTTCGATTAGCTGGTTCCCTTATCGCAATTTCTCCAGATACAAGATTAGACATCCCACCATATGACCATGATAAGATATTTCATGTTATGGACAGGGTTTTTAATAATATAAATACTATGCTTAAAACATCTTCAATTCCTGATTACATCACAAAACCTTTTGAATTTGAAGGTGATAGACGATTATGTCATATTGAAAAAGAATGGTTAGATAATGACTGTCCTTTTTATCTATGTATTGAAGATGATGAAAATGATGTATTTACTATTATAAATTCATATGATGTAAAAATTGGTACTCCTTTGCGTAATAAACATTTAATTAATAACAGACTTAATGGATTTCAATGTACTCCAGTCAAAGCACCTGGCGGCTTATCTGATAGAAGCATGTTTCACTATTTTTTAATAGAGATATCTCAAAACCAAAATTTATTTAATTACTTAAAAGATGAATTAATTATCGAGATTACAGGATTACCGGAAAATATTATACCAGAAATGACTATAAGGGTTAAAGTAAAACAAGGAGAATATAAATAATGGATAATAATCAGTTACTTGAAACTGTAAAACCAGTATTTAATTATTTAGTTGAGTTGCGTTGTCGATTCGATAAAGGTGATAATATTCCAATTAAAACGCTTCAAAATGAAGTTATAAACAAATTAGATAATGTTAAAGAACAAATTGAAAATCTTCCAGGAATGCATGAAAGAAAAGAACACGCAATGTATGCATTAATTGCCCTTACAGACGATGTGATTTTATTTTCGCAATGGAGAGAAAGATCAAGATGGGAACCTATGGAAAAAAGGTATTATACAAAAACTTTAGCTGGAGATGAATTTTTTAACAGGGTCGATAATAATGAAATTCAAAATGATCCTGACCTTGCTGAGATATATTACATAAGTCTTGCATTGGGTTTTAGTCGTGATGAAATAAAAATAAGATCATATATGGAATTACTGTATCCAAGAATAAAAAACAGGTTACACTCTAATGATGGGCTTTTATCACCAGAAGCTGGAATACCATATGAAGTAAAGGAAAGCAAATTACCACCTATGTTCGGATTTCTTTCGATTTGTATAATTGTTATTTCTTTTGTAATACTTTATTTTATTGGAAGTAAGTGGTTATTTAATGATGCTTCTGAATTTATTCATGAAACTTCAAATTTATTATCAAATGGAATATAATTATGGGTTTAGGAAATTTAGCAGGAGAAGTTGCAAAAAGTGGTGCATCAAGAGTAATTGGAGGTGCATTGTGCGGTGGAGTGATCGTAATAATGATTTTAAATCTTTGGCGAAATTTTGGTTCTCAATATGCACTTTTATGCCTTGGCGGCTTGTTACTTGCTGCACTGTTTCTAATTTTTATTTATTATTTATGGAAATATGTTCATTATAAAAATATTGAATATATGGAAAAAGAGCACGAAAAATTAAATCGTGCAAAACAAAAAAAGAAAAAGTTAAAGCAAAGTGTTTCAGAAATTAAAGAAAATTTGATTGATGCTTTAACAAAGCTAAAATCAAAAAATTTGCAAATATATTCTCTTCCATGGTTTTTACTTATTGGCGAACCAAAATCAGGTAAAACAACCACATTGAAACAATCTGATATTGAGTTCCCTCCTGAACTTAATAATAAAATTTCAGGAGCGGGAGGAACTGTGAATTGTGATTGGTGGTTTCCAGAAGGTGCTGTTATTATTGATACTGCTGGAAGGCTTACTATGACTGTTGATAGCACGCATGATCAAGAAGAATGGATAGCGTTTTTAAGATTATTATCGAAATATCGCCCAAGATGCCCTATAAATGGTGTAATTGTTACTATTCCGACTACTTCACTTCTTGAAGATCCTGATGATATTATATTTGATAAAGCAAATCGAATTCGTAAAAAATTAGATGAACTAACCATGAATCTTAATGTTGATTTTCCTGTTTATATTATGGTTTCAAAGCTTGATATTGTTTTTGGTTTTACTGAGTTTTGTAAGTCTATTAGTCAAGGTAAAAGAAAGCAAATTGTTGGATGGGACAGACCTTCATTGATTATTGAACCTTTTGATAAATCTGAATTTGAAACACAATTTGATAATCAGGTACAAACTATATATAAGATGTCATTAAATAGGCTGAATGATGAAGAAGTTAAGCGTGGAGATGAGTCTGATAGAGTTTTTTCTTTTTCATCGGAATTTCAAGCTTTAAAAGCTCCTTTAATAAAATATTTTGACTTGATTTTTAAAAGAAGTGATTATCGTTCTCCTTTATTTTTACGAGGCTGTTATTTTAGCAGTGGTATTCAGGAAGGAAGATCCATTCTTAAAGCTCTTGGTGAAATCGGTGCTCATAAAGAAACTCATGATAGAATAAAAAAATCTTTTGGAGGCTCACGTCCATATTTTATTGATAGATTTTATGAAAAAGTTTTCAAGGAAAAGGGCCTTGTAACCAGAACCGGATATGCAGCAAAAAGAGATTTTAAACTGAAAATTACTTGTTCAATTATAACAATATTATTGTTAATTATCTCAGCTATGATTTTAATACCAGGAATGACAATGTTAAGCGATGTTATAAAGCCTATTAATAGTGAAGTTAATTTTATCAAAGCTAATTATCATAACACTAAAATGCTGCCTGCATCACAATTAGAACACTCAATATCTCTATTTCAATCATTGGATAATGGCTGTAAAAATCTTAGTCAGAGTAGCCTGGCCTGGCGATTTACAAAAAGTAAAGAAAACTTTGTTGTATATGACATTAAAACTATACAGAATATTGTTTTATTAAAAGGAGTAATAAGACCTTTAATATCATTAGCAGGTGAATGTCTCGAAGAATTTAATATTAATAATGAAGAAGATAAAACCAAATTAATTGCTGCATTACAGCAGTATTTATTATTGCTCTCTAAAGTTAAAACTTCTGAAATTAATATAAATCCTATTTTAGAAATAATCCAGGCTAATAAGAGATTGCCTAATTTATCACCTCAAATAATAATGAATATATGGAAACAATATCCTATAATTGAAATAAATGCAGACCCTGTTTATGATTCTGCAAGATCAAAATTAAAATTCAGAAAAGGTTTTAGTAAAATTCGAGATTACTGGAAACAATACTCTGCAAATCAATGGGATAGTATTGAAAATAATATCTTTCAATTAGATCAGGCTTATCAAACATTATTATCATGCAATATTGACATGTTACAGGATCAAATTACAAAATATATCTCACGAGCTAATTTAATTCGCTATAATAATGAAAAGTTAGCTACAATAACAACGCCTGATAAACTATTTGAAATATGCCAATCAGATTATAAAATAATTCAAAAATCCTTATCAGGATTTACCAGCAAAGGAATTTATAAAACAGTAAATCGTCATGCAGATGAATGTATTAACCTTAAAAATGATTCAATTACGCTTCAGGCTCAATCAATTAAAAAATTTGGCCATATAATTAAAGAAGATGGATCATTAAATCCTGAAATTGATTCTATAATATCAGGTTTGAAAAAAATACAAAATATACAGCCTTTTTTCTCAATGGAAAAACAACGTCAGCTTAATTATGAGCTAAATCGTATTTTGACGACAATAGAAGCATGGGGGGCGGAGTGGAAAAATAACAATAAGCAGCTTTTATCAGATATTAGTCTTATTTATGAAAAAGTGTTATCTCCTGGATGGAAAAAAGAAAAATTATTATCTCTTATTAGCGAATTTCTTGATGAACTTTTATTTGAGGCTGATAGAGAGCTTGCCTTAGCAGCAATGAAAAAAATTATCCCTGAGTCAGAAATGACATCAAAAAATTTGCGAAAAGGTGAAATACCACCTCTTGCTGCAAAATCAGACTGGCTTTTAGAGCGTTTTGACATACTTTTAAATATTGAAAACAGGATGCAAACTTATTATTCAACCCGTGATTTAAAAGATATATCATCGCTTAAAGAAAATATTATGAAACAGGCATATCAGTATTGTTTAAAATTCTGGGATAGAACGATTAGATCATATGACCCAGCAACTAATATACTAAAAACTGGCAATTTTAAGAGCTATATACAAGAAGTTAACGATGTAAAAGGTATTTTTATTGATATTGGTAATTGGCCATTAAATATGTTTTTAGAAAATATGTCAACTGCTAAAATTAACGAACTGAAGAATAAAATTGGTGAGAATAGAGGGACAGAGGCCAGAAAACTTGAAAGATCAGTATCAAAAACTGCTTATGTGTATGGAGGCAATCTCATTTCTTCATTAGAAGATGCTCAAGCAGAATTTTTAAAAATGGCTGAGTCATTTGATGAAAATACTTCATATGCTAACATAAATGTTACAAATTTTAATCAATTAAGCAAGTTTAAAGAAAAGGTTGACAGAGATAGCTTTAGTAGAGGCGAAAGATTTGCAAGAAGGCTTGAAAAAATAGAAGGTCATGGCAAAAGACTTTTAACTGGTGTTATTGATAAAACTATACAAGCTGGATGCGATAATATGAATAATGATTTACAAAAAAATATTTCATCAAATAAAATCAAATTTGAAAATTATTATCCTTTTATAAGCAATCGTGGAATAACTGACACTGTAGAAGGATTATATATTAATGATATGCTTACTATAAGCTCTAAAATGTTTAAAAAAATATATTTCACAAATAATACCGGCATTTATGCCTTGCAGCAAAAACTTGAACAATTACCGCCTTCAAATACTGATTGTATTAATTATAAAGAAGATTATGAAAAATTTTTCAACGATTGTCTTTTATGGAGGAATTTTTTATATGATGATAAAATGCGGGTAAAAAAACAACCTCTTAAAATAATATTAGATACTACAAACAAAAAAGAAAAATCATATGCAGGAAGGCAGTATACTGTTTTTAACATTTATGGTTTTAATGAAAAAGCTTATTTTAGATTTAGTGGCAACAGCTATAGATCAGTAGATCTATTATGGAGTATTAACCTTGGAGATTCTTTTATTTTTGAAGTATTAGATGATGTTTCAAAAACTGATTATGCAAAAATGAAGATTTCAGGTGGAAACCTTGTTTTATTAGCATATCTTCAAGCATATGGTAAAGAAACAGAACGTTTAGGAATAAATGAATGGTTATTGGATATTAATATTCCAACTTCGTATTATCAAGGAAATATTACAAAATATGCTAGTGTAAAATTAATTTTCAAATGGGAAACAGCAATTCCTGATGTGATAGAATGGCCTGTTCAATGATTAAATTTAAAAAAAAACAAAAAGCAAAAAAAATATTTAATGTTGAAGCTTATGGTAAGTTGCCTATATATAATGATTATATTGACACTGTATTTGAACAGGAATCTGTTTTATGGAGTCGTTATTTACAAAATACATTTGATAACAGGCAAAGACTACCTGATGGTTTATGGCCATTTATATATTTATCCAGTATCAAATCAAATGCAGTCGTTGGAATAATTGAGCAAAGCAGTGATGGATCCAGACAATTTCCTTTTTGTGTTTTTACTGTTCAAAAAAATTTTCATGTTAAAGAAGGAATAGGAATTATTGAGATTTGGAAAGAATTAGAATGTATAAGAACTCAAATTAAGAAAATAAATGATATTAATAATTTTTACGAAATTGTTCAGGGTAAGACTTTTCATATTGATTTAGAACAAACTGAGCCAATTGAATATATAGCCAGTTGCGTATCTAAATTAAAAGACGAAAGAGATATAATACTGCTTTTTTCTGATTTGAATGCAACTAAGTGTATATTAGAGAGTAATGACTCTTTTTTTAATTTTATTATACATGATAATGATAAAAGTGAGTATGAAACTAATGAAGAAATTCATAATAAATGATTATATAGGATTTTGGGGAGCAATAAATTTAAACACTTATATTATTTAGGAGATTTCAGAAAAAGAATATACAAAAATTCGGAAATTTGGTAACTGAACGATTGTAGAGACGTAGCATGCTACGTCTCTAAATGTACAACAAAAATATATTTTGAATATTAGTACTAATCTCAACTAATAATACGAATTCACTTTAGGAGGTTTCGGAAAAGAATATGTTTTTTTCTCTATTGGACGTGTTGAGAGGTAGCATGCTACGTCTCTAAGTTTGTTCTGTTGCCATTTTTTTGATTTTGGGTATATCAATTAAACTAATATTTATGCTACCCAAAAAGCGTTATAATAAGCATAATAATAACAAAAATTTAAAATGGAATAATATTTTATGTATAATTTAGATACTATAGTAGAAAAATGCTTGAAGCCAATTTCTGAAGAAAATCCTGTTGGGGAAGATATCAAACATGACATTCTTTTTGATAAGATAAAAGATGAATATGAAAAATTTGAAATTAATTGGGCAGCAATAATTAATGATTGTGAAGAAATACTTTCAACAAAATCAAAAGATATAAATATTGCAGGGTATTTAGCTATTGGATTATTAAAAAAAGAAGGATATAAAGGATTAATGCTTTCACTTCTTATTTATGATGGAATTATAAATGATTTTGGAGATGATTATTATCCTACAAATAAAAATCAAAAAAGAAAAAACAACGTTAGAAAAAATTTCTTTAATTGGTTTAACGAAGAAATTAGTTCCTTTGTTAAAGAAAAAGCCCCTGACAAAAAAGATGCAGAATATATTATTAATATTTTTAAATTAATTAATAATATCAAAGAAGCAGCATCAAAGTATGTAAAACCTCCACCCAAATTTGCAAGTTTTATCAATGAAATCAGTCAGCATAAAAAAACAATAGAGCCATTTTTAGAAAAGCATCCAACAACTCAAAAAGATGTTTCAGAGCAGGAAGAAGAAGCAAAAACACAAAAAAAAAATTTACCACCTGAACCTCATGCAGATATAGAAGAAAAAAAAATTCATTCGGATACTGTTGATAAATCAGACCAGAAACAAATATTTACTGAAAAGGATATAATTGAAAAACCTTTTGAAGTTTTAAGTAAAATTGCATTAAAATTAAGAAATAAAGATAAATCAAATCCTCTATCTTATAAACTTATGAGAATTGCAAAATGGGGTAATATTAAGAAAGAACCAGCTAATAATACAATGGTTTTACACAGAAATACTAAAATAATTGATGACTTTTCAAATCTCTTTAAATCCTCTCCACCATTAGATTTAATTGAAAAATGTGAAATTGCCTTTAAGGATTATGGCCAATTTTGGTTTGATTTACAACGTTATATCGTTCTTTCAATGGAAAAATTGGGTAATATTGAAGCAGCAAATATAATAAAAAACGAGATTGCTCTATTAATTGAACGTTTTCCAAATATATATAACCTTTCTTTTAAAAATAACATTCCTTTTGCTGATAGTGAAACAATAGCCTGGTTAGAAGATACCATTATAAGCAGCGAGGCTGAAGAGAAAACTTCTATTAATGATATGATTGATAATGAAAGTATTAAAAGTGATCTTGATGAAGTAGAAAAATTTATAACTAATAAAGAAGTTGATAAAGCATTAGCAATTTTGCAGAAATGTGTTTTTAAAACTAATAATAATATAAAACAAAAATTTATTCTTCGTCACAAAGCAGCCGAGATTTGCCTTAAAAATAACAGAATAACTGAATCAAGAATTATATTAGAAGATTTATACTGTAAAAGTAAAAAATATTTTTTAATGGAATGGGAACCTTCAATATTCTTAAATATTTGTACTAATCTTAACAAAGTATATCAAAGAGAGAAAAAAGTTGTAGATACTAATAAGATAAATGAGTTACTTAATGATATTTTAAAATTGAAACTTGATTATAGAATAGAAAATATTAGTTAGATAAAAAAAATGTTAAAATAATATTTTTTTATTGACTTTTATTATTAATTTTATTATTCAATTAAATTATCTAATTATGTTAACTTTTAATTAACATATAATATAGTAAGTATATTTGTGATCAAATTAAATTCACTTTGGGTCAAGGTTATATTTTATTATATTATGTTAACTTTTAATTTACATATATCATACATATTTATATTTCATGATTAATTAAGTACCCTTTTGATAAAAATTATTTATTTACTTTTAGGATAATAATCATGGTAATAAATTCCCAAATTATCCAATATTTCAAGTCTTTTTTATTAAAATTTTTTATTTATATAATAACAGAATTAAAAAAATATAAAGGAAATTATTAAATGGCTAATGATAGTATCCAAAATGAAATACCAGCTTCAAGAGTTAATATACGCGTTATTAAAGATACAGATGGTGCTCAAGAAAAAGAAGAGTTACCTCAACGTGTGCTTGTTATGGGGGATTTTACGTTAAAAGAAGATGAAACAGCTCTTGATGAAATGGAAAAAATTGAAGTTAACGACAGAAACTATGATTCTGTCATGGAAAGAATGAATCTTGAATTAAATATGGATGTAAAAGATCGGTTATCAAATGCTGAAAATGCTGAAATAAAAGCAAATCTTAAGTTTAAAAAAATGGGAGATTTTCGACCAGAAAGTATTGTTGAGCAAGTACCTGAATTACAACAGCTTGCTCAAATAAGAAGTTTATTAAATGATTTAAAAGCTCGAGTTATCAATAATAAACAATTCAGAAATGAATTGCAGAGAATTTTACAAAATAAAGGCTTATCAGAAGAATTAATATCTGAATTAAGCGGAATAGTTAATTCTCAGGAAACAAAGTCAGAATAATATATTCTTTTAATTAAGGAGGTGATAGAAAAAATGACAGAACAAACTCAACAAGAATCAATCGCTGATGAAAATGTCAGTGTTAGTGAAGAGAACCTGCTGGATAACCTGTTATCAAAAGTAGATAGGAGTATGAAAAGGCCTGATTCATACGTTACAATTGAAGATGCTATTAAACAGGATACATCTGCTGCAAGAATATCACATGCAGTTGACTATTTAGTCAAATCTGTATTGGAATCAAATACTAAAATTGATAAATTAGATAAACAAATGATTGATTCTGTAATTGAAAGTCTTGATACCAAAATAAGTGACCAGCTTAATGAAATAATTCATAATGAAAAATTTCAAGAATTGGAATCTGCTTGGAGAGGGTTGAAATTTGCAATTGATAGGACAAATTTTCGAAGTAATATTAAAGTAGAAATGTTAAATTGCTCTAAGGAAAAGCTTTTAGAAGATTTTGAAGATAATTCTTTATTTGATTCTGGTCTCTACAAACAATTGTATAAAAAAGAATATGATACACCTGGTGCAGATCCTTTTTCATTTATCGTAACAAATTTTGAATTTAAGAACATTGCACCTGATATTTCATTATTGCATAGCATTTCAAAAGTTTCATCAGCTACACATTGTCCATGTTTTTCTTCAGTTGGATCTGAATTTTTTGGCAAAAAGAAAATGGAAGAATTAGCAAGTATCAATGATATTAACGAAATCTTTACCACAACAGAATATGCTAAATGGAATAGTTTCAGAGAAACTGAAGATTCCAGGTATATTGGATTAACTATGAATAAATTTTTGCTTCGTATGCCCTATGGGCCTGAAACTGACAAAGTCAAAGGCTTTAATTTTATAGAGGATGCAAAGGGTGAAGCTGAAAATTATTTATGGGGAAATCCATCCTTTGCCTTGATGTCAAATTTAAACAGAAGTTTCACACAAAATGGATGGACAGTTAGAATTAGAGGTGTAGAATCTGGTGGAAAAGTAGCTAATTTACCTCTTCATACATTTCAAGGATTAAGTGGAGCACAAAGTCGAAATCCAGCAGAAATTACAATTGAAGACACAACTGAATTCGACTTATCTGAAAATGGATTTATTCCATTATGTCCATATAAAAATAAAGATTTTTGCGTTTTTCAGAGTGTTCATTCCGCTCAAAAGCCAAAAAAATATGATGATCCAGATGCTACTGCAAATGCAGCATTACCTGCTAATCTACCATATATGCTTCTAGTATCAAGACTTGCTCACTACTTAAAAGTGATTCAAAGGAAGGTAATAGGAAGTCAAAAGGGAAGAGAGGAATTAGAAAAAGAATTAAATAATTGGATTCAAGGGCTTGTTACAACACAAACCAATCCTACTCAAGAAACAATAGCAAAATATCCATTAGCATCAGCTTCTGTGGAAGTAACTCCTTCCCCAGGTAAACCAGGGTTTTACCATGTTTCAATGAAAGTAAAACCGCATTTTCAAGTAGAAGGTGTAAATATTGACTTGTCCTTGGTTTCTCGTATGCCAAGTAAAAAATAATTAAATAATATGAGTGTAACCAAAATAGCTGGTCTATATCTTTTTTTGCATGATTTTTTGTAACTGAAATGTTGAGTTAAGGCATGCCTTGTCTCTGCATGTTCGACTTTGATCGGCAATTTCGTTATACTCAAATAATATCATAACAAAATAATTAAAAAAAAGAAAGGAGATATTAAACTATGCCAATTCCAGCATATATGAAAATTTCAGATTTTCCAGGTTCAGTTGTAATAACTGGAAGAGAAGAAACTATTGAAGTACTAGGTTTTGATCATGATATATATATTCCTACTGATCGAAGAGAAGGAAAAGCAGCAGGTACAAGAGTACATGGTCAATTTAAAATCTATAAAAATTTCGATAAGTCGACACCAGAACTTTATAAGTATTTATGCAATGGGAAGAGAATCCCTGAAATTACTTTAAACTGGTATGATATTGTAGAAGGAGACGAAGTAATATATTTTACTCATACTCTCACTGACGCAAAAATTTCAAGAATCAGAGCTTATATGCCAGATGTAGACGATCCTGTAACAGAACAATTTAAACACAGGGAAGAAATATCAATGTCATATGAAAAAATTACTTGGAAATTTATTGATGGTAATATTGAGTTTGCTGATTCCTGGAAAGATGGGAGATAGTGATTAAAGTAGCTCACTATGACTTAATGGAAGGAATATTAGGCCGGTCTCTATTTCCTAAGGAGAAAGGGATAGAGTCTGGCCTTGCATGGTCAATTAGAAATAGTTTAAAAGTGCTGCTAAATACAAAAAGAGGCACTTTATTACATTTGCCAGACTATGGATTACCTGAAATATCTTCGGTTCAAGAAAATCTACCTGATTCTCTTGAATTATTAAGATCAAATATTGCTGCCTCTGTTCAAAAATATGAGCCAAGACTGACAAATATAAAAGTAACTCTTACAAGAAAAGATGATAAAGTATTTCGAGCAACTTATATGGTTACAGCAAAAGTTGTTTCAAAATACGAGGAAATCCCTGTTATTTTTAAAACAGAGATTAAATCTGATGGAAAAATTGAAATATTATAATCCAGGGCTTTGGACGTTCATTCACTTAAGGCATATGTGGTTTAATAATTCTTGTCAGTGGGTGCAACACAAAAAAGTTGCATTTTGACCAATTAAATTGTCTCGCACAAAAATGTAGAGACGTAGTATGCTACGTCTCTACGTGGCTTTTATAGAATTAAATAAGAGAACAGTTATTATTTAAATTTTAAATATTAACACCTTGAATGACATAAGACTTTTTAGGTGACTTACAAAAAAGAATATAGCAAAATTTAGAATATTTTCAACTGAACGTTCGTAGAGACGTAGCATGCTACGTCTCTACACTTTCCAACAGAAAGAAATCTTGAATCTTTTATTTTGGTATATTTATTTCCGGAAATCATCTTAACATGAAATTGAAAAATGAATCTAAAAGAATGTTTTGAAAAAGAAATTAGATATTTTATTGATGAAGCTCATCGATTTGCTGAAGTTCATCCTGATCAGGCAAGATCTTTAAGCCTGGAAGATGTCAGAAACAGAGATCCTTATGTAGAACGTTTGATAGAAGCATTTGCCTTTTTATCAGGAACTATCAAACAAATATTAGATGATGATTTTACTGACTTAGCTCAAGAAATCATTAATTCTGTTTGGCCTCATTATTTACTTCCCTTACCTTCTTGTACAATTATTGAAATGACTCCAATAAAGGGACGTATTCAATCAGGACAGCTTATTGAAAAAGGTGCATTAATTGAAACTTCTCCTGTTTCTACCGGGTTACCCTGCAGATTTACAACCTGTGCTCCTGTTTATGTCAGACCTATAAGTATTTCAAAAGCAGGTTTTGTTTATAGAAGTGATGGACAAACTTCTATGCAAATCAGGCTTTCACATTTACCTGGTTTAAATTGGGAGAAAATAGATACTACTCCATTACGAGTTTATCTGCATGGTGATAGAAGTTTAGCTTTAACTCTTTTCTATATTTTTCAAAACAATATTAAGAATGTTATTGTATGCTGGGAAGATGAAAACAGAGGTTATCAAGAAACTGTTTTATCATCCTCTCTTGTATTTCCAACTGATTCATTGCCAGAAAATGATTTACCATTATTACCTTATCCTGAGCATTCTTTTTCTGGATTTAGATTATTAGAAGAGTATTTCTTTTTTCCTGAAAAATTTCGCTTTTATGACATAGATATTTTTAACCATATTGGAAATCCAATAGAAGATTCAGAAATAATAATTGATTTGATTTTAAGTGGAGAAGAAGATTTTCGTATTGATCCTGATAGACGAAATTTTAGATTGCATTGCACTCCTGCGATTAATTTATTTAATGCAGCAGCAGAGCCAATTAGACTAAATGACAGCAAACCATTTTATAGAGTTACAGTTAACAATGCTGTATCAGGTCATTATATTCCATATAATATAACAAAAGTTAATGGATTAAGACTCAATTCAGGTTATAGAACAACTTATCAATCATTTAATGAATACAGACACGCAGATTCACAAGATGAATCAGCATATTTTTATAAAAAATTAAAATATGGGGTACAGGATCAAATTGAGTTATTAATTGGGATAAAACGTCCCATGGGAATTGGCCCTGAAATTATATCTATTGATTTAATGTGTAGTAATGACAAAGTTGTTCAGGAAGTCAGGCTTGGAGATATCGAGTTTCCATGCCAGGGAATACCAGATTTTGTTTATGTTAATAATTTAACAACCCCAATCCCGCCTGTATGGCCTTCTCTTGAAGGTCAAAATCTTTGGACCATTATTAACAGCATTGCATTAAATTATAAATCATTGGACACTCCAGAGCAGTTTAAGGGTTTACTATTTTTTTATAACAGAAGTAAAGACAGAGCAAATATAAGACGTATTGAAAGTATTGATTCTATTGAAATTAAACCTGCAGAGAATATAATTCAGGGATATCCAGTGAGAGGAATTTCATTTCAAATTATATTAAAAGATGATCATTTTATCAATTCTGGTGATTTACTTTGTTTTTCAAAGATATTATCTCGTGTTATTGGAATGTACGTACCAATAAATTCATCTTGTCATCTTAGTATTATTGAGAAAAGAAGCAGAAGGAAATACGAATGGCAGGTCAAGGGAGTACAAAAGATTATATAACAATCAAAACTCCGGATAATAAAAACAGTTTTGATATTCCAACATCAGCTATGGAAAACCTCCCATGGTTTATTCATCTACTTGCTGAAAATGTTGGATTAGACTATATAAAATTCCGATCAAAGCCAGGCCTTGCTTTTCCTGTTCGGGAAGTCGATTCTATAGAAAAAACTATTAGCAGAGAAGATGATAAAAATCGATATACTGTTAATGTCAATGTTGGAGGGCTTGATGGTGTTAGTGGACCATTACCTTTGTGGCTTAATAAATTAACTTTAAATCCAGATAATGAATCTCTTACTGACTTTTTAGATATTTTTTCTCATCGCTTTATTGTCTTATTATATGAAGCCTGGCTTAAATCAAAACCATATCTTTCTTTTCAAAAAAATGGAAAAGATATCTTTTCACAGATATTGTTTGCTCTTCTTGGCCTTCGACCTGATCAAAGAAAAAGATATATGAATATTCCTGATAATGAAGACTTCCAACCATCGCGTATGCTTCCATATAGTGCTTCTTTAGGCCATAGACCTAAATCTGCTCAAGGACTTCAGGGGATGTTGAGACATTATTTTTTGGGGATAGAAATCAAAATTATTGAATTTATAAAAAGAAAGGTAATGATTCCTGAATCTGAACGCGCAATTGTGAGAGGTGATTCGTTAATTTTGGGTCAAAATATTATTATTGGCGAATATTTGATTGATATTGCAGGTAAATTTCGAGTTTTTATAGGTCCTGTAGAATATAAAATTTATCAAGAATTTATGCCAGATAGCGAAAATATTAAAAATCTTGCAAAACTTATAACAATGTATATTGGAAACCTTTTAGAATGGGATATTTGCATCCAAATAAGAGGTGATTCAATTCCAATACAAAAAATAGAAACCAGTATGCCTCTTAAATTAGGTTATAATTCATGGCTAAATTCAACTGCTAATGAAGATGAATATATTATTTTTGAACTTAGGTGATTTTCGGAAATAAATATACAAAATATGAATTCAAGATTTTTCTTTGTTGGAAGTGTAGAGACGTAGCATGCTACGTTTCTACGATCGTTAAGTTGAAAATATTCTAAATTTTGGTATATTATTTTTCGGAAATCACCTTATGTAACCTATTTAATTATTAATTATCTCAAATTTGTTGAATGCTACGTCTCTACGAGGGTTGTATAGAATTGAATATAAGTCCAATATTAGTTATTATAGTTATTACATTGACGTAATTTACCAAAGTAGAAATATAAAGGAAATATTTATGATTACAAATAATTTAAAAAATCTTCTTTCAAAGCTAAATACATATAGTCAAAAACAATTAAATAATTGTATGGGATATGTAATGAAGAGAGGTAATAGTGAAATTTCATGTGAGCATTTATTTGTAACTTTTTTTGATGAAGGCAATGGTGATATACCAGCTTTACTGGATATTTTTGATCTTAGTATAGTAGAGCCTAAAAAAAGATTATTAATCGAACTTGATAAATTTATTGAAGACCATAAAAATAAGTTAATTTGGTCAGACTATTTATTAGATTTGATTGAAATAGCCTGGACTATCGCATCAGTTGAATTTAATGAAAATAACCTTCGTTCAGCTTATTTAATGCTCGCTCTTTTTACACCAACAGGGAAAAGACTCTTTCCATGGGTTGAAGAAATATGGGGAAATCTAAGTAAAGAAAAAATTGCTGATGAAATAAAAAAAGGTATTAACAATTCTGTTGAAGAAGCCAGACTTGACGAATCAAAACAGCAGCCATCTCCTGAAGGAATGGATGCTCTCAAACAATTTACTGAAAATTTAACAGCAAAAGCTAAAGATGGAAAGATTGATCCTGTTTTTGCAAGAGATGATGAAATAAGACAAATGATAGATATTTTAATGCGTAGAAGAAAAAATAATCCAATACTTGTTGGTGATCCTGGAACAGGTAAAACAGCTATTGTTGAAGGTCTTGCATTAAAAGTTATTGAGGGTGACATGCCTCCTGCTTTTAAAGATGTTGATATTTTGACACTTGATTTAGGTTTATTACAGGCTGGCGCCAGTGTTAAAGGTGAATTTGAAAATAGATTAAAAACTGTTATAAAAGCAATTAAAAATTATTCAAAGCCTGTTATAACATTTATTGATGAAGCTCATACATTAATTGGTGCAGGTGGTACTGCAGGTCAAAGTGATGCAGCTAATTTATTGAAACCAGCTTTAGCAAGAGGAGAACTAAGAACTATTGCTGCAACGACCTGGTCTGAATATAAAAAATATTTTGAAAAAGACCCTGCATTAGATAGAAGATTTCAGCTTGTTAAAATTGCGGAACCTGATGATAAAGGTGCTTTTGCAATTTTACGAGGCTTAAAAGAAAAATATGCAAAACATCATATGGTTCGTATAACAGATGATGCAATCACAACTGCTGTTACTCTTTCAAGACGTTATATTACTGGAAGACAACTCCCTGATAAAGCAATTGATTTACTTGATACTGCCTCTGCCAGAGTAGGACTGTCACAACACGCAACTCCAGCAGCTTTAGTTAGTATTTCAAGAGAAATTTCTACTTTAGAGAGAGAAAAACAGGCTATTATGCAGGATAGATTAACTTCTGATAATAAAAACTCTATTGAAAAAAGATTAAAAGAAATTGATGATACTAATGTTGAAATGAATGTCTTAAAAGAAAATATTGAACAGAGGTGGGACAAAGAAAAACAATTAGTTAATGATTATTTAGAAAAATTAAATGGATTTAATAGTGAAACAAGTAATGAGGATGATGAAAATCAGATAATTGAATATGGTAAGGCTTTAAAGGATTTTCAAAAAGATGATGAATCTCTTATTTTTCCAGAAGTAAATGGAGATGTGGTAGCCTCGATAATTTCAGACTGGACAGGTATTCCAATAGGCAGAATGATTGGTGATGAAGCTGAAAAACTTTTAAATCTTGAAAATGAACTGAAAAAAAGAATTATGGGACAATATCAGGCTATTCATATGATAACAGAAATACTTAGAGTAGCAAAATCTGGCTTAAAAGATCCTAACAAGCCAATGGGTGTATTTATGCTTGTTGGCCCAAGCGGTGTTGGAAAAACAGAAACTGCACTGGCTCTTGCTGATCTTCTTTTTGGTGGAGAACAATATATAACTACTATAAATATGTCAGAATTTCAAGAAAAGCATAATGTATCTCGTCTGATTGGATCACCCCCTGGCTATGTGGGATATGGTGAAGGCGGTGTTTTAACTGAAGCGGTTAGACAAAAACCATATACAGTTGTACTTCTTGATGAAGTAGAAAAAGCTCATCCTGATATTATGGAGTTATTTTTTCAGGTATTTGATAAGGGAGTACTTTCAGATGGCGAAGGTCGTGTTGTAAATTTTAGTAACACTGTTATTATATTAACATCAAATATGGGAAGTGAACTTATTAATAAAATAGTATCTGCTACTCCTGAAGGTACTGTACCTATGTCAGAAGATGTGGTTGAAGCTATCAGACCAACATTAGCAAAACATTTTAGACAGGCATTTTTAGCCAGAACCATTTTAATACCATATTATCCACTTTCAAGTAAGGTTATATCTGGAATTGTCAGATTAAAACTATCTGCTGTCGAAAAAAGACTTGATGCTCAAGATTTGAAATTGCAATATGATCAAAATATTATTAACTGGCTTGCGTCAAGATGCAATGTTGCAGAGACAGGTGCAAGAAATGTAGAACATGTTATTAATACAAATCTTCTTCCTCAAATATCTATTGAATTATTGACTTATCTTGGACAAAAAGATAATATCAAAGGCAAAAAAGTTGTGCTGTATGTTGTTGATGATAAAATTGCATTTAAGCTGATTGATAAAGATGAAGAATTTATTCCACCTGAAATTGAAAAAAAAGAAGATAACAATGATCAAGATCAATTATTAGATGAAGAGGCTGACTCACAGGATCAAAATCCAGACTAAAGAATTTGTTTTTTCCTGTATTGAGTATGTTTTGAGTGTAACCAAAATAGCTGATCAATAACTTTTTGCAAGTTTTTTGGTAATTGAAATGTAGAGACAAGGCATGCCTTGTCTCTACGAGTTCGACTTTGACCAACAATTTTTGTTATACTCGTATGTTTTTTTCATTTTGAAACCTTTTTAGTTCCATTTGGAGAAAAAAATGCAATACACAGTCCAATCAGGAGATACACTAAGTAGTATTGCCAGTAGAAATGGCATCACAGTTGATCAATTATATAACACAAACAGGGGGCAAATAAAAAATCCAAATCTGATATATCCAGGTCAAGTATTTACAATACCACAGACAGAAGAAGAAAAGCCAGAAGAAAATCAAGATACATCACAGCAAGAAACAAATAGTGCAACATCAAATACAGATTCAGATTCAGAAGGTTCTAATTCAAATACAAGTGCAAATCAGGCAAGATTTTTATTTAATTCATCTGTTGGGAATTATTCAGTTATAAATTTTTATGGTGAAGAATCAATCTCTAAACCTTTTTGTTTTAAAATTAACTTAAAATCAGAGGGTGCAGATGTAGATCCATCTGAAATGATTCAACAACGTGCACGTTTAACTTTAATTAATTATAAGCTACAAGAACATCATATCAACGGCGTTATTGGTAAAGCTGGCCTGGAGTCAGCTAATGCTGGACTAGTTATTTATAAAGTAGAAATCTATCCATTATTCTGGTTTTTAAAATTGCGAAGTAAGTCTCGTATATTTCAACTAATGAGCGTTCCAGATATTATAACACAAGTATTAGAAGATGCGGGAATGACTGGAGCTGATTTTCAAATAAATACATCTTCAAGTTATTCCCCTCGTCCATATTGTGTGCAATATCGTGAAACTGATTTTGATTTTGTATCTCGATTATTAAGTGAAGAAGGTATGTTTTACTATTTTCAACATGATGTTGATAAGGAAATTATGGTAATTGGAGATGATGCTTCCGCTCTTATTGACTGCACACCCGAGGCTGAAGTCAGATATCATCCTTATTCTGGAGCTAAAAGTTCTGAAGAAGAAACTTTATTACATTGTGGAATAGAATATTGTGTTTATTCTGGAAAAATTACACTTAATGATTATAACTATGAGCAGCCAGATATGCAGCTTAGATTTTCAAATGCTTCAGATAAATTTAATGAATTAGAACTCTATGATCAGCCGGGAAATTATAAGGAAAGTTCAGAAGGAGAAAAACGCGTTTTAGTAAAAAAAGAAATCGCAAGAGGAAGACATCAGATTCTAAAAGCAGAAGGAACATTCAGGAGCATAACTTCAGGTCATAAAATAAATATTAAAGAGCATCCTGCTCAATCATTAAATCGATTATATGCAGTGTTAAATGCTACTCATAAGGGAACACAAACTCAGGTATTTCAACATGGAGAAGCCAGCCAGGAAGGTTTATCTTACAAAACTGTTTTTTCTGCAATTCCTGTCGAATTTCCAATTCGACCTGATAAAATTATACCAAAACCTCTTGCATCTACTCAGACAGCACGAGTTGTAGGCCCATCTGGCGAACAATTCTATTTAGATGATTTAGGGAGAGTGAAAATAAGATTTCACTGGGATGGAGATTGTGAAGATGAAGAAAGCTGTACCTGTTGGGTGCGTGTAAGTGAAGGATATGCTGGATCAGATCATGGGAGTCAATTTCCCCCCCTGGTTGGAGATGAAGTTATTGTCAATTTTATACATGGTGATCCTGATCAGCCAATAATTACCGGTCGAACTTATAATGGGACTAATACTTCTCCTATTTCGCCAACAGATATGATTAAAAACATGATATATACTCCTTATGGACATTCTGTTGTGCTTGACGATAAAAATGCTGATATTGCTCTTACAACAGGCGGCGGCGAAAAGCTTTTAATGACTGATGGTTGGAAAGAAGATGGAAATATGGTACGTCTTGTTACAAAAGATGGCCATACTATTACTGCATGCGAAGGCAGCAACCTTAAAGGTATTCAGTTAGTAACTAAAAATGGTCATACTTTATTAATGCAGGATGATCCAACTCCAAATATAACTATATCAGATATGAATACTGAACTTATTATCAGCCTTAACTGTGATAATCAAAGTATTTCTATTATAAATAACACAAGTTCATCAGTAAATATAGAATGTTCAAATGGAACAGTTACATTAAATGCAAAAAAGCTCGAAATTCAAGGTCAATCAGGAGTTGAAATTTCATCATCTTCACATATTTCATTATCAGCAGGAGAAATTAGTATTAATGGCAGTCAAAAAGTTGAAATAGAGGGAGGAATGGAAGTTAAAGCTAAGGCTGGGACAACATTTAAAGCTGAAAGCGGGGCAACTGCTGAATTCAAGGGCGGCGCAACTACAAAAATTCAAGGTGGTGCTTTAACTGAAATTAAAGGTGCATTAGTAAAAATTAATTAAAAAAAATGAGTGTAACTAAAATTGCTGTCGATATCTTTTTGCAAGATTTTTTGTTAATTGAAATGTAGAGACAAGGCATGCCTTGGTAATTATTGGAAATCTCTTAAAGGATTCATTTGAAATAAGCCATTTTGTAAAGAAAAAAAATGATTTAACTCTAAGTTCTCCATCAATACTGGCTATTAAATCAAAAATTTATTGTGCTGTAATGGAGTCAGCTAAAACTAAAAAAGTTCGTTTATTATATGGTATTGTCACTCCATTGGAATAAAATGAAGTAACTGTTTTTTGCCCGAAGGGCATTAAGTTCAAAATAAGGTGTTGGAAATGTTGACCTTTCGAAATGATCAAATAACAGAAATACGAAGAATCAAAGATGACAAGTTTGTTCAAAAAGTTCAAAATTTTATTAAGCTTAACTATCCAGTAAGAACATCTTCTTTAACTGAAAAGGAAATTGATCAAAGCATAAGATTAGGGATGAAAAGAGCAAAAGCATACAACCTTTTGTCTGAAAAGAGTATGTTAGCATTTATTGAATTGATGTATACCTTGACCGAAGATTTTGATACAAACGTAAATACAAGATGGACAAAATCTATACTATCTGACTCTAATTTATCTGAATCCCAAAAACTAACTTCAATTATTAACAAATTGAATGGAGCATGATTGAATATGACTAAGTTTTATTTACCCTGCGAATATGGAAAACAGCTAAAATGCACACAAGGCAATAATAATAATTTTTCTCATACAGGAAAGGCGAAATACGCTTATGATTTTATTTCAACTGAAACAACACATTTCAAGATATGCTCAACTGCCGATGGTATTGTAAAAAAACTTGTGGATAGTAATTCCAAAACTGGTCTAAATAAGGGTAATCCTGGAAACTATATATTAATTTATCATGAAGATAATTGTTATTCATTATACTATCATATAGATAAAAATTCAGCTAAAGTCAAAACAGGAGACAGTGTTAAACAAGGACAGGTTATTGCTTTAGCAGGAAATGTTGGCTATGCCAGTGGCGTACATTTACACTTTCAAATTCAAAAAGAAGAAAAATCCTGGGGAAAATCCATATCTTTTCAATTTGAAGAAGCATCAAGTATTGAGGCATATAAAACTTATACATCACAAAACAAATTGAGCATATTTTCTGCAAATTATAAAGAACAGGCAGAATATCCAAAGTTAATTGCAGGAGGTGAGTCAGTAGAGTGGTGGATTAAATTTACAAATACTGGTGATAAAATTTGGGAAGACCATAATAGAAATAATCAAATAACCAAGTTAGCGTTAGGTACATATAGTGACCCAGATATTGAGGAAGGGAGAGATTTTCAATGTGGATGGGAAAGTCCGACACGATTAGCTATTGTATCACCTTCCATTGTTGAAAAAGGAGAGGTGGGTACATTTAAATTTAAATTAAAGGCACCATCATCAATGAATGCTGGTAAATATATTTTACAGGTTACACCAAAAACGCCAGATGGTTGGGTAAAACAAGATGATGGACAGGAACTTAACTGTTTTGCAGAAATAGATGTGCAAGACAAACCTTTGATTGAAGATTTGTTTGACTCTGAATCAGATAACCTCAAATCTAGTTGCAATATTTCAAATGATCAGAGCGATATATATGGGCAGAGCACAGGAATGGGATCTCTGATATCTGCCAATGCTGATATCCAAAATGTAAAATGGGATCGTAATTTCTGCTTACCTGATGAAGATGTCAAAATTTTAGTAGAGTGTCATGGCAATGTAGCAGATGGATCTCAGTTAGAAATATCTATTATTGAAAAAGATACGCAAAACATAGTAACAGACCCGCTGCCAGGCACTGTTTATAATGACAAATCTGAAATTTCTTTGCCGGTCGATTGGATAAATTCATATTCTCCTGAAACTTATCAGGATTCATTCGTAGTATCTGCTTTAATCAAAGATGGAGACAGGCAGGCTGCTATTTCTGATGAGCTTCAAGTTGATTCGTTAAATTTTATCTTTTTGTAAAAATTTTCAATCATAATTAAGGATTTAAAGAATTGAAAATTTATAATACAAAAAAAATTGCAAATTGTTTTTAATTAAGATTTTCCAATATATAATAAATAAAGAAATAAGTTCATTACATTAATATATTATTTCTACTTTGGTAAATTATGTTCTTATTAGTTATATGTAAAAAGGTTATTGTAGGGTGGGGCTTGCCCCACCCAAATCTGGCTAAAACCAAAATGCAGGGTAAGTCCCACCTTACAACTATGTAATTTAACAAAGTAGAATTATCAAATATTTTGAAAGAATTTAAATATGCTTGCCTCAACAATAAACGATGCAGAAGAAAAATTTCATAATGACATTATAAAAGATAAAGTAGTTCCTTCAAAGTTCAATAACTTGGATATTTATAAACTGGAATCTACCAATACCAAATATTATTATAAAGAGATAGTCAAAAAAAAAGCAATTGTTTTGCATTATACAGAAGGTTTTCTAAAATATGACATAATAGCATTAACAGGAACAGAACATAAAAGTGTTTCTTTTGTTTTGGCAAGAAATGGAAAGATATACCAACTTTTTGATCCAAAATACTGGTCTTACCATCTTGGACCAGATTCTATGGGACAAAATAAAATTTGTTCCAGTCAAACAATAGGTATTGAGATATCAAATATTGGTGCTTTGACGTTGAAAGGAAAAATTCTGTATGACATATATAAAAAAAAATATTGTAATTTATCAGAAACAAAATATTACAAAAAATTGAGTTATAGAGGAAAAAAATATTATGCTACTTTTACTGATGCTCAATATCAATCTTTGAAAAAATTGATTTTAGCTATTTGTATTGAATTTAATATCCCTTATACATTTTTACCGGAAGATAAAAGATTAGAGACTTTTGATAATCCAACTGCAATGAATTACTCAGGAATATGTACTCATGTAAACTTTAGAAACAGTAAAGATGATAAAAACAAAGAATATGAAAAATATGATATTGGACCTGCATTTGATTGGAATGCTGTACAAATACTCCATCTTCCACAATGTGATATATCTCAACAAAATATTATAAAATCATATAAAAAGATAGATATAAATTGTTTTAACCAATTTCCAATAGCATCATATGGATGCTGGCATAATGGAATACATCTTTCGTGCAATAAAAGTAACCCTTTATATTCAATGTTTGATGGTCAGGTTATATATTCTCGCATAAGTGCTGAAAATAATATTAAAAATGGAAGTCCAAATTTTGTGTTAATCAAATATAAATTAGATCTAAGTAAAACAAAAAGCATCACCTTTTATGCATTGTATATGCATTTAGAAAAAATAGACATTCAAACAAAACTGACAAATAAAAAAGATATCGATCATTTACCAATTTGGATAAAACAACAATTTTATAAGGAAAATAATTGTGATAAAAATGGGGACAGTGGTTGTCAGACATTTTTAACATTACATTCATGGGCTGTTGAATCTAATCAAAATCCCAAAAAAGAATTATTTCAAAACGCATTATCATATGAACAACCTGTTAATGTGTTCAGTGGGCAGATAATCGGTTATGCAAGTGATGCTTTGTCGCATGTAGAAATTCTTAAACAAGATAAGACTATAAAAAAAAAGAAGACTCAATGTCATTTGGAAATTTTTTCAAGAAAAATGGATAATGATCAAAAAGATATATATACCTTTTTGGATCTTAAACCAAAAAATTATATATTGCTCGAAGATCAGAATAATGATATTCTTAATCCACAAAAAGAAAAAAGAAGTATTATAATTGAATTAGAAAAAAAAATTGCAGAATTCAAAAAAATTAATGAACAAAATATAAAAAATGGTAGTTCTGCAAAAGAAAACGTCAATAAAGAGGATTTAAAAAAATTTATAAAGGACTATCAGATAAAATTTAGAGATTGTGTTGCTTTACATATATCAAACTGGCAAGCTTTGTATGCAAAAATTGAAAAAAAACAGTACGCTTCTATTGATGAGTTAAAAGCATATGCTTTGTTTACACCTTCTGATAAAAAGGAAATATTAACCCAAAAAGAAAAACTTTTTTTCTATCATCCTATTCGATTCCTAGAAATAATTAATAATCAAAATAGCATACAAAAATCTGAGTCAGATATGGTATTAAATGTAAAAGGTCCCAAAAAAGCACATATCTTTGATAATTTTATATATACTGCGGAGTTAATATCTAAAGATAAAAATACTAAAAATTTTAAATGTAATTGGACTATAAGAAAGAAATCAACAAATAAAAAAATTAAAAATTTTATTAACTATGGAAATAAGGTGGATTTTTATCTTCCCATAAAAAAAGAAGATAAAAAGGTGGATTTTCCCATAAAAAAAGAAGATATAATTGTTACTGCATTTTATTATAAAAAACTATCTTTAGAAAAAAGTATTGAAACACAAATTAATTATTTTATAGGAGAAGTTTTTTGGTCAGCAAGGGATCTGGATGGATTTTTTGAAGGGAATCATCATTTTATAACTGTAAAATTTAATAATAAACAATCTGCAGACAAATTCTGTTCAGCTAAGAAAATTGTTTATAAAATAATAGATTCACAATATTTTTTTACAGTAGCTTGTTTTAAAAATGAAAATAATGGATATCTTGAGTGTGAATTCAATAACAAAAGTGATGTACAATCAGTCTCAGAGGATATTAATCCAGATTTAAAAGGATTTTGGAGTGACTATGATTATGAATCACATATAGTGAATCCGCCTGCCGAGATGAATTCTCTAGAATTTATTGATAAAATTGTTCAGCTTTCATTAAATTATATTGAAAATCAAAAAAAAAATGAGTCTGTTAAATATACAGTTGCTAATTACAACTACTGTGCTGCTTGGGTAAATACCTTATTCAAAAAGATAGGGATTAGTGACGAAGTAAGATTAGAAAAAGGAGAATTGTCCGGTTTTAACTGGGGTGAAATGTTTGATAAGAAATAAATGGAAGAAAAATGAAAAAAAACGATTATGAATAATCCAGATGACTTTTATATTTTTTCTGATGATGAAAATATTCTTCAAATAATTGTCAGTAGAAATTCAAAATATATCTTATCCAGAAGTGACAGCAAAAATTCATACGTATCTCCATTAAAACTCTGGGATATATTAAATAAAAAGCTTGTAAGAGAACTTCATATTGATAAAAAATATGACCCATTACCACATTCAATGAGTTTTACTCCTGATGGTAATAAAATTATTATTGGACTTTGGAATTATTTGATTATTATATTTGATTTCCAATCGGGTAATATACAAGAAACTGTAAAGTTGAATGTTCGTCCTCATATTTTTAGTCCAGATGGAAAAATGTTTCTTTCTATTGGCGAAAAATTAGATTTGTGGGAAACAATGACCGGAAATCATGTTAGAACATTATGGGTTGCAGATTGAAGATACAGAATTTAAATAAGGCTGAAAAAAATTATGACTAAATCTATATTAATTTAAAATAATAATTAAATTTATAAAATGTTAATGTATTGAAAGCACATAACTATTTAGGTGATTTCCGGAAATAAATATACCAGAATATACTATTAAAGATTTCTCTCTGTTGGAAGTGTAGAGACGTAGCATGCTACATCTCTACGATCGTTCAGTTGAAAATATTCTAAATTTTGGTATATTCTTTTTCGTTCAGACACTATTTAAGCATATAATTATAAAAGAAATCTTATGGACAATATAATTTCAGATGGTTTTGACTTCCCTGTAGGAAAACCTGACGCAAAAGGCTATTATAATGCTCAAGGCTTTCTATCTACTGGATATAAAAAAAATCCACATCTTGGAGAAGATTGGAATGGAGTACGTGGTGGTAACACTGATTTAGGAGATCCTGTTTATTCTATTTCAAATGGAAAGGTTGTACTTTGTCAAAATGTTAAAGGATGGGGAGAAATTGTCATAATCAGGCATAAGCTGCCAGATTCTAATGAAATAGAGTCAATGTATGCTCATTTTGATGCTGTTAATGTAAAAATTAATGATATTGTCTCAAGAGGTCAGCAGATAGGTACTATTGGAACAGGAGATGGAAATTATCCTGCACATTTACATTTTGAGATCAGAAAAAAGAACTGCAAATCTTGGGGAATAGTTGGGCCAGGTTATAGCAATAATCATTCAGGTTGGGTTGATCCTACTGCTTATATTAATGAAAATAGAAAATTTCATGGCTTTTCTGCAAATTATGACAGCCAGGCTCCATATCCAACTCTCATACCAGGAGGTGAAGATGCAACATGGTGGATTAAATTCAAAAATACTGGTACTGAAACCTGGGAAAATCATAATAACAACAATCGTATAATAAAATTAGCATTAGGTACATATTCTAATCCTGACATGGAGGAAGGAAGTGAATTTAACTCAAATTGGCCTGGAACTTATAGATTAGCTGTTCTTGAAGAAAACTCAATACAACCGAATGAAGTTGGATTATTTAAATTTAATATTAAGGTTCCAATAAACAAAAAACCTGGAAAATATAAAATTCAGATTACACCAAAAACTCCTGCAGGATGGCTGAAACAGGATAATGGCGATGAACTTAACTGCTTTTTATATGTAACTGTAAAGCCTTCAGAAGAAATAATGACTCAATCTGATACAACTCAGGTGCAAAATCCATTATTTGAAAAAGAATTTAGTGACAATAGTCTTAACGTTTTCCCCACTTGTTCTATATACAAACCACCTGAATTAAATGTATGGTCTGAAATTACTAATAATTTGTCGATCTCAAATGATTCAATAAATAGTTTTAAAGCAAATTCAAAAAATATAGATAAAAATTGCTATCACATTCGTATTAGAATTATTGATGAATATGGATTATCTTCAGGTAAGCATATAAAAAAGTTAAATGGATTGGATTATCAGTTGACCTTTTTTTCTGATAAAGGATATAAGACTGTCAGACAAGGTGAAATTGCTAATAATATTATTTCTGAAGCTGATATTGACCAACAGCAAAAAGTACAAATTAAAATTGGAAGTATTCATAATTCTAAATTTCTTATGTTAGAAAACTCTATAAGTGATCAAAATACTGAAGTTGAAATATCTTTAAAGCAACCTGACCAAAATCATTTTGAAACTTCAAGGAGTTATACATATGAGGAAAATGTTATAATAAAATCATATTATGCAATTATTGTTTATCCTTCAATGGGATGTCCAGCTATTAGCTTTAAGGACAAATCTTTTTCGTTATTGATTGCATCAAAATCTGATGCTGCACCTAACCCTCTCCAAGTTAACAGACAATTAAATATTTTTAAATGGACACCAAGTCAAACTAACAAAAAAAGCTACTCAAGGCAATCTTTATATGAAAATCAAGATTATGCATTAAAGAATATTGAAATAAAAGAAATAAGTATTTCTGACAATGATACAATAAATTTTTCAGATGAAAGTAATTTTCAAGCAGGTTTGCAAAAAGCTATTATTTATAACTCTATTAAAGATAAATTAGAAAAAAATGAATACAAAACTTATTTTAAAATAACACTAAAATGTTCTAATAATAATTTTTGTCTGCAATCAGGCGGATATCAAGCTGTATGGCTCAACCCTTCTAATGAAAATAATGATTTAAAATATGAAGACTCAATGGATCATTTTTTGATAAAAGATGACTTGATTAATTCTCATGGCAAAAAAATTTATAACAATGGCAGCTATATACCTAAAATAAAATCAAAAAGTAAAGGCAGCGAAATCATTTTTAATGATGAATCTATTAACTTACAGATATTTCATCCAATCTTTATTATTGATGAAAAGCAATATCTTAATATTGGACATATGTCGGATTTACACATTGTTAACAGGCAATGCATTATAAATAAAACAAGTGTCAGAGTTATTGATGGAGATAAGACCTCAAAATCTATGCCAATAGGCGAAATGGTTCATGTCGCATTTAATAGTGTTAAAAATCTAATGGATCAGTTAGGGAGTAGTAAAGAAATTGATTTATTAATAATTACTGGTGATCTTATTGACTATGTAAGAGATTATTATCCTGAAAACCATATATTAGACACTAATTCCGGAAGCATTAATAAAAAAATAGTTTGGTCTGAATGTGATCTTTCTGGAAAAGTTGATGGTGATGACTCTCATTATCAAATGTATAGTTCATATTTGGTTTTTATTGCGCTATTAAAAGATTTTTATGTGAAATATAAAAAGCCTGTTTTTATTGTTACAGGCAATCATGAAGTATATAGAGATCCATTTGGTATTTCACCAAGAGTCTCATATACTTTTGGATTAAAGCGAGCAAATGAGGGCATTCCAGCAGATCATAACTTAACCATATACGAAGCTATTCTGGCTTTTGGCAAAAGTTATGGTAAAATTGTCACAAGTTTCAATTTTACAGAAAAGCTATTCATTTGGTACTATACAGTTATTTGTCCATTTACTGATTATGTTTACGAATTAATTAATCAAATATTTATGGGGCTTGGATGGGGCAAAAGTGAAGAAATGATTTCTTGGATAGATAATGATGACTATCAGGGATTTGGACATTTACCCAGAGCAAATAAGTCAATATCAGATAACCAAAAAAAACTTATTGAAAAATACACTGCAAAATCAAAAAAGAAAATATTTTTTTCACATTTTACATTTGTTAGTTACGATATGACAATTGCAGACCATGATAAAAAAGAAGGAGATATTGAATATGACTGGGCTTGCGATTATTCAGAATTTGATATGGGAACTTTTCAAGTCAATAGAAAAGTAATGTATGAAGAATATATTGGAGATGTTGGTAAATATAAAATTAATATTTTCTTATCAGGCCATTCACATCGAAGAGGATTATATAAATACAAAGAAACCAGTCGTTGGTTTGATAATTCAATTAAAGTTAAGCTATATCAATTTCATGGAATTTCAAATATTAATCAAATAAATAAAGCTGAAAACAAAACTAAATTAAATTTTAATGAGCCTGTTTTTATTGTTTCAGATTCTGCTGGATCTATACCAAAAAAGAATTATAATAATGAATTTTATAGTCAGGGTTCAACTTTTCCTAGCGCAAGTATTATCAGATTTGACAAAAATGGTAAATATTTTGAAGTAGCAGCTATTGAATCTAAAGCTACAAACGCTAAACCAAGATTTGCTGTTTCACTTGATTATGTTGACATAATTCTAAGTAAAAAGGTTATTAAAATGTTTCAAGGCTCTTTAACCAGCATACAACAAAAAGAACTTGAATTTAATATCCAAATGATAGATAAAAAAATTTCATTTATAAAATCAATTTCTTTACATAATAATTTATTTGGAATATGGTGCAAAATTGTCAATAATGTCAAATTATCTGGTAATAAAGATGTTGGTTATTTTAAGATAGATTCAAAAAAAAATAAATATGAAGAATTTAATTATGACACCGGAAAAATGATGACTTTTTCAAATTTTGAACTATTCAACTATATTATCAGAAATGGAACAAAAAAAGATTTATATATGGAAATAGATTTTATAAAACGAAAAAAGGATCCCTTTGGCAATAAAATAGATAATTTTCAACAACAATATGAACATTATAATTACAATTATAGCTGGTGTTTCCCAATTAAAATAAGCAAATGGGTTCAACAGTCTATTCTTTTAAATAGCTGGATAACATATTTTATTAATAGATCTTCAGCAGAAAAACCAGGGTCTCATAAACTAAAATAGGTGATTTCCGGAAATAAATATACCAAGATATGAATTCAAAATTTGGTAGCCCATTATAGGTAGTGTTTTTATAAATATCAAATTTGAAAATAGTTACTCGTTCCCAGGCTCTGCCTGGGAATGTATGCTTGGCGGCTCTGCCGCCTGTACCAATATTAGGTGGCAGAGCCACCTGGTATGCATTCCCAGGCAGAGCCTGGGAATGAGCCAGAAAATGATATCACTACCTGTAATGTACTACCCAAAATTTTTCTCTATTGGAAGTGTAGAGACGTAGCATGCTACGTCTCTACGATCGTTCAGTTAAAAATATTCTAAATTTTGGTATATTCTTTTTCGGAAATCACCTAAACTAAAATAAAGGGACTATATAAAAATAAATTATGCTAAATAGAATAATTAAAATATCAATCATTATTGTCTTTTTGACATGCTTGTATTCTTTAATAACAAAAAATGATTCAATTAGTGAGATTATTAAAATGGATAAAGATAAATTTTTAAACGAAATAAATAATATCCCTGAGTTTAATAAAAAATATCGTAGTAAGAACATACAAATTGAGAATTGTTCAATTTACAAAAAAGATATTCAAGGGATTGAATTAATAAATTGTAGTATTTCTAAATCAAAATTTAATGCTGTTAATCTTGATTTCTCCAATATTGTTAACTCTAATATTAATAAAACCACCTTTGATTATACAACAATTAGTAAAGCTACTATTATAAAAAGCTTATTTACAAACTGTATTTTTAATAATGTTACTTTTGATTCGTCAAATTTTAATCAGGTTTCATTTGTTGATTGTAAATTTATTTCTTGCTCTATTAACGAGGTTATCCAAAGAAACACAACAATAACCAAGGCTCAATTTGATAATTGTGATATTATGAATAATAAATTAATAAATTTAACTTTTTCTGATGCTCTTTTTAATGATAGTGATTTTAGTAAATCTGAAATAACTGATGTTCGTTTTGAAAACAGTTCAATTAATGAAGTTTCTTTTTCTGAGACACAAATGAAAAATGTTTTCATGCTATTAAAACAGTGTCTGAAAATGTCGATTGCTAAAAGTGAAATTCAAAATTTTGAAATAAAAGCACCTGAGGTTAGCGATTTTTTTGGATTAAGAGCAAGGATTAAAAATATGAAAATTGATTTTGATTCAATTGATATGCTTAATTTTATCAATGCAAAACTTGTTGATATTAGCGTAAAATCAAAACAAATAGAATCCTTGGTTCTTGGTGTTTCTTTGATAGAAAACAGCAATTTTTCAGGCTTTAATATCAATAATGAATTGATTTTAAGAGGTGCGGTGTTAAAAAATGTAATTTTTAAAAATTTATATTTTAAAAGAACTATTGATATTCGTGATGCAGATCTTAAAGGGTTATCTTTTATTGATTGCAAAGTTAATTCAAAACGCGATATTTTAAAAGATTCAAAAACTGAGCTTCCTGCTGCATCAATTTTTTAAACTATTTATCATTATTGATAATAATTAAGAGGTGCGGTGTTAAAAAATGTAATTTTTAAAATTTATATTTTAAAAGAACTATTGATATTCGTGATGCAGATCTTAAAGGGTTATCTTTTATTGATTGCAAAGTTAATTCAAAACGCGATATTTTAAAAGATTCAAAAACTGAGCTTCCTGCTGCATCAATTTTTTAAACTATTTATCATTATTGATAATAATTATGTTAATAATAAGAAACGAACAAATTGAAGCTCTGAAAAGCGACAGACAAACAAAATTTATAAAAAAAGTTTATAAATATCTTATTCAGGATCATAATGATAAAATTTCTTCTTTACAAAAAAATGAAATTGAGAATATTATAATACTTGGAATTGAAAAATCAGCATTATATAAAATTAGCTCTGAAAAAGCAATTACTTTATATATTGTTATTATGTTAATTTTGGGAATTGATTTTGATACAAATCCACATTATGATTGGGCTAAAGAAATATTAATAAATGAAGAATATCAAGAGAGCGAAAAAATACAAAAATTATCACAAGAAATCTAAAAAAATATAGAAAATGAGGTTATAATATGGGTAAACCTGCTGCAAGATTATCAGATATGCATACATGTCCATTGGTTACTCCGGGAACTCCGCCAATTCCTCATGTAGGAGGAATAATTTCAGGACCAGGATGCCCAACAGTATTAATAGGTAATATGCCCGCAGCAACTGTAGGTGATATGTGTATATGCGTTGGACCTCCAGATACAGTTGCGATTGGTTCAACAGGTGTTCTTATAGGCGGTAAGCCTGCAGCGAGGATAGGAGATACAACAGCTCATGGCGGTGTTATTGTCGCAGGTTGCCCTACAGTTCTTATTGGAGAAACATCTGGTGGCGGAGGTGCTGGTGATGGAGGGGCTGCAGGAGGAGGCGATGCAGATGCACAAAACAGTGATTCTGAAGATGCTGAATCCAGCGAAGCTGATATAAGTCAATCCAGTCCAAAATTTTTATCTGGTAATTTAGGTGATATTTCACCTATTCATATCAATCCTTTAATCCTTGCTTTAATTAATGCTGCTAAAAAAGGTAATATCTTTTGCGAAGTGTGTCAAAAATCAGATAATCAACTTGAAGCTGAAAAGAAAGCAAACCGAGATTTTGCATCTCAAATGGCTGAAATAAATTGGAATGCTGAAAAGCAGCTTAGAAAGGATGCTGCTATTAATGGAACTCCATTTATGCAACATTCCTGTCCATGTGACAAAGAACAAGAACTTTTGAATGAACGTTGGCTGTCAACAAATCCAAATATTATTAAAAATTTAAAAAATCAATCAATCAATAATGCTAAAAGTGGTATTCCTTTTTCTACAATTTGTGAGTAAAAAAATAATATGAATGAAATAAATCGAGATAAATTATTTGAACATTTTATATCAAAAATTGAAACTGGTTTTCAAATATTTGCTATTTTAGACTCTGCTAGAAGGCCAGAAATAGCATGGAAGCCTTATGAATTTCTATCTGAATGGGTATCCTTATATAAAGGAGAACCTGAAGAATCACTAGTTGATGTTGCACCTTATCTGATAAATCTATCAAAAGGTGATAAACCAAATCTGGATTTAGTAAAATGGATTTCTAATGATTGTTTTGGGGATAGTTGTTCTATTTTTATCTATAGTCAGGCAAATATTGAAACCTTATTAAAACATTTTCAACAGTTTTTGATTGTTACTGATGAATCAAGTAAAGCATTTTATTTCAGATTCTATGACCCAAGAGTTTTAAGAATATATCTGCCAACATGTAATGAAGATGAGCTTAAAACTTTTTTTGGCCCTACTGATATGTTTGTTATGGAAAACGAAGAACTAACTTCTTTAATAGAATTCTCAGTGGTAAATAATAAACTTTTAACAAATTCTAGTCTGATAAATTAAAATGTTCAGTTACACTCAAATAATAATATTACTATAAAAAAAATATTAAAGAATATATTTTCAATTTGACTATACATATTTTTTTTAGTACATACAAAAATTATTAACTATTATTAAGCCCAAATTTAAAATTGAGTGGGCTTATTAATAAATTTGATCTTTTGTTAACAACCTTAAATTTAGATACAAGATTTGGACTTTAGATTTATATAAAGATTATCAAGTGGTTATAATATATTGGTGATGTTGATAAGAATAAACATCATGGAATTAATTTGTTAAAGATGGATGTTGATAGTGACTGAACTAAAATAAGGATATTTCGTCAATAATAAATGAGTGTAACCAAAATATCTGATCAATATCTTTTTTGCAAGATTTTTGGTAATTGAAATGTAGAGACAAGGCATGCCTTGTCACTATGTCTTCGACTGTGATCCACGCACTCAAAATAATTAGTAAAAAAATAATCATAGGATGGCAATGACTGTTTTTAGGATTATTTTTTTATTTTACACATTTTTTGAAGAAATTATCATTAATGTTCAGGCACAATATGACAGCTCATTAATTGATGTTATGCTCATATATTCACGTGCATTTTTTTGATTCAACTATTTTTATTGAAGAGTTTTCTAAAGGAAGTTTCAATGGAAAGAGAAAAGTTATATTCTTTATAGAATAATGTAACAGAAGATTTTTTTGACATTATAATTATATTATATAATGGTGCTTCTATTATATAATGGCTCTTCAATAATATTCTCTGATGGAGATTTCTTATACCTGCCAATTTATTTCTACTTATGGAAAATGCTTTCCATAAAGTATTATTACACTTTCATAATTATTAAGGTGTTTTCCGAAAAAGAATATACCAAAATTTAGAATATTTTTAACTGAACGAACGTAGAGACGCAGCATGCTACGTCTCTAAACTTCCAACAGAGAGAAATCTTGAATTTTATATTTTGGTATAATTATTTCCGGAAATCACCAAAACAATCATAATCATTATTTTAAAAACAAAAATAAATTCATTCAATTAACTTAAATTCAATAAACATTCAGGAGGAAAAATTGTTAGCAAAGCGAATTTCAGTAATACTTGTAGTGTTTCCTTTATTATTTGTGGTAGTTTCTAATGCACAAGAATTTATTGATAATATCGTAAATGAAATAGTAATAAAAACTTTTCATTTTGAAGGAAACTATGTATTTTCTAGTAATGAACTTGTAGAATGTATTTCTAAATTTCAAAATAAACCTTTAACCAAAAAAGATTTAGAAGAAATTCGAAATAATATTGAAACAAAATATAGAGAAAAAGGTTATATACTTGCAGAAGTCAAAATCCCAATGCAAACAATTATTGATGATACAATGTTAATTAAAATTTCAGAGGGAATTATTGGCAATGTTAATATCACCTGGAAAGCTTATAAGTTAACTGAAGACAGTTTAGACAATCTTAGAGGAGAAGATGTTCCTGAGAAAATTGTTTCCAAATTAGCAAAAATTAAAAATATTGTCTTTACTAGTTTAGATAACTTGACTAGAAAATTACAAATAATGTTAGATAAAAACGAACTTAACAAATACATTTCAAAAATTCATTCCAGTGCTGCTATGTTTTGGACAAAATATGTTGTAACAGACGATGCCTTACAGAGGATATTCGATGAAGATGTTATACCTTATAAACTTTTTATAGAAATTAGATCATTAAAAAATAATGTTTATATCGATGATTCAAAGTTTCAAAAAGATCTGATAAAAAAAATTGGTAAAAAAAATACACATAAGTATTTGGATGTAATATTAAGAAATTCATTGAATGATAATCGATATTATGATTCTAAGCTTCTACCGAATTATTTAAGTAATCATAAGGGAAAAACTGCTCAGGAATCTAAACTTTTAAAAAGTCTTTATTTAATAAATGACTTTCAAAAATCTAATACCCAGATGGTTCTAACACCAGGAAAACCAGGTCAAGTAGATATAATTTTAAGATCTGAAGAAAAAAGAGCACTTGATATAGGCATAGACTATAATAACTTTGGATCTGATCAAATAAGCAGAAATAGATATGGAATATCAATAAAAAAAACACTTTCATATAGTGGTATTGACTTTTCTTTAAGAGGAATGACTGGTGATGATATTGATGATTCTTCATTTGGAGATGTTAAAATGCATATTCCAGTTAATGCATATGGTTCAAAGTTGAATTTAAATGCAATGAGTAGCTCGTATGTGGTTGGAAAAGATTTTGTTGATCTTGGTATTGAAGGAAGCACAGAAATATATGGTTTAAATTTTTCTCATCCTTTTATAAAAGATCGTTGGGCAGATTTGACTGTAAGTTTACGACTTGAAAGAAAATATACAAAAAATAAAATACTTTCAAAGTTAAGAAATATTGATGAACTTGTAAGTTGTAACTTAACAGTCGATTATGAAAAAGTTGTTGGAAAAGGTAAAAATTTTCTCTCATTTGGTACATATTATGGCGTTATTGATGATAATAACTCATCGCCTCCTGGACGATTAGATTATTCTAAAGAGTTTGTACGATTTGCAATTCAATTTATGAGAATTCACAAGTTGGAGTTTATGAATTCAACGATCTTATTTAAGGCTGACATTCAATATAGCCCTAACAGGCTTCTTTCTTCTGAACAATATTCAATAGGTGGTTATGGTTCTGTTAGAGGACGAAAAGCTTCTCTTTTTCTTGGTGATTCAGGAAGTAATATTTCTGCTGAATTTATGTTCTCACCTTCTTTCAAAAAAACAACTGAAGAAGAATCAAAAGAAAGAACTTTTTGGGGCCAGAAAATTTCAAAATTATTACAATTTGCTGTTTTTATTGAGCGTGGAGATGTTATTGTTTCTAAACCTACTGAAGATGAGGATAGGGACGACTCTTTATTAGCTGCTGGTGCAGGAGTTCGTCTAATGTATAAAGATAAATTTAATTTGAGACTTGATGTTGGATTTCCTTTAACAAAGAGAAAATCTAATGATGAAGATAGTGTTTATGCTTATTTGATAGCAAACTGGAATTTTTAATTCATCTTTATAAGATGATATCCGGAAATACCAGCTATTTGGGTTACACTCATAATAATTTAAAACAATGGATATTTCATATTAAATTTTAAATAATATTTATTGATAATAGCTAATTTTATTGGAGGGCAGAATGAACATAATATTTAAGAAAAAAATTTTTCGATTATTATTTTTTCTCATAATTTTTTTACTTGTCTTTCCTACTAATATATTTGCTCTTCCTCAAAATGGAGTTATAGTTAATGGTAATGCTCAGATTTCAAATGCTGATCCATTAAATATGAATATTGTGCAAGAATCTCATAAAGCAATAATTAACTGGGAAGATTTTAGTATTAAAGAACAGGAAAGCGTTAGATTTTTTCAGCCATATTCTTCTTCTATTGCTCTAAATAGAGTAATAGGGATTAAGCAATCATATATAAATGGCTTACTTTCTGGAAATGGAAAAATATTTTTAATAAATCCAAATGGCGTTATGATTGGTAAGAATGGGAAAATTGATGTTGATTCCTTTTTGTTGAGCACACTTAATATTTCAAATGAAGATTTTCTTGCAGGAAACTATAATTTTACAATATCGCAAGGAGATTCAATAGCTTCTTCAATTATAAATAATGGGACAATAAAAGCAGCAAACAAAGGTTTTATTTCTTTGCTTTCTCCTGAAATTGAAAACAAAGGTGCTATTATTGCGAATTTAGGTAAGATATGCATAGGAGCAACTGAGCATGTAAAGTTAAACTTTTTTGGTGATGATCTTATTGAATTTGCAGTTAATCCAGATATTTTAAATAATGAAAGCACTCAATCTGATAACGATAAGACAATAAATTCAATATCAAACACTGGTATGATACAGGCTCAAGGTGGAGAAATTATTCTAAATGCAGATACTGCAGGAAAATTAGTCCAATCTGTTGTTAATAATAGCGGGACTATCAACGCTACTACTTTTGTTAAAGAAAATGGAGTTATAAAGCTAGTAGGTTCTGATTATGGCAAAGTAGTTAACACAGGTAATATAAATGCCTCATCAACAGAAGAAAATGTTAATGCTGGAGAAATTTTCATTAAAAGTAAAGAAGTAATTAATTCTGGTAATATTACAGCTAATGTTGAAGATAATGCTGTAGCAGGTTCTATTAATATTTATGCCAATGATCATATAACTTTAAACTCAAACAGTATTATTGAAGCTGCTGGAAAGGGTTATAACTCAGATGGAGGGAAAATATATATTTATTCAGAGAATAATGCTAGGGCCTTAGAAGGACAAACAATTAATTTATCAGGATCTAAATTATATGGACATGGAGGAAGCGGTGAATTTAGTGCAAAAAATTATATTTCTTTTGCTGGTAGAATAATTGGCTCAAACAATTATGGCTATGACAAATCTATTTTTATTGTTGATCCAGAACAGTCCTCAATTGACTCAGATGTAACTGTTGAAGATTCAGATGTAATATTTTGGAACACTGAAGGACTTGCAGTTAATGCCAATATTAACGCTACAGGTACAGGAAATATATCTTTATTAGCAAGCCATAATTCAGAAACAGTAGGAGACTGGAGCGGTGGCAGCGGAAATTTTTCATTAAAAGAAGGGGTTAAGGTTAGCTCTACAAATGGTAATGTTACTATTGCTGGAAATCAAATAATTTTTGCTGATGATAATGGTGTAGAATCTGGAGCTAACTTAAATCTATATTATAATCCTGATGAAGTTACAGGAAAACAGGTTATTACATTAACTGAAATAGCTGAAAAGACTTCAGTTGCAGGCTCATTAAATATATATTCTACAAGGGAACTCGAACTTTTAGAAAATATTACAGATGACATACTTGAAGCTTCTTCGCTAAAGTTAGAATCACAAAGTCATACAAGCCAAATAAGTGATCCTTCATACGTTGTGGATATGGGAGACAACACAGTTACACTTACAGATAAAAATTTTGAAATAAAATCCAATGGAACTGATAAACTGTCAATTGATTCTATCAACACTGGCAGTGGTAATATAGTGATATCATCATCTGGAGATATTGAATTAAAAACAAATAAAAATATTATATCAACAGGAGATATTTTTTTTTCTTCTTCTAAAACAGATGGAAAATTTGTAAAAGATGAACAAGGAACAATTTCAGGAGCTAATATAACAATAAGCGCAGATCAAATGACTCTTGCAGGAATCAATACCATAAATGCAAATAATAATGTTGTAATTAAAGCAGCATCAACTGATACAGCAATAAAGTTAGGTGCTAATGCAGGTGTTGATGATTCTGATAATCTTACATTTGATGATAATGAATTGCTGTCTATTAATGATACTGCAGCATCAGTTATTTTCGGAGCAGAAGATGTTAGAGGTGATATTACAATTGATAATAGTGGAAATCCTTTATCAATAAATGCTCCTTTAGTTTTTTATTCAAAAAATTTCAGTATTAATGATACACTTTCTTCTGATGCATCAATTTCAATTGATGCTTTAGGAAAAATCGCTGATGTTGTTGGAGATGATTCAAATATAGATTTTATTACTCCTAAATTGACAATTGTACAGGGTACAGGTATTGGAACTAGTTCATCTGATGCATTAAATCTAAATGTTGATGAACTTATTGTTTCAAACTTAAGTGGTAATGCCTATATTTCTGAAAATAATGAAATTTCATTAAATATTAATACAGAATCAGGGCTTTTTGATATAACTGCTGATGGAAAAATAACAGCAACGTCAGTTCAAATTAAAGGTGGAACTGATACTGATGATATCAGCATTAAGACTACAACTGGTGATATTGAATTCACAACAATAAATGCAGCATCTTTGGGTGATGTTAATTTAAATTCAGCAGGTGCAATAATAGCTTCTGATGTATCTAATTCACTTATAGCACATGATCTTATTTTTACAACAATAAATAATTTTGGCTCTGAATTAAAAAAAATAAATACTTCTGTTGTGTCAATATCTTCTGGTCAATCATTAGCAGAAGGAGGAATTTATATTAATGAAACTGATTCTATTGATACTACTACTATTAATAATAGTAATGGATTAATTGATATAACTGCAGGTGGGAAAATAACTGCAACACTTATTAGAACACAAGGTGGAACTGATACTGATGATATAAATATTACCACTACTGCTGATGATATTGATGTTGGTGAAATAACAGCCTCAGGTTTAGGAGATATTGATTTAAATTCAGCTGGCTCAATTACTGATTCAAATAGCAATATAGGAGCTGATGATCTTAAATTTTCTGCGACAAATTCATTTGGAGCCGAACTAAACAGAATTAATACAACAGTTGCAACAATATCTTCTGGTAAGTCAACTGCTACTGGAGGGATTTACATTAATGAAACTGATTCTGTTGTTTTAACTTCTATTGATAACAGTGATGGCCTAATTGATATTACTGCTGGCGGAAAAGTAACTGCAAAACTTATTAAAACACAAGGTGGAACTGATACTGATGATATAAACATTACAACAACTTCAGAAGATATTGAAGTTGACGAAATAACAGCATCAGGTTTAGGAGATATTGATTTAAAATCTACTGGCTCAATTACTGATTCTGATTCAAATAGCAATATAGGAGCTGATGATCTTAAATTTTCTGCGACAAATTCATTTGGAGCCGAAGTAAACAGAATTAATACAACAGTTGCAACAATATCTTCTGGTAAGTCAACTGCTACTGGAGGGATTTACATTAATGAAACTGATTCTGTTGTTTTAACTTCTATTGATAACAGTGATGGCCTAGTTGATATTACTGCTGGCGGAAAAGTAACTGCAAAACTTATTAAAACACAAGGTGGAACTGATACTGATGATATAAACATTACAACAACTTCTGAAGATATTGAAGTTGACGAAATAACAGCATCAGGTTTAGGAGATATTGATTTAAAATCTGCTGGCTCAATTACTGATTCTGATTCAAATAGCAATATAGGAGCTGATGATCTTAAATTTTCTGCGGCAAATTCATTTGGAGCCG
>Ga0272440_1000175_pt1 | contig 53282 bp, 38 predicted proteins | sample SSMMMBAug17_FD_192440 | JGI IMG/M metagenome (GOLD analysis project Ga0272440, IMG submission 192440) | Marine sediment archaeal communities from Little Sippewissett salt marsh, Falmouth, MA, United States - SSM-MMB-Aug17 | ecosystem: Environmental > Aquatic > Marine > Wetlands > Sediment ... | reverse complement strand
TGGGGATTTCCAAAGATAATATTGTACTGGGATATCAACATACGAATCGAAGAAAGTACAGTGGCTTTGCCATTTATTGAGGGGACAGACCAGGTTAACTATCAGAGCCGAGAAATTGAGTTTGGCAGCTTTAAAGACGATATAAATATTAATGGTTTTATTGGCAACAATGTTTTAAAATCATATAAAATAACAATTGATTATACTCAAAGGAAGCAAAAATAAATAACCATTACATTTAAAAAATTTTTCTAATTCAGATCTTCATGCGATAAGATGAGCGATATACAATAATGTAAAGGTTATTTATTTTTGCTTCCAAAGTACGTTGACATTATTAGAAATGAAGCGTGTAAATAAACCTATGCAATAAAAATAATCATGGAGGCCCAAAATGCTAAATAAAATAAATACAATCATCGTATTAATGCTTCTTGCAATGCCATGCTTTGCCGATGTTCCGGCAAATCATGTGACACTTCAAGAGGCTATTGATGCTGCCTCGAATGGCGATACCATATATGTCGCTCCGGGCACCTATACCGGTGATAGCAACAAAAACCTGGATTTTGATGGTAAAAGCATTATATTAATATGCGATTCACAATCCGCAGCCTGCACCATTGATTGCGAAAATAGCGGCAGAGGCATCTATTTCCATGGAAATGAAGATGAAAATACCATTCTATCAGGATTCATTATAACCAATGGCAATGTACCCAAGATGGGTGGGGGAATTCTATGTGTGTCTTCATCGCCGACAATAACCAATTGCGTAATAAGTCATAACACTGCTCGATGGGCCAGAGGCGGAAATGGCGGTGGTATTGCCTGTATGGACGCATCGCCCATAATTTATAATACGACCATTCAATACAATGAGGCCAATTTTAATGGCAGCGGTGTCTATTGTCGTGGCAATTCAAATCCTGTATTGAATAGCTGTGTCATATCAAATAATGAAAAGGCACTTTATGGCGGTGGGATTTCAGCCCATGAACAATCCAACCTGACTATTATCAATTCTCTCCTGTATGGCAACTCTGCGCGTCAGGGGGGTGGTGGATTGTCATGTACGTCATCACCAACAATTCAGAATTCGGTTGTCAGCAATAACAACGCAAAGGAGGGCGGTGGTATCGCCAGTTATTTTTCAGCACCAACAATAGACTCCAGCCTGATCAGCAATAATTCTGCAGAAAATGGCGGGGGAATTGCTGTACAGGCATTGTCAAAGCCCATTATTACAAACAGTTCCATCAGCAATAATACGGCCACCAGAAAGGGCAGCGGCGTGTCTTTGTATCCATCAGCAGAACCAACAATTACTGGATGCACAATCTGGGGAACTGATGAAAATGATGCCATTGAAGTAGATACTTCTGAAGAAAGCATTTCTCTTACCCATACAGGACAGGCTGTTGTTTCAAATTCAGCGGTTCAAGGCGGTTATACAGGAGATCAGAATGTTGACATCAATCCAGTCGTTCTTGAAGGGCTCGTTGATGATTATTCAAACGAAAACCAAACCTTTACATTAACAGGTGGTGGGTTGACTGCCTATCGCTATCGTTTGGATGATGAAACCGAGTGGCGTGAAGAAATTGTTATCTCTATTCCCATTGAGTTAACACAATTGACAGAGGGTGGGCACACGATTTATGTATTGGGCAAAGATTCACTGGGCAACTGGCTTCCTGAAAACACTGCCATTGTTTTTCAATGGACGATTGATTTGGCCGCTCCTGTTGTACAAAACATTACAGATTCATTTCAACCATGCAAAAGCATCACCTGGACATGGAATGCATCAGAGACAGCACAATTTCGTTACCTGATTGACAATTCGCCAGATGGTGTTCCTACTGGTGAGTACACTGATATTACATCTGCAACACAAAGTACAGGCGATGGCATTTATTATCTTCATGTTCAGGCAAAAGATATGTCTGGCAAGGAAAGCACTGTTCAAACTGTTCAGGCGACACTGGACAATATTGCACCCAATGCAACAATTTTTTATTCAGAGACTGAACCGACAATGAATGCAGTTATTGGGACCCTAAAACCATCAGAAACAGTCACAGTAAGTAATAACAATGGCGCATTCACCCGAACCTTTTCAGAAAATGGGACGTTTACATTCACATTTGCAGATGCCGCTGGAAATACAGGATCCATAACAGCTGAAATTGACTGGATCAGCGATTATTTTCAAATTGTTGATACTTTTCCGCAACATCCTAAAACATTGACACAAACCACAGTGTACATGGATATCAATTACTCCAATACACAGCAGGATATTGCACTTCAAGGATTGGGGCTTCGTATTCATTACCCTTCACAGGCACTTTACTATCAAAACACGAACAGTATTTTGGAACCAGTCAGTACGCCACCTGCTGACCATGAAGAAACAACAGAAACAGACGATAACAACAGTTCCACTGATCGCTATATTGAAATTGTATGGCATGATGATAATACCAATTGGCCAGGCCAGGAACTTCCGGTTCGTTTGTGTACAGTTGGATTTCAGCCAAAATCAGATCTTGCTATTGGATATACCTGTACAATTGTTTACCAGGCATCTCAAACACATCCTGGGTATCTATTTTATGCAAATCCAGTTACAATGGAGATTCAACGATTCACACTTGATATAGATTGCAACCAGAATGCCGATGCATTAACTGATGGTTTATTGATTATCCGCTACCTTTTTGGCATTAAAGGGGGAAGGAGTCTGACAGAAAATGCCTTGGATTTGCAAAATGGGACCCGGATAAGCTCTGAAAACATTGGCGCATATTTGGAAAGTGGTATGAACTATCTTGATATTGATGGCAATACACGTTCAGATGCCTTAACCGATGGCATACTGATATTAAGGTATTTATTTGGAATTGATGAAGGAAGCAACCTCACAAATGAAGCTGTAGATCCTGCTGGAACAAGAAATACAAGTGAAGCGATTCAAACATATATAGAATCATTGATTGAATAATAAATGCGCTAAAAAACATTTGTCCATTCTGAACAGTTTTCTCGGTTTTCAAACATAGAGAGACAAGGCATGCCTTGTCTCTACAGAACTTTAACAACAAACGAACAATATTAGAAATGGGGAACTTATTTTCCGAGACTTCCTAAGCAATTCCTGATAATGACTACCCGATTACTTTATTTCAACTTCAGCCGGTGCAATAATGTTGGGATCTTTCACATTTGACAGACCTGGCATTTCAAATTTTGAGCAACGCCAACCTTTATGCTGAAGCGTCCCTTTAAAAGGTGGCTTGCCAGATACATTACCTGTCATTTTTATAGATGATGGATCAAATCCGGGCTCAATAGTAACAGTGTCGCCTTCATTTTGATCCATAATGGGTTTTGGGCCAATATATTTTTGCATGGCTGTTTTACAGTCTGCATGTATTTTTCGTACGGCTGCGCCAATTTGTTCATTATTGTACGAGTCTAAATCTTCGTTAAAAAAGTCCAACAAACGACCTTCACGTTGGAGCAATGAGATCAGGTGTAACACACGAAAACGTTCATTACGTTTACGTTCCTGTTTGCTTGGGCCTGCAGGTTCATCCTTTTTCTCTGCTTTTTTTGTTGATTCATCCGCAGATGTAATGGCACCAGCCTTGTAAACAGCTCGCACAACATGAAAACGAATACACAACCATAGCAATAAAGATGTGCTGATAAACAATACGGATAGCACAAATGGAAAATATTCTTTCAATGTATCAAGTGTTAACTTGATTTGCGTCATGACGATCAATTCTTGCGATGAAGGCCTGGTGATTTCAATCACAAGTGGTGTGAGTTGATCTGTTATCAAGCTGATGGTTTTATCAATATAATAAAAGGCAAAGCCGCCAATTAGCCCCATCCAGATAATTATCCAGACAAATGTTACCAATGAAACTTTTCGTGTGCCTGACATCTTTTCTCCATTATTCTATCTTTTTTTCTGCTCTATTTCTAACGTTCAAGCAGACATGTCTAAACTCAAAAAACAATATCATTTAACTGGCAATTCTATAAAACAAAAAATAATCAGTAGCAAGCTAAAAAAAAACTTATCAAACTATGAGAATAAATAGAATATGAAAACCTCATATATCAATCTGAATTTATTTTAAAAATTAGTTTTCATTAATATGTTCCAATATTTTTTAAAACAATAATGAAATTAATTATTGTATCATCAACATGTTTTATTTATACTAGTTTTTTATTTGACATTTTTTTAGGAATACTTGAAAAATAACTTGTCCATTTAAACATGTTCATCATGCGGATAGCCTTTTTTATCCGTTTAATAAGGAGGTAAAAATGATCATTGGACTCGATGTCGGAGGGACACATACAGATGTCGTATTATTGGGGCCAAAAGGGGTTATCCAAGAGGCCAAATTTCCCACAAACAAGGACAATTTGTTTGAAAGTGTCTGGCAGGGAATTCAAGCGGTTATTGAAGATATCGAGGTGGAATCAATTAAGCGGGCAGTTCTAAGCACAACGCTGACAACCAATCTTGTTGTAGAAAAAAAGACTGCGCCTGTTGGTATGATCGTCTCCAGTGGCCCGGGGATTGATCCTGAACTGTTTAGAATGGGCGAGGAATACCATGCTATTTCTGGATCAATTGATCATCGCGGTCGAGAGATTCAAAAAATTGATAAAAATGAAGTGATGGCCATTGCAGATCGTCTTGAAAAATCAGGAATCAAACAGGTGGGGATTGTCGGCAAATTTTCAACGAGAAATCCTGTTCATGAAAAACAAATTGCAGAGATACTACAAAATCGTTTTGATGTTATCATTCAGGGGCATCATCTCGCAGGAGTGTTGAATTTTCCGCGTCGAATCGCAACCACTTATATCAATGCTGCGGTTTATCCCCAAAATCAACAATTTTTGGCATCCATTAATAAATCTTTTAAAGAACATGGTCTGGATGTGCCAATTTACACTTTAAAAGCAGATGCCGGCACAATGAACCTCCAGGCATCGCTCTTGCAACCGGGTCAAACCATTTTATCAGGACCGGCCGCTAGTGTAATGGGTGCCATTCCCTACACACAGGAAAACACCGATACACTGGTCCTTGATATTGGTGGAACAACAACAGACATGGCTATTGTAGTCAATCGAGTACCATTGCTTGATCCTGTTGGAATTGAACTCGCGGGATATAAAACATTAATTCGATCACTTAAAACCCATTCCATTGGTTTGGGTGGAGATTCGGTGGTGCGTTTTAATGAGGGCGTTATTACAATTGGTCCTGATCGAAACGGTCCTGCCATGGCATTTGGTGGTCCAGAACCAACCCCTACTGATGCCATGTTTGTTCTGGATGATCCCATTAAGGGGGGGGATAAGCAGCTGGCAATGAAAGCTTTTGAAAAACTAGCGCAGAAAATGAATTTATCCTTAAAAGCTGCGGCACAAAAAGTGCTGAACGTTGCCTGTGAAAAAATTTTATCTGAAGCCAATCAAATGGTGGAAAGAATCAATTCACAGCCTGTTTATACTGTGCATGAAATTTTACAGGGCAAAAAGGTAAACCCCACTGACATTCTCGCATTGGGAGGACCAGCACCATTCTTTAGCAAACGTCTGGAAGCATTAACATCAAAACGTGTTCGCGTTGCTCCAAAATGGGATGTTGCCAATGCTGTTGGTGCGGCGCTGGCACGAACCACCTGTCAGGTATCTCTTTTTGCTGATACTGAACAAGGTTACGTAACAGTACCTGAAAATAATTATGTTGAAAAAATAACCAGAAAATTTTCAAATGAAGATGCATTGAAAACAGCAATAAAATTGCTTGAGGAAAAGGCCATCGAAACAGGGGCATCCACAGAAGATCTAGAAATTGAAACAATTGAAAACACTCAATTTAACATGATTAGAGGCTTTTATACGACAGGTAAAAATATTCGTGTTAAAGTTCAGGTTAAGCCTGGATTGATTCGGTCTTATTCAAAAATAATGAATCATTAAGAACCGACTCAGAACAGACAAACAATTTTTCGACTTTTTCTAATTAACCAGGAGGTAATATGTCAATATCCGTATGTATTATATGCGGAGACAATGAAAAGACAATTCGTCAATGCCTAAAATCTTCAACCTGGGCAGACGAAATTGTGGTTGTGGATCATGGCAGCAAAGATAAAACTTTTGAAATCGTCAAGGAGTTTACTGACAAAGCATATCAGCGGTCATGGACTGGCTTTATTGATCAAAAAAATGCGGTTTTATCCCACGCCACAACAGACTGGATTTTAAGTCTGGACTCGGATGAAACTGTTTCTGATGAATTAATAGATGAAATCAAAAAAATAATACAGGATCCAAATGCCAAAGAGGGTTATTATGTTCCGCGCCGGACTTTTTTTCATGGAAAATGGATTAATCACAGTGGCTTTTATCCTGATCGACAACTTAGATTATTTAAACGTACCTGTGCTAAATGGATTGGCGAAAGAGTTCATGAACATGTTGAAATAGATGGCGAAATCGGAAGATTAACAAAAGATATCTTTCATTATCCTTTTGATGGTTTAATTGAAGGCATGGAGAATACATCCAATCGTTATTCTACCTTACAGTCCCAAAATCTGTATGATGAAGGCAAGCGTTTCAAAATATGGCGAATGGTTTTTCGGCCTCTTGGAAAATTTCTGGAAGTATATGTTTGGAAACGCGGTTTTCTGGATGGTATTCCAGGCTTTATTATTGCAATCAATTCAGCGCATTCAATGTTTATGCGATATATTAAACTACGAGAAATCGAAAAAGGATATCTGTTGACAGACAGACATTAGAAGGCATCCTTCATTTCGTAGTTAACAGTTCTGTTCGTTCCCAGGCAGATCCTGGGAACGAACAGAACTGTTAACTACTTTTTAGCAAATATGAAGGATGTCCATTAGAACATGAGTTAACTAAAAAAAACAGAGATTCCTCATTTGCAAATAACCGGACAAGCCAGACCAGTCCAGCTTTTAAAAAGAGGAAATTTTTTTCAAGATTTTCTGAAAGAGCATTCAATGAAACCAAAAATTGTAGTTGTTGGCGCCAGTGGTCAACTGGGCTCAGATTGTCTTCGGATATTGTCAAAACAATATCAAACGATTGGAATTACTCACAAGCAACTTAACATTAGTAATTCTGCAAATGTAAAAAAAATAATGGCTGATGTACAACCAGATGTCATCATCAATTGTGCTGCCTTTACGAAAGTAGATGACTGTGAAAATTTGTTAGAGCATGCTTTTAAAATCAATGCAAAAGGCCCGCTTTATCTTGCCCGAAGTGCCAGTGAATTGGGCGCAAAACTGATTCATATATCAACAGATTATGTGTTTGATGGCACACGTGAGATCCCTGAAGGATATGTTGAAAACGATCCTCCCAATCCTGTTTCAGTTTATGGAAAAAGCAAATTAGCCGGAGAACAAGCCATTATATCAGAAACTGAGAAATACATCATAATTCGAACAGCATGGCTGTTTGGCATTGATGGAAATAATTTTTTAAAAACAATTTATAAACTGGCTGTATCTGATTCAATTCCCTCTTTGAAAGTTATCAATACGCAATATGGTTCTTTTACGCACACACTTGACCTTGCCAGGCAAATCCAACGCTTGATTGAAATAGATGGGCATGGAATCTATCATGCATCTGGAGAGGGTTATTGCTCATGGTATGATGGGGCGGTCTATTTTTTGAAAACAATGGGCATTGAAAAAAAAATAACAGCCTGTTCAGAAAAAGAGTTTCCCACAAAAGCCATTCGACCAGCCAATTCAATTTTACATAATCAACGTTTGATTGAAAAGAATATGAATATCATGCTAAATTGGCAAGTAGCAATTGATCAGTTTGTTGGCTTGTTTAAAACCAGTTTAATCAGTAAGGAACAAAATTTATGTTAAAAAAACGCAAATTCAATAATCTTATGGTTACCGGTGGGTGTGGATTTATTGGCAGCAATTTTATTCGTTTCCTTTTGAAAGAATCGGGTTTCAATGGTCGAATTGTCAATATTGATAAATTAACCTATGCTGGAAATCCGCTTAGTTTAAATGATATCGAACAGGATTATCCCAAACGATATCATTTCATTCGAGCCGATATTTGTAATCGAAAACAGATGGAAACAATCTTTGAATCTCATGAGATAGATGGCATCTGCCATTTTGCCGCTGAATCGCATGTGGATCGATCCATTCAGTCGCCAGATCCTTTCATTCAATCAAACATTTATGGCACATATACTTTGCTGGAGATTGCCAGAAAACATTCCGATCAGTTAAGCCTGTTTCATCACATAAGCACAGATGAAGTATTTGGCAGTCTGGATGATTCCGGTTATTTTACTGAAAGCAGTCCTTATCAACCCAACAGTCCATATTCTGCATCAAAAGCATCATCAGATCATTTTGTTCGTGCCTATGGAGAAACCTACAATCTACCAATTACAATTTCAAATTGTTCAAATAATTTCGGTCCTTACCAGTTTCCAGAAAAACTAATTCCATTGATGATTCTGAATGCACTGGAAAATAAGGCCCTTCCTTTGTATGGTGATGGCAAAAATGTTCGGGATTGGTTATATGTGACTGATCATTGCAATGCAATATGGACAATCATGTGTGCCGGTGAAGCCAACGAAACCTTTATTATTGGCGGTGATGCTGAAAAGCAAAATAAAGAAGCTGTTGAATGTATTTGTGATATTCTGGATAAACTTCGTCCCCTGAATGCTAAGAGCTACAGATCGCTAATTACTTATGTTCCTGATCGGCCCGGACATGATTATCGGTATGCCATTGATTGCAAAAAATTAAAACAAACTTTTGAATGGCATCCACAGGAATCTTTTGAATCAGGTCTTGAAAAAACTGTAAAATGGTATCTGGATAATAGAGAATGGATTGATCAAGTGAGAACAGGCGCATATAAAGAATGGATTCAAAAGCATTATTATTCAGCAAGTGGTTTTTGATGAAATGCTTACAACTCATACAATCACCTGATGATTTAAAAAATATCAATATAACACTTTTACCCGCATTGGCAGAAGAAATCCGCAGTTTGATTGTTGAAACTGTTTCAACAACAGGCGGTCATTTGGCATCCAGTCTGGGCGTTGTCGAATTGACCATAGCGCTTCATTATGTTTTTGACACACCAAAAGACACCATTATCTGGGATGTGGGACATCAAAGCTATGCACACAAAATTTTAACTGGCAGGAAAAATCAATTTCATACCTTGCGACAGATTGATGGGCTGTCTGGTTTTATTCGTCGAAATGACAGTCAATATGATACCTTTAGTACGGGTCACAGCTCAACCTCAATTTCTGCAGGTTTAGGAATGACCTGTGCGCGTCATCTGATGAATCAACGATCCAAAGTAATTGCAGTTATTGGCGATGGATCCATGACTGCCGGTCTTGCTTATGAAGCCCTGAATCAGGCTGGAGATATTCATAAAGATTTGATTGTAATATTAAATGATAATGACATGTCTATCTCGAAAAATGTGGGCGCAATATCATCATTCTTGAGTCGAAAATTATCTCATAAATTTCCACAAAATATCAAGCATGGTATTGGTGAATTCTTAAAAAACATTCCTGGCGTAGGCGCGCCATTTTATAATTTTGCAAAACGCAGTGAAGATATGATGAAATCATTCATCACACCTGGCATGCTGTTTGAAGCCTTTAATTTTGATTATTTTGGTCCTATCAATGGACATCATCTAAAACATCTTATCCGAATTCTAAGAAATATCCGCAATATTGATGAACCTGTTTTACTGCATGTAATGACAACAAAGGGAAAAGGATATGAACCTGCTGAAAAAAATCCCATTTATTATCATGGTGTCGGCGCTTTTGATATTCAAAATGGTGTTTCTCCAAAAGATTTATCAAAATCCCCCGCAACATACACTGAAGTATTTGGAAATACATTGCTTGAGTTAGCAAAAAATGATAACAGAATTGTCGCTGTAACTGCAGCCATGCCTGAAGGTACAGGCCTTGCTCGATTTGCAGAACAATTTCCAGAACGTTTTTTTGATGTTGGCATTGCCGAACAACATGGCGTTACTTTTGCAGCCGGTATGGCCGCTGAGGGATTAAAACCTGTTGTTGCAATTTATTCTACCTTTTTGCAGCGCGCCTATGATCAAATCATACATGATGTCTGTCTGGATGCCTTACCCATTGTATTTGCCATTGATCGCGGCGGAATTGTCGGACAGGATGGGCCAACGCATCAGGGACAATTTGATCTGTCATACTTACGTCACCTGCCCAATATGGTTGTTATGGCGCCCAAAGATGAGTCTGAATTGCGCCACATGTTATTTACTGCGCTTCAACATAATGGTCCCATTGCCATAAGATATCCACGAGGTCGGGGCATTGGTGGTTCATTGACTGAGCCTTTGGAGCAGATTCCCTTAGGAAGGCCACAAATCCTTGCAAATGGTCATGATCTATTGATTTTAGCCATCGGTCATACGGTGAATGAAGCCATAATTGCCAGAAAAGAACTACTCAATCATAAAGTTGATGCTAGCCTCGTCAATTGCAGATTTATCAAACCATTAAATGCTGAACACTTATTACCGATAGTTGAAAAACACACGCGCATTATTACCATTGAAGAAAATGCACTTCAGGGTGGATTTGGAAGTGCCATACTTGAATTGCTGTCTGATCATGATGCCCCACCTGTTCAGATCAGAAGAATTGGACTTCCTGATCAGTTTATTCCACATGGAACACAAAAACAACTACGTAATAAGTATGGAATTACGTCCCGGCATATTGTTGCATGTGCATTGCAGATGATCAATAATCGTTAAATGCCTGAAAAGGATAATATTTAATGACAAAAAATGAACTTCTAGAAATTATCAATAATGGCGAAACAATATCTGTCGAATTCAATCTCGAAGATGTTAAAAATAAAGCCCTTGCCAAAGAAATTTGTGCAATATGTAATCATGGTAAAGGTTTAATTTTTATTGGTGTTGATGATTTAGGTGCGATCATTGGATGTCAGCGAACTGATAATGAAGAACGTATTATGAATATTTGCAATGATCTCATTACGCCAAGAATATGTCCTGATTATATGGAATGTTTCATTGAAAACAAGCGGCTTGTTGTTGTCAAAATTAACAAAACACCTGATAAGCCTTATGCGATACTGAAAAATAACGCCTATAAATATTATACCCGCTTGGGGACAAGCTGTCGTGAAGCAGACAGAAATGAACTACTCCGGCTATTTCAACGATCTTCTTTACTTCATTACGAAATCCTGGAAAGAAAGAACGCAACAATTGACAATATTGATATTTATAAATTTAAGGAGTATTTAAACCGACTTTTTGTATCAGTAGATGAAACAGATATCCATAAGGTGATGATCAATAAAAAACTTTTGACTAAAGAAAAAATACCCACTCTGGCCGGCCTTGTCCTCTTTGGCAAAAATATTGAAACAATTTGTCCCATGCTAAAAGTTGAAATCGTTAAATTTGCAAATAATGACAGTGACTATCACATTATTAACCAAAGAAGTTTTTATGGCGCTTTATTAAATAGTTACGATGACAATGGAAATATTTCGCAACTCGGATTGATTGATAAATGCATGGATTACATAAAGATTAACATAAAAATGTCATCTCATCTGAATTTAGCCAGTCGAGAAACACACTTTGAATATCCCATAGAAACAATCAGAGAATTATTGGTTAATTGCCTGGCTCATCGAGATTATACAATTGAAGGTGAAGGCATTCGCATTTTTATCTATCGGAACAGAATAGAATTCATTTCTCCTGGTGGATTACCCAATTCAATTGATGTTCAGTCATTGCAGAATTCGTTAAGCTATGGTGTTGTCCCTACTTATGCCAGAAATCCAATCATCGTAGAAATTCTTAAACGTTTTGCTTATATTGAAAATATAGGTATGGGCATATACAAAAAAGTATATGTCTTAATGAAAAAACATAATAACACAGAACCGACACTCGAAGATACTGGACAATTGTTTCGTGTGATTATCTGGTCAAAGAAAGCATCGTAGTTATCTCAATTTTTTAGTAATCTCGCAGTTCCTTGGATTTTTCATGATATCGCAGTATTTTTTTTTGAAGCGTCCGCGCACGCCCACCTCTGGCTACATATATTTTTTTATTATAATGATAATAATGTCTTCCTGAAACAAACATTGCTGTGGATAATGTCAATGGCGTGGGCAAAAAAATCTGTACCTGGTCCAGTTTTAATCTTTTCTTTTTGAGCCATTTTGTTAATTCAAGCATGTCTTTTTTTTCAGTGCCTGGATGCGCACACATCATATAAGGAATCAGATATTGCTTTTTACCTGCCTTTGTTGAATATTTGTTGAATTGCTGCTCAAACAACTCATATGTTTGAATATCAGGTTTCATCATTAGTTTCAGACAATGAGGAACTGAATGTTCTGGAGCAACTTTCAAATATCCACCCACATGATATTTAGCCAAAACGCTTATATATTCAGGGCTTTTCAATGCCAGGTCATAGCGAATACCTGATGCCACCCAGGCTCCTTTCACACCTTCAACTTGCCGAACGCGTTGATATAGATTGATCAATGATTGATGATCTGTATTCATATGCTTGCAAATATTAGGATATAAACACGATAATCGTTGGCATTTAAGCTGATTTTCTGGCTTTTGACATGTCATTTTATACATATTGGCAGTTGGGCCTCCCAAATCTGATATATATCCAGAAAATTTTTTTGAATGTGCTACTGATTTAATTTCCCTGATGATTGATTCTTCAGAGCGGCTTTGAATGGTTCGTCCCTCGTGCATGGTAATTGAACAAAATGAACAGCCCCCAAAACAACCCCGCATTATTGTAATGGAATCCTTTATCATTTCATAGGCTGGAATTCTGGCATTTTTGTACATGGGATGCGGTAAGCGGGCAAAAGGTAAATCATAAACCTGGTCCATTTCTTGGGTTGAGAGCGGGAGAACCGGTGCATTCACACATATAAAACGATTTCCATGTTGTTGAATAATCGGTGGTGCTCCAGGACGCGTTGCCTGATAAATTGCGAATGTGGATTTGGAGATCTGATCCGAATTCTCGATAATGCTTTCAAATGAATGAATCTGAATGAATGATCCTTTATTGCCTAAATCTAAAGAAAAGTTTTTATGAGAAATTTCCTGAATATGATGTTGATCTGGAATACTCGGACAGATAAATGCAATGCCTGGTATGTTGTGAAGAAAACTTTCATTCTTTATGAAGCCACCTTTTCCCAAATACTGTGCAATATGAATAATGGCACGTTCAGCATTCCCATATACCAATAAATCCGCTTTGGCATCAAACAGAATTGACCGACGAAATTTATCAGACCAGAAATCATAATGTGCAAAACGACGTAAACCTGCCTCAATACCGCCGAGAATGATTGGCGTTTTTGGATAGGCTTCTCTACATTTTTGGGCATATACGATGGATGCTCGGTTGGGGCGCAAGCCAGCCTGTCCATCTGGAGAATAAGCATCCGTGTTACGCACATGTCGTTCTGATGTATAATGATTGACCATTGAGTCCATATTGCCGGCTGTTACACCAAAAAATAATGAGGGTGGGCCTAATATTTTAAAAGCATTTGCATTTCGCCAATCCGGCTGTGGAATAATGCCAACACGAAATCCTTGAGATTCCAGAACACGCCCAACAATAGCACATCCAAAGCCCGGATGATCAATATATGCATCTCCGGTAACAATAATAATGTCACATTGCTTCCATCCCAGGCGGGACATTTGTTTTTTGGAGGTGGGTAGAAATTTTGCGGGAGATTCGTTTTTTCGAAAAGGGAAATAATCATTAATTGAATTTGCGATAGCGTAATCCATATCACTTAAGCTGGCAGATAAATATGAAATGTTGATCCTTTATCTTCTGAACTTTCAAGTTCAATGGATCCGCCCATTTTTTGGACATAAAAATCAACCAGTGCCAATCCCATACCCGTTCCTTCATAGTCTCGTGTCATTGATCCATCAACTTGATAGAATGCATCATAAATAAAGTCCTGTTTTTGTTCGGGTATGCCTATTCCGGTATCAGAAATTTGAATATTAATCATCGATGGTTCAGAAGTAAATTTTGTTCTTATTGTAATGCTGCCTGATGACGTAAATTTTATTGCATTATCCAACAAATTACTAAGTACTTTATTGAGTATAGATTGATCTCCAACATACTGCCTGTCCTTACAATTTTCGATCGCTATATGAAATTCCAGACCTTTTTGAAAGGCTTTGCCTTTATATATTTCAGATGCAAAGCATATTGTCTGGTATAAATTAAATGTATAGTGCTGTAACTGATAACCTCCAGACTTTAGCATGGCATAATCCATAATATTTTCCATTGTTTTTAGCAAAGACTTTCCAGAGCTTTTAATAAGTTGTAAATCCTCCATGGTCTCATCATTAAAATCCTGGCTCATTAAAAGTTCAGATATGCCAATAATTGCATTTAAAGGTGTACGAATTTCATGACCAACATTGGTCAAGAATTCACTTTTCAGGCGATCAGCAATGCGGACACGTTCGTTGGCTTCGCGAAGTTTTTCTTCTGTTTCAACAATGGGAGAAATATCCATCACACTCACAATGATATGTGCATGATCTTCAAATGTTATTCTCTTTGCTTTTCGAATTATTGGGATATTGAGATCTGTTGTTTTAATTTCCGCTTGCTCAACAAGGTCCAGTTCAATACCTTGATTCAAAATAGAACAACTATCTGGATTGCAATCACAAAGGTAATGATAACATTTTTTTCCAACAATTTCAGTATTTGAATAGCCGTATAAAAGTTGTGCGGTTGAATTAATGGATTCAATAATGCCAGTTTTGGCATCAATGATAATAATTCCCGACTGAACTGTTTCAAGTATGGTTTCCAGTCGTTTGTTATATTGTTCTGTTTTTTGATGATGTTTTTTTTCTATTTTCCAACGTAAATGATAGAATAATCCGCAAAGTGCGCCTGCTGTGAATGGAAAAATAAACGAAATGGGATATAATGGATAACCTAAAAATATTTTTTGGATAGCAGACAAGAGAGCTATTATTAAGCCTCCCAGCAGCACTGGAAAAATATAGGATTGGAATATTTTAATTTTTTTCATGATTCAAATATTTTGATTTCATAGCGTCCAATTGAACGGATCTGTTCAATATCTTCAGTTTTAACTTCTTCAATACGCACTTCTTTCAATGTTTCCTGCAAACGTTTGTATGCATGCAAACCTTGAATTCGCGTATGTTCACTAATACTATCTTTCACAAAAATATAGGGTGTCATATCTGTATTGCCCTGTATGGATCGTTCAATCCTGTCTTTTTTGCGTATCAGATAATCTTTTCTTGTTGCATCCAATTTTTCCTGATCAAAAGATTCAATTAATTGGATCACCTTTTCTTTTTCTTTGAGAGCAGTTTGATAGTTCGTAAAAGCAGATCCAACACGCTCATTGAGTTGCTTAAAAAATGGGTCAAGTTCTTTGAGGGCTTGATAATTTTTTTCTTGCTTTAATTGAATAACTTTTTGTTTGAGTGAAGGCTTAATGGACTGTACCTTCTCTTTTAATTGAAAAGCATCTTCGATAATTTTATTTACTTGTTTCAAAGTTTCATTTAATTGTTTTTTGTTCCGCTCCATTGACAAAAATTCGGACCGAAGTTTCTGATCCTGATCATCAGGACATAAAACTCCAATTGTCAGCGTACATGGTATTTCCGCTTCACTGATGATTGTACACACTTCAATACGACGACATGCCATAATATTGGCGCATTCCACAAGACCATTTACAATCAAACAGCTCTTATTGGTGTAAATATCTGACTTTCTAATGGCTTCATGAACTTTAATATTATCTTCAGCACGTATTGTAGAACTTTCAATATGTTTTGCTTCAACATAACCCCCTGAAACAATGTCTGAATCGGAAACAGTTTCATGAACCTTTATACCGGAGCGAACCCGAATATCTGCCTGATCAACGTTATTGACGACAATAATATCGGCACTCACCTGACATCCAGGCTCAATATCACCATTAATAATAAGTTGTCCCGGATAGTTGTATTGCTTTTTTCGAGACAACAAATTGCCTTCGATTTGATGTATTTGTTTTTTTTTCATTGCAATAGCAGAATAATATCATAAAAAAAAGGGGACAATTTTGCCCCCTTTTTTATTAATAATTAATCACCTTGTAATAACACGAATCAACCAGTAGCGGCTTTATGTGTTTTAATCTGAACTTTTTCAGTGAGACCTTCATAGTATTCACGAAGAATAGCAACAACTTCATCACGACCAAAATGATCTGGCAGATCTCCACCTTCAGACAGCATTTTTCGAAGCATGGTACCACTTAAAAGAACACGATCTTGTTTGTTATGGGGACATGTTCTCAATGATGCCATACCATCACATTTGTAGCAATAGAATGTCCAGTCGATTTTTAGCGGTGTACACATCAGAGCTTTACCTTCTTCATCAGATTGGGGAATTTTGTCAAAAATGGTTTGAGCTTCAAACATACCATAGAAATCACCGACACCAGCATGGTCTCGACCAATGATCATGCGAGAACATCCATAATTCTGACGAAATGTTGCATGTAACAAGCCTTCACGTGGGCCAGCATAACGCATATCCAGTGGATACCCACCTTGAACAACTTTATCTTCAACAAAATAATTTTTCACCAAAGCGTCAATACATCGTACACGAACTTCAGCAGGAATATCGCCAGGTTTCAAATTACCAACCAATGAATGAATAAAAACACCATCACAAATTTCAACTGCAATTTTTGCCAGGTATTCATGTGAGCGATGCATGGGGTTTCTTAATTGAAGAGCGGCAACTTCTTTCCAACCTCTTTCTTCAAAGATTTTTCGAGATTCAGCCGGACGTTGATAGATACCTTTATATTTGACTGGATAATCACCTTCAGACAATACTTTTACAGATCCAGCAAGGTTAAATGCTTTTTGATTCATGACCATCTGAACACCAGGATGATCGTCTCGGGCAACTTCCCAGAATTCTTGGGTTGTTTTTGTGCCTTCACCCATGAATACTTTTTCGCATTCATATTCTTTGTCAGCCTGAGTCATTTCATATTTTTCAGTTACATTCATGGTGGCCATGATTTCTTTGCCTTCAGGATCGTACAAAGCAATATCATCACCAACATTAATGGCATCAGCATCAGCTTTGTCTGCTGACAAAGTAACAGGAATCGGCCAAAATGTGCCATCAGACATCAAGAAATTATCGCAAACACCTTTCCAGTCTGCTTTGGTCATAAAACCAATCAATGGACTGAAACCACCAATACCCATCATAATAAGATCACCCTTTTCTCGGGGGCTAATTTCAATTTTTTTCAGACCTTCCGCTTTTTTCTTCTCTGCTTCAAGTTCAGCGCCTTCAAGCAAGCAGCAGGTCAATCCTTTTCCACCATGTGGAGGAATCAAATTAGACATATACTTTATTCTCCTTTTTGTTTGTTATCCTTTCACCTACAAAAAAACAATGATCAGCACCATTTTTTGCGTGTGAATATTTTTATTTTCCAAATAAGTTATCTTAATATTGTATGTAAATGGGATTCATTTGTCAAGTTTTTTCGTAAGGTATCAATTGGGTGTAATCCTGGCAAAATCTATAAAAAAAATTCATTTGCATATTATTTGCATTAACCCTAAATTTTTTGTTTATTTTTTCTGATAAGGAGGTTTAATCATGGGAGGTTTTTCATTTGGAAATATTGGCGGCAATGCCAATATGAACGCAGGAGGCGATATCGTTGGTGGTGATAAAAATACCACAATAACTACGACCTCAAATCAAGTCGTTCAAAAGGGTTTTAAGGATGATAATGACAAGAAAGAGTTTCTGAATCAAATAAAAACATTTCAAGGCATGATGAGAGATATAAAAAAGGAAATTGAAAACAATAAAGATATTGATGAAGATGAAAAAGATGATCTCGTTATGGAGATAATGTCTCAAATTAAGGCGCTTAAAACTGTCAACCAAGATGCAAATGATATTTCGCCTGGTACAGAAATTGAAGAAGAAAAATCAAGCATATTTGAAAAAAAGCTCAACCAAACATCTCAATTTATGGATCATATTGAACAATTTGCCAACAAAACGAAAAGTATTTCAGAAAAAATAATTCCAACTGTCAAGCAAATGTTACCAATATTGGCAAGTGCAAGACATTTATTTGGTATCCCCTAGCCAAGCTAAAAAATATTAAACAAGTTTTTTATTCGGACAAGTTGTACTTGTCCGACTTTTTCTAATGAATCAAACATGTGTATATTTCGAGACTTTTCTATTATTTCCAGAAAAAAATATTCATTGCAGGAGTTTTATAGATGTCTGTTAATAATTTAGCCCCTGAAAAGAATTCAGGAGGTATGAATATTGGCAATGTATCAGGGGATTTCAGTTTACAGGCTGGTGGCGATATTGTTGCTGGAAATAAAACCATTATCCAGAATTTTTTCCCAACAAAGGAAAAAATAATTACAGCACCCTATAAGTTTTTATCTTCATATGACATCTCAGATAAAGACATATTTTTCGGACGAAGTAAGGTTATAAACACGCTTTCTGAAAAAATTGCCAGACATAAAATTGTAGTTATCAATGGGAGGTCTGGCTCAGGAAAAACATCCCTGATAAATGCCGGCCTTATTCCACGTTTAGCCAATGACGGCTATTTTTTTGTTTCTTTTAAAGAATATTTTGATCCAGTCAAACAATTACGTGATTATATAAAAAAAGACGAAAATCTGAATTGTATTACAAATCAAAACAATTTTGAGGATATGTCTTTTTTGGACTTATTGACATTTATAAAATCCAACCAAAACAAAAGTATGGTCATTATATTTGATCAGTTTGAACGTTTCTTTGTCAGTGTGAAAGAAAAAGTTAGAAACGCATTTATTAAAGAATTAAAGGCGTGCATGTATGGTAATTTAAGCGCAAAAGACATGAACATTGTTATTTCACTTCGAGAAGACTATTTTGGTATTCTGATGCGTGAATTTGAGACAGTCATGCCAGAATTTTTCAATGAGAGTTTTCGATTTCATCTGCATCCATTGAATATAGAGGAAGCGAAAGAAGCAATCATGAGTCCACTAATAAAACACAAGTTTGATCTTTCTTATAAAAAAGAATTTGTTGAAAAAATCCTGATACCCGCATTAATGGGAGAAACTTCAGGTGAAGAAAAAGTTGATCCACCTCAACTTCAGATTGTTTGTAATCAACTATATGAGGAAGGCAAAACATTTTATAAGCAACAAATTGAAGAAGAGGGCTCTGCCAAGATTGATGAAGCATTGTATCATCAACTTGGAAAAGCAAGTGGTATTTTAAGGGATTATCTTGATGATTTTATTGATAGAGCCGTTCAACATGATTCCCAAGCAAAGAACTCATTACGTTCAATGCTTAAATTAATGATTGAGTCAGGTGGGACAAGAAAATTTATTTCAAATAGTCAGTTATGCCAGGGGCTTCCAGATGTTGATCCTGATATGATCATATATTATGTAAAAAAACTTCAAGATGGACGTGTAATTGAAACAAGAGAACAAGATGGATTATCAACATATTCATTATCTCATGAATTCATGGTTGAAAAGGTGAGAAGCTGGTTTGATGAAAGAGAAATGGAACGAAAAAAATCAAGGGAGACACTTGATCGAGGACTTGCTGAATGGAATAGCACACGTTCCTTTTTAAGTGAAAAACAGGTCAAAAAAATTCATAAGTGGATAAAAGAAGAATTAAATGATGAAGAAAAACGACTATTAGAAAGAAGTCACGAATATCATAACACGCGAAAACTGAAAGAAGAGATCAATGAAAAAAGTCTTCAATTTAGAAAAAAGATCATTTGGGGCGCTGTTATACTCATTTTTATAGTGATTGCTTTGTTTATATGGCAAACAGAGAACAACAAGATAATTCGGCATGAAAAACAAATTGCTGAGAATGAAAGAAAGGAAGCGCAAAAACAAGCCAATATCGCAGAAATAGAAAGGAAGAGAGCTGAAAAGCAAAAGATAATAGCTGATGAACAAAGATATCTTGCTGATAAAAATGCTAAAATAGCTCGCAAAGCAAGAATCACAAGTCGATCCCATGAATTGGCCAGTTATGCAATTAATATCAAAGATTTTGATCCAGTATTAAGTTTCCGACTCGCAGAAGCGGCTTATTATATTACACCAACGATGCAGGCAAATAAAGGAATTATTTCACCTTTAATGCTTCCACTTTATAATCGTATCCATACAACAGATACCATTCATTCAACATTTTTTTCACCTTGTGGTAAAAAAATTATTATACAATTTCAAGAACATATTGAAATATGGGATGTTTATACAGGTAAGAAATTACATGAAGTTCTTGGGTTTAACGAATGGATCAAAAGATCCTTATACAAAAAAACGAAGCTACCTGTTATTCGTTTAAACAATGACATCCATATCGTTGATATTGAGTCAGGTACAAGTACACCCGTTTTGAAAACAAATGCTCTCATAAAAAGAATAAATAAAATAAAAAAGGCCATGACATCTCCTGATGGTCGTTATATTGCTTTTAAATCTGAAAGTAATATTATTTGGATATGGGATATAGAAAAAAAAGAAATCCATACGTTAAACGAACACGAAATCACTGTATCAAACATTCTTTTTGATACAAGTGGAAAATTTATGGTTTCAACAAATAAGAGGGCAATTATCTGGGATACTACAAACTGGAAGGTATCAGGTACTTATAACAAACATATAAAACCTATTCAACACATTCGGCTTTTTAAAGATAATAAGGTGATTACTTCTGATAGCAATGGATCAATAAAAATATGGAACTTAAATGATTGCAAAGAAATATCAAATTATACTCATGACAAGAAGGTTTTTGATGAAATAGAACTTTCGCACAATGAAAAATATCTTGCCGTTTCAGTTGAGGACACTGCTTTGGTATGGAATATAGAAAAAGAACTATTGACAACAAATCCAATCAGATTATTACATTCAAATTATGTTGAGGATATCAAGTTTTCACGTGATGAAAAATATTTGATTACGGCTTCACATGAATCAATTATTTGGGATCTAAAGACAAAACAAGAAAAATATCGTTTAACAGGACATATGGAGTCCATCATTCAAGCAGATCCATCTCCAACAGATGACAACATCATCATGACAACAACAATTAATGATGGCATTCGTATCTGGAACACTGATATTTATGCGTTAAATTCTGATAGAAATTTTGAGGAAGAATTATTGAGCGCTGAATTTGCAGCAAATGATCAATATATTATCATCAACACTGAGTGGTCATCAAATATTTTCGTGTTAATGTCAGATTCATTATCTTTAAAAGAGGGTATTAATAATGTAAAAAAGTACTTTATGCCACCAGCAAAAGATTATCTGACAGTTTACAAAAGTGATGGCAGCATTCATAGTATCAATTTAAAATCTGATGAACGCGGATTATTTCATCAACTCAAGACAGATTCGAAAGACATCGCATTGTCATCAAATGCTAAAATATTATATTTATCCTCAGATACTGACAATTCTGTTTTTTCGCATGATAATTCAATGTTATTATCAATACTTTCTGAATATCGTCATCGCCAGCATGCTAATCTGCCAGAAATTATCAATAAAAATCTTCCCAGAATTATTGATGTCGAAACAAATGAAGTCATTTGTCATCTAAAAGACACAAACAGTATCAGTTATAAAAAATCAATATTTTCACCTAATGATACTTACATTTTAACGTTAATGAATAAAGAATTATTTAAAGATTTATTCACTGAAAAAAAAGCAGCGTATCAATTGAGATTATGGGAAGCCAGTACGTGTTGTAACTATTATGCTCCCAGAATAAAAACTGCAGAACAAATGATTAATAATGCTTATTTTTCTCCTGATGAAAACTTGCTCATAACAACTTCATTTGATAAAGGTCGGGTTTATGATATCAAAAAACGTCGTTTAAAATATCTGATAACAGAGCACAAAAACAGCATTCATAATGTTTCTTTTTCTTCAGACAGTCAATACATGGCAACGACTTCCACATCTGAAATGAATCAAATTGATGAATTAAATAGTGATCTGATAATATGGGATTTAAAAACAGGTATGCCAGTCCATCAGTTTTCTGAAAAAACAAAGATCAAAAGTATTTCATTTTCAAAAGATAGTTCAAGAATTTTGCTTTGTTCAAATAATGGTATATCTATTCGAATAATTGATCCTGAGCTTGCTATTAAAAAAATAAACCATCGTAAACGGGGCATTGTCCGAGAATTAACACCTCAAGAAATTCAAAGGTATGATTTTTCTAAAGATGATTTAATCAAACTATGTCAAAAAGTTTTATCACATCATCAAAATGATATAAATATTCATTTTCAATGGATCGTCGTTTTTTTATTGCATCAAATGGAAAAGGATGCGGATACACTTTTTAACACAGCGCTTCAAAAATTTGGTGAAAACAAAGGGCAAATATTAAATCAGTTTTTTTTAGTACAAAAAGAATATGATGATCGCAATGTAAGCTCATTTTTTCACGAAAAAAGTATGGCGATAAAATAAACATAAGGGATTATTCGATAAAATCCATAGTTAGGGACAATTCCCCCTCATCTGCTCGAATTTTCATCTCTGGATATCGTTTCTTGAACACCTTTATCATGGCAGCATTTTCACGTAAAACAATGGCAGTAAATCCGACATATTTATTATTTTTTGCAATGCCTTCCAAAACCTCAAGTAAATATGATGCCACACCCAGTCCTTGAAAATCCTCTCGCACGACAAATGCAATTTCGGCGCGCTTGTTTTCTGCTTCTGCATAGGTGCCAATGCTCATGATTTCCTTTCTGCCCTTATTTCGCACCAAGCCAATTATTGAAATATGTGTGCTGTAATCAACTGAAGCCCAATGCTGTTGGGCCATTTCATGGGAGAATGTTTTTATTCGCTGAAAAAAACGAAAATATACCGTTTCATCCTTTAAAGAGTAGAAAAAGTTGCGATATGCAAATTCATCGGATGGCAACAATGGCCGAACAGCCATATTTTTACCATTTTTCAATTGTTTATGGGACTTGTACCCCTCAAGGAATAATAAATCCGCTTTATGAGGCGGCATTTGATCCTTGAAAATATATCGATGTTTTTTGGCTTCATCAATTAATTCTTCCCTGAATTTTGGATGCGCAATTTGTGCCAGTTCCATAACACGTTGATAAATGCCTTTACCATAAAGCTCTGCAATGCCATATTAAGTCACAACAAAGTTAACATCCCCTCTTAATGTCCCAACACCAGCGCCATCACCTAAATTGCTGACAATTCTGGAAACTGTTCCATTTTTTGCAGTTGATGGCAGCGCGATGATCGAAAATCCGCCCCTGGACATGGCAGCACCCCTAATAAAATCTGCCTGATCCCCAATACCACTATAAAATTTAAATCCGACAGAATCCGTACAAATCTGGCCGGTTAAATCCACTTCAAGGGCTGAACTGATTGAAACAAAATTATCATTTTGAGCAATGATATTCGGATCATTTACAATATCTGATGATCTGAAATAGAAAATGGGATTGTTGTCAACAAAATCATAGACTTTTATTGTTCCTGAACATAGACTGGTTACTGCTTTTCCAGGGAGTAATGTTTTTTTAGCATTATTGATCACACCTCTTTTAAAGAGTGGAACCATTTCATCAGTAATCATTTGCGTGTGAAGTCCAAGGTCTTTTTTGTGAAAAAGACTGGAAAGGATGGCACTGGGAAGGCTTCCAAATCCAATCTGAAGTGTTGCACCATCTTCAATCAATTCGGAGACATAGAAACCAATGCGCTGTGTAACTTCCTTGTCATGCATAATTGGAACAACACTTACAATAGGTTCTTCATAAGGAACCAGATAATCGATTTGATCGACATGAATAAAACTATCGCCCATTGTCCGGGGCATTCTGGGATTCACCTGTGCAATGATCATTTTTGAATACTGAATTGCAGGATATGTAACATCAACAGAAATTCCCAGACTACAAAACCCATAGCGACATGGTGGACTTACTTGAACCAGAGCAACATCAAGACCGATATGATTATTTCGAAATAATTTGGGTATTTCTGATAAGTAAGCTGGGACATAATCAATTTTACCATCAAATGCTGCCTGTCGCATGCGGGCGCTGACAAAAAACAATTTGATAAAAAAACGACGCATAATATCTGGATCATCGACAAATTGAGCCAAAGTGGATGATAACATCTGATAAATCATGATGTCATACATACTCTTGTCATTGACCAGGGTACGTATCAAGTGTTGCGGCTCACCGGTGCCTGTGCCTAAAAACACACGGCTGCCGCATTTGATTTGTGCAATCGCATCCGCACCTGATTTGATTTTATGTTTGCTCTTTGGCAAATCCAGATCAAACGGGCCTTTATTTTCGTTGTGATTCAGTGACATAGTTTTATTTCCTATTTTCTCAATTTGTCTGATTGTTTTTTGTTTAAGTTTAAAAGAAATACTTAATATATGCTATTTTAATAAAAATTTCAACTTTGATTCTTGACATTTGATTACCTTATTATATACTTAACAAAATTATAACGAATTAACAATAAAAGGAAGAATCCAAAAATGTTGAAATACAGCTTTTATATATCATTCGTCATTTTTATTGCCGGATTGATATTCAGAATGGCACGATGGATTCGTTTTGACCTTGATACAGAGAGTGCAGAACAATCTAAGGTTAAACGAGCTTTTGCTTTGTGGGAAAGTTTATGGAATCACTTGGTCAGCGCACAAGCCTTGCTGATGCTTAAAGCCATTTTTTGGGATGGTTTGCTGCAAGCGCGGATATTCAAGTCAAGCCCATTGAGATGGCTTGCCCATATGTCAATTTTTTGGGGTTTTATGTTGTTGCTGTTTTTTCATGCCCTTGATGATTATATTTCTGTATGGATTTTGCCAGATTATGCATCAACAATCAATCCTTATATGTTCATGCGAAATCTTTGTGGTTTTTTGGTGTTAGCAGGGATAATCATTGCGCTGTATCGAAGAAGAAAACAATTTATGGTAAAGCAAATATCCAATTGGATGGATTATTCTGTTTTGGGATTAATAGCAGCCATTATGATATCCGGTTTTCTGCTTGAAGCGGTTCAAATTATATCAGAACATCAGTTTGACAGCATGGTTTCAGACTACATGATTTCTGACGATGAATCTGAAATTTTGGCATTGCGTGCCTATTGGGCTAAAAACTATTTTGTATCTTTTGCAAAGCCTGTTGAAATATCCAATGAAACGATACTTCAAGCCGGTCAAAGTATTCATCAGGATTCATGTGCATCATGTCATTCGCCGCCTCAATATGCTTTTGTGTCATATAACCTGACACAAATGTTATCCCCTTTTGCAACAATATTGAATGCGTTTCATATGGATTCTGTTCTCCTGGTCATTCATTATATATTGTGTTTTATTGGATTGGCATGGCTGCCATTCAGCAAAATGTTTCACATGCTGACCACGCCTTTGAATTATTGTATGGCTGCTTCCAGTCAGGATTCAAGTCATTCGGCGGCATCAGCCAATGGAAAAATAGTTTCACTTGATGCCTGCACCCATTGTGGTGTTTGTTCTGAACATTGTTCTGTTGCACCCATATATCAGGTTATTGGTAATGATTGTATTTTGCCGTCAGAAAAATTAAGTGCTGTATTGTCGATGTCAGCTGGAAAACACAACATCGTATTGGAAAATTTGTCATCAGGCAATGCTGTTTGTACAGAATGTAATCAATGTACGATTAATTGTCCATCGGGAATTCCCTTATTGGATATTTGGCAAACCACAAAAAAAGAACTTCAAAATAAGGGTCTAGATCGTCCTGAAGAAGTGATCAAAAAACATTCTGCCTATGAATGGGCCCATTTATTGAAAACTCAGCCACAAATGCCATGTCAGTCATTTATTTCGGATGACCCCTTGACCTATGAAGCCTGTGTTCAGTGTTCCATCTGTACACAGGTTTGTCCCGTTGTAGCAGCAGCATCAGGTAGTGGGGAACCCATTGATTTGACACCTCAACAAGTCATGAATTTATTACGTATTGGACTGAAAGAGAAAGCATTGGGCACACAGATGGTCTGGACATGTGCCACATGTTATATGTGTCAGGAAAACTGTCCACAACATATTCCAGTAGCAGATGTATTTTATGAACTGCGCAATCTTGCCCATGCGCAACTAAATTTCAAACAAACAGGAGAAAAATAAGCATGCAATTAAAATACAGCTACTTTCCCGGATGTAAAATTTCTGGCCAAATGTCAGAATATGGAAAATCAACAGAATCACTCATGACTTTGCTTGGAATCGAATGGGTGGATCTTCAGTTTAATTGTTGTGGATATCCCATACGCCATCAAAATCTGGAAGCATCTATTTTCTCAGCCGCCAGAAATTTGGCTCTGGCTGAAAGTGCACACTTGGATATTTTGACTCCCTGTAAATGCTGCTTTGGTAACCTCAAACATAGTCAACATATGCTGAAAAATGATCCAGAATTATTTAAACGTATCAATGAACGTCTCAAAGCAGAAGGATTAACCTATTCTGGCAGCATAGAAATTAAACATTTATTAAGTGTCCTCTACCATGATGTTGGATTGGACAAACTGAAAAAACATATTTTGCATCCCTATCAATCCCAAAAAACATTCGTTGCAGCAAGTTATGGCTGTCATGCCCTTCGTCCGGCTGAAATAACGAACTTTGACCATCCCTTTGATCCCTCAATATTTGAAAAAGTCATTGAAATATCAGGCGCACAAACAGTTTTTTGGCCAAAACGTACTGAATGCTGTGGGCAGCCTGTATTTGACAGAAATCCTTCGATATCAAACACACTGTTACAGTCCAAAATGTCAGACGCTATTCAGGCAGGTGCCAATATGATTTGTACGGCCTGTACGTATTGTCAAATGCAATATGAAAATTTCGGTCAGGGGAAACTGCCTGTTGTAACTATTTCACAATTGCTTAAAAAGGCGATATCAGGTACTTAATGCTATTGTGTTACACCCATAAATTTTGTTCAATGGGGCCTTCATTCAGCAACGAATTCAATATATGGAGATGAACATGTTTTTGACACAACCCATTCAATCAAATATCCAGACAACCTTTAGCAGTGAACAAAGTGTTTCTCTAATAGAAGCCTTTGATCATGCCAATGCGATTTTTGAAAAACAACAAGCCAGTATTGGAAGAATTCAGAATGAATTTGATACATATGTAAAAAATGACAGCCATCGAAAAGCTGAAATCAAGAAAGATTTGCTCATTGAGCTGGCAACAAGAGCTGATATTGAAATTCTGAATGGAAAAATTGATACACTTAGAGCTGAAATGAACGGCCATATTGGCGAATTAAAAAAAGAAATGCAGTCGAATAAAATAGAAATGCAAGGGAGTTATAATTCACTAAGAAATGAAATGCAGGGTGAGTTTAAAAGCATTCGTTTGTGGATCAAAATGTTAGTAGCCCTGGCATTTTTTGCAACTACTTTTTATAGTCCAACCGCCCAATTACTGATAAAAATGTTAAAATAGAGTTCAAAATATGGAGATGAGCATGTTTTTGACACAACCCATTCAATCAAATATCCAGACAACCTTTAGCAGTGAACAAAGTGTTCCTCTAATAGAAGCCTTTGATCATGCCAATGCAATTATAAAAAACCAACAAACAAGTATTGGAAAAATTCAGAAAGAATTTGATGACTATGTAAAAGGTGACAGTCATCGAAAAGCTGAGATAAAGAAAGATTTACTCATTGAATTGGCGACAAGAGCTGATATTGAAATTCTGAATGGAAAAATTGATACACTTAGAGCTGAAATGAACGGCCATATTGGCGAATTAAAAAAAGAAATGCAGTCGAATAAAATTGAGATGCAAGGCAGTTATGAAACGCTTCAAAAAGAAATGCAGGGCAGTTACAATTCATTAAGAAATGAAATGCAGGGCAGTTACAATTCATTAAGAAATGAAATGCAGGGCAGTTACAATTCATTAAGAAATGAAATGCAGGGCAGTTACAATTCATTAAGAAATGAAATGCAGGGAGAATTTAAAAGCATTCGTTTATGGATCAAAATGTTAGTTGCCCTGACATTTTTTGCAGCCACTTTTTATAGTCCAACGGCCCAATTACTGATAAAAATGTTCAAATAAAGAAAAATATTTTTGGAAAAATTGCTTATGTCAAAGTCTCGTCAGGACAAACTGAAACGCATATTTAATATATTTCAAACAGATGATTATGTATTGATTTTAATTAACGCTGACCCCGATGCCATCGCAAGTGCAATGGCTATGAAACGAATTCTATGGCGTCATGTAAATAATGTCACGATATCACATGTCAATAAAATTGTCCGACCGGACAATCTGGCGATGATTCGATTGCTTTCTGCAAAGTTAGTCCATTTTGAAAAAATAGTGCCAGAACAATTCAATCGTTATGTACTTTTGGACTCCCAGCCCAATCATCACCCCATTTTTTCGCAATTTTCATATGATGTCATCATTGATCATCATCCAGATACGATGCCTGAAGCAACTTTCGTGGACATTCATCCCCGGTATGGTGCCAATTCAACCATTATGACAGAGTATTTAAAAGCTGCAAAAATCAAACCTGCTTCACATTTAGCAACCGCATTATTTTATGCAATCAAAACGGATACAGGAAACTTTAACCGGGCAGCCCTGACAGAAGATGTTCGCGCCTTTCAGTATCTCTTTCCTTTGGTAAACATACATATTATTCAGAAACTCGAATTTGCAGAAATGCGAATGGATTTTCTAAAATACTATCATATTGCTTTAGATACAATGATGATTCGTGAAGGTAAAATTTATGTATATTTAGGACCTGTATCAACGCCAGACATATGTGTTTCTATCGCAGATTTTTTTACACGTATTCATTCTGTCACCTGGAGCATTGTTTCCGGTACATGCAACAATGAATTAACAATTGTTGTGCGAAATGATGGTATGCAAAAGGATGCTGGAAGTGCTATCCAAAAATCTTTTGATAAATATGGATCTGCCGGTGGCCATAAAAGTATGGCACGGGCACAGATACCTATTAAAAACTTAGAAACAGTCATCGATTGTCAGGATATAAAAAAGACTTTGGAATGGCTTATTGGCACATTTGAAAAACATGCACGTAAACATAGAGCCAAAGAAAAAACATTCAAAGAAATCCTTGACTTATAATCCATTTAAGTTTGATAGATGTTTGAACATGAAAAGAATATCTTTTAAAGTCAGTTGACCATCAGCATCAAGATCCCCAGGTTTTTGCCATTGAGGGATATTGAGTCTGACCAGTGGATCACCTGTTAAAGTAAACATTTGTACTGTCGAAGCCCTTATTCCTTTGGCATATGATGCCATTTTTGCACCGATAATCAGATCTCCTACGGGTAGGTTTGGATTTGAGCGAATCAAGGAAAAAAGAGACTGCGCCAAAATGTCAATTTCCCAGACTTGAGCCATCGCTGTTGGTGAAAAAACTGCGATAGCAGCTTTGTTCGCTGCGAGCATCAGCTTTTGTGAAAGACTGTAACGATCTGGCAAAGCAAAGTAACCAGACATACAATTTAAAGATACATAAAATGTCAGAGGAGTATTCGCATTGATACAATGAATATCATTCGCATGCAATATGGGTTCTCCAGCCCAATTATCTATACTGCCATGCCCCATGTATGTTGTAATCAGTACGCCCTGATTCAGATAATCAAACATTTGTTCGGTCAATATGTTTATATGTTCAGGATCGGTGAGGGGTAAATGAACCTGTTCCATTTTGTGAGATAAATATTTCATGGCATTTTGACATATCTTTGAAAAAATATTATCTTCATGATTATCTGAAATAAACAAATTGCGCTGGCGTGCTGTATTGAATGATTTATCGTAGCTCAATCGCTTGAATACCATTTTTTCAATATCTGAAATATTATTTCCAGGCAACCGACCGATGATCATATCTGGATACAGATCATTGCCATCAACGCAAGTATAGTAGTGATCATTTGGCGTCAATCCCACGCCCTCCATGTATGTTAAATAGGCTGGAACTTCATTCTGTTTGCCTGTTTGAAAATAATCCAAATAATCTATATTACTATCACCCACCAATACAACATAGGCAGGCGGGGTGTTCCAGTAATGAAATGCATAATTCAAAAAAGTGTGGACAGCCCCAGGATGAACAAGCCCCCCATTAAATGTATCATAGATTGCTTCCGGAGAAACAATCATCGTGTGTATCCCCAATCCATTATAGTGATCGATTAATGGTTTCACAGCAGGAATAAATTTTTGTGGGGTCAGTATGATATAATTTGCATCATTTTGAGTTGATTGCAGTTGTTTACTACTTGATAATTTAATTTCAGGTGTTAATATCGTTGAATTTGTGAATATATAAATCTTAGCAGACTTGTTATTAAAAAATTGAACATGATAAGCATTGTTCTTTTGTGTAATAACCGATGATGATAAAATTTCTGGTTTTTTGGGACTTGTAATATCAAAAATGCGAATTGGCGTAGTCGTAAAGCCAGATACTTCAATATTTTGTGGAGATTGATCGGCCTCAATTATTGCCATGTTATTCTGTGCAACCAATGAACCTGGATAACGAAGACTGAATCTATTCATATACAATTTATCCGTCCAAATACCTGAACTTAACGCGGACTGAACAGAAAGGATATTATCCTTAGTTTTCAGCATGTTAGTGGGCAAAGAAATATCCACATTAAACAAACTGTCCGCATGAAACTGGTTTTGGTATACATCATGATCGTTGATCCAGATTTTAATATCATGAAAACTGTTGGTCTTTTCTTGAAAAACAATGTTTAGCTGTGTGGGAATATTCGTCGCCAAAAGATTGATATCTGGCAAATCAAAACTTGTTGAAAATGTATCCGGTGCAACCAGTATATCCCAAAAAACAAAGTCCGCATCAGGCGCTCCTGGTGTTGCAGGCCAGAAAAAGTCAGCATAGTTTTTTTCAAAATGAACAGTATGCCAGGCATATGCTGCATATATGTTCAGACTTGGAGCCGCTTCCCTGATAGACATGCGCAAACCCGGTGAATCCCCCCAGAATAACTGATATACGTTAATATTGGTATAATGACTGTCTATTGCCTGTCCATAAAATTCAATATAATCCCCTTTCTGCAAGTATGATGATTGTGTCGTCAGTATTAAAGGAATTTGTTGATCAACATGCCATAACTGGAGATACGATGCTTTTTTTTGGGATAGTGGAAATTGATATTTTTCTAAATCCGAATATAATATACGATAGACGCCATTGCTTTGAATGGATATATTTAATTTCTGATTCAGTGATGTTTTAGATTGTTTTTTGAGGATGGGTAAGGAATCTTTTTGGGCCGAATAATTCATAATAATTTGAGATTTGATGGCATCCATCTGATAGCAAATGCCTTTTTTTGATGGGTCTGATTTATTCTTTGCGGAGTTGATTGAAAAAGTCATTTGATGAATAATTTTCAATTCTTGTGTAACAGGATTCCATTGAAAAGGATGGATCAAAATTCTACGCACATCTGTACCAGACCATTTTGATAGCGGATCTATTTGAAAAATGCGTGAGGGATAAAATTGATTTGTTTCATAGGTTTGGCTGTCTTTTAAATAAACAAACTGGGCATCTTTCACGATAGGTCCTGGTGGGATATCATGCAATGAACATTGCGTCTGATAGATATCAATAATACTGATGGAAATGGATGTTTGTTCATTGCATTGGAACAGGAATCCTGTCTGAGGCAATTGAGGTTTGCCCGCTTCTGATGTCATTGCCCAATCAGAAATCCATTGTTTTTGATTCAGATCATAATCGGGCAGTATAAATTTGTACTGAATTTCCGCATTGTTTTTGTGGATGGGGTAGATGTGAGCATCAGTGTTTATCAGGGCAAAGCACAATTCCAAACATATCAAGCTGATACAGTTTAAAATTATATGTTTCATAATCTTTTTTAGCTGGTACTTGATATAATTATCTCTTTGAGTTGAGATAAGGCATTAATATGGTACTTTGCATGCAAGGATTCATTTTGAAAAGCGACAAAATCAATTTCAGCGCGCATCGCGGCCTGTTCATCAACATTTGTATCCCCAATATATAGCACCCTCTCTCTGGCAATTTGAAAAAAGGAAATAATATCAATGATCATTTCAGGGTCTGGTTTTGGCTTTTTCACATCCAATGTTGTCATAATTCGATCAAAATAAGGGGAAAGTTCAAACATATCTACTACTTTTGGCATCGTATCAGATCGATTCGTTGCAACAGCCGTTCGACATGGCGGGCGAATACTGTCAATTAAGGGTTTCAATTCATTGTCTAATTTCATGAATTTGATGTACTGTGAATAATTAATGCTTTTTAAATATGCAATCACATCACTGTCAGAAATATTGTGAGGCTCACATAAATGGCGAATGGCATCTGCTACAGAATGCGCGTGTGCGTATTCAAATTGCGCATCGTTCATTTTTGGCAGATTGAAATGTGCGAGCATATCATTATAGTATAAACGATTAACCCACCGGGTATCAAACATGACGCCATCGCAGTCAAAAATAATCAGATCGTAATTCATAGTTTATTATTCCTGAATTTTTTGGAATCATCGAACAATAAAGAACTTATTATTGGGCGTAAGTACAAGTTGGGGGAAATCTCGTTTTTTGAACCTGGATTACGCTGAAGAAGATGTATAAGATGAAATAAAACACTTTAAATTCATCTTATTCATCTTTTTCAGTGTAATCCAGGTTCAAAAAATGAATAGTTATTTCCTCAATCATAATTTGGCATCCTTCATATTCCAGTTAACACTTTTTTGAGTACAAATTATCGTAAGTAGAGACGCACGGCAGTGCGTCTCTGAGCGAAGAAAGGTTAAACATTTTTTTGTTCCTATTTTTCAAAGAATTGATCGACCTTTCTTTGTCCGGAGACTTTTCAACAATTAAAAAGGATGCCCATAATTTTCTGTTATTTCCCCTGACTTGGACATACGCCCCTTATTATTCGAGTATATATTATTATCATATTCCTGTTGATATATTATCGTCCAACTTTAGTTTTTCCAAGTGCGAGTTGTGTGTGTCCGTGTTAGTCAGTGATTGTCCCGCTTAATTGGAAAAACCAAAGTTGGACGATAATAGGCATCCTTCATATTTTCTAAAAAGTAGTTAACAGTTCTGCTCGTTCCCAGGCCCTGCCTGATATGCGTTCCCAGGCAGAGCCTGGGAACGCGCAGAACTGTTAATTACAAAATAAAGGATGCCTTAATATATTACATAATCATATCTATTGTCAAGATTTCTAAAAAGGACTTGACATTATTGGCCTTATCAGTCATGTTTTTATTATTATTCAGGTGTATTCCCAAATAGTCGGTCATTTAGAAACGTTGATTTAAAAATGATCAAATGTCTTAGGAATTCTCGCAAAATAAGTTCCCCATTTAATATATTGAATTCCTTTTTTGAACCTGGATTACGCTGAAAAAGATGAAATAAAACACTTTTAATTCATCTTATTCATCTTCTTCAGCGTAATCCAGGTTCAAAATGAATAGAATTGACTCTTTCTGAAATGATTTTTACCCAGGGCGTTGCCCTGGGCTGGTATGTTGCCGCCCTTTCAGGGCTAAGAAAATAAATGTCAGACTTTTTGGGAATGCGCCCACTCAAACGCAATAAGATATATAAAACAATTTGTTCGCTAAAAAAATATACATCAAAGGGAGGATTTCCATTGGTTATTCACAAAATATTTATCACAACGATATTGATATTATTTGTAGCGATTCATCTGATGTTATCGGTTAACTATATTAAGTCAATCACAGCACATGATGCTTCTACTGTAGCAGCTTTATTTGTTCATGGAGAGATGCAACGTTCCATGTCATTAATTGTAAATAAGAAATCATACGAACATGCAATCAGACAGGCAGATTTATTTTTGGAGAGAGTTGTGGATCGTTTTAAGACACAACTCAACTCTGATGCTTACATACAGATTCACTGGATTGATACGCAATGGAAATATTATAAAACATTACTTGATAAATATGATGATACCCCTGATGAGATGAATCATAAAAAAATGGAGTCCCATTGCGATCGGTACTGGAAAACACTTACTCAAGTCATTGATAACCATTCACAGGGCCATTCATTTTCACAGATGATTGCCACCCATTCCCTTATCACATTAATTTTTATTCCATTAATTTTTCTGTTTATCCGCCGATATGTTGCCACCAACAATGATCTTACAAAAAATTACGACCCGCTTACACATATTTATAATTCGAGAATGTTTTATCGCCTGGTTGCCCAGGAACTTGCCAAATCAGAACGTTATGATCGATCACTCAGTATTGTTGTTTTTGACGTTGATTTCTTTCGACGAATTAATGACTTTTTTGGTCACAAAGTCGGTGATGATGCCCTGGAACAATTGGCCTCTCTGGTCGATCAAAATATTCGAAAAAGTGATTTGTTTTGTAGAGTGGGTGGTGAAGAATTTGCGGTTATTGCATCTGAAACAGACCTTCAACAAGCCATTGTTCTCTCCGAAAAAATTCGAAAATTAATTTCTGGCCATACCTTTAAAACTGTTGGACGCATTACAGTCAGTTTAGGTGTTGTTCACGCAAAAGATAATGATACGCCTGAAACATTGTATAAACGTGCAAATGAACGTTTGCAAATTGCAAAAACAAAAGGTCGCAATCGGACAATTGCAAAAGATCATTCTGAATAAAAATTCATTATAAAATTTGTTTAAAAGTTAATTTTTCCTTCTAATTGCTCAATTGGCATTATATTGTATGCTTTTGTTAGCTTTGAATTCGATTTTACTTATACTTTAAAGGAGAAAAAAATGACAGATCATTCAAAAGAAATTGCTGAAATTTGGAAAATGTTAAAAGAAACAAACAAACAAATGCAAGAAACTGACAGGAAAATGCAAGAAACTGACAGGAAAATGCAAGAAACTGACAGACAAATGAAAGAAACTGATAAAAAATTGGATAAAACCATTAAAGGCATTGATAAGCTCGAAAACATCGTTGGTGGAATTGGTAACAGTAACGGTTTTTTTGCAGAAGATATATTTTTCAATAGTTTCAAGAAAAAAATGTCATTGGGCGACATTACTTTTGATTCTGTTGATAGAAATGTTTCTCGTTTTCATAAAGGATTAGAAGATGAATTTGATATTGTCTTAACCAATTCCGACAGCCTTACTATCATTGAAGTTAAATATAATTTTCATCCCAATGATGTCAAAAGTGTTTTCAAAAAAATTAAAAACTACAGAATATTGTTTCCAAATTATCAAAACTATACCATATATGGTGCCATTGCCGCTCTTACCATGTCCAATCGAACGATTCAACTTGCCAAAAAATTTGGTTTTTTTGCATTGACACTTGCCGGACAAAAATTGAAAATTTTAAATGATCAGGTTGAAAAATTATAAATGATGTGGAGGGATGTGGAGGTTCTTAATTTATTATCTTTCTTTCAAGCAATTTCATTTGTGATACATAAATGTAAATTTATGCTATGACTTAAAGGTCTATTCATGAAAAGAATCATATCATATATCTATATTATTTCGTTCATTTGCTTGAACGTCGTTTTTGCACAAGCAAGCCAGAATTCTTTCAAATCAATTGATCAAATGATTATACACTGTCAATACGAGCAAGCAATTCTCCTGATTAACCAATTTCAAAAAGAAGCCCACCCAAGATCAAAGAACTATCTTCAATTGCAAATTTTGAGATCTAATGCTTTAAAGGCTTTGGGGAGATACAGACAGGCCATTGACCTTTTAATACCCTATATACCAATGATAAATAAATACCCTCCAGAAATTAAAGTGCGATTTTACAACACATTAGGTGCGCTTTATGCGTATTTATCCCAAGTGACGAATTCTTCTTTATATTTACAGAAAGCCCTGAAAATAGCCAGAAAATACGGTCATGCGCTGTTGTCTTGCGAAACGCTCAATGAAATCGGTTTATTGTATAGTGTTCATCTTGACAAATCACATTATTACCAATCAGCGATTGATGCTTTTCAAAAGGCTGTTCATTGCTCGCGTCAATTCGCAGAAAACTATTTTCAAGCACAAATTTTAATTAATCTGGCAAAGGTGTATGTTAAAAAGAATGCTCAACATCATACCATGCAATGCATACAATCATTGAAAGATGCACGAAAATTTATTTCTAACCTACCTGATACTTTTCGCAAAGGATGTTTACTTCTTGACATTGCAAGTCTGTATGTAATGTTTGCCAAAAATACCAAACAAGAACGTCCGGCCTGGATTCATCAAGCGCATCGAATATATATTGAAATTGAAAAAATATATCACACTGTTCATGATAGCCGTCTGGCTTCAAGATTATATTTTCAAATGGGGGCGCTGTATGAAAGAACGAAACAATTTGATGAAGCCATCACCATCACACATAAAAGTACTTTTTTTGCCCAACAAACAAAGAACGTTTATGAATTGTATCAGAATAACTGGCAACTGGGACGTCTGTATCGAAAATCCGAAAAAATACAAAAAGCAATTAATCATTACAACAGGGCCATCCAAGAACTATCACCCATACGTAAACAGATTTATCATAGCAATTTGACAAAACAAAATGTTTTTAATCAAAGTATAAAACCAGTATATCTTGAATTATCGGAAATATATTTCACCCTTGCTTCAGCAAAAAATAACGCTTCAGAAAAATATAATTATTACATGAAAAAAGCATGGTTTACAATGGATGAAGTCAAATCAGCCGAGTTGGAAGATATTTTTGATGACCCGTGTGTTACATATCAAAAGGAAATAAACTTACAGTTAGAGAGCAATTTGGCCGCTGTTGCAGTTATTTATTTTATTCCATTTCCTGAAAAACCAGCGTTGATTATGCGCATGCCCAATGGCTTTAAACACTTGCGTATAGAAATCGAAACAGAAGAATTTAATAAAATGATCTATCGACTTCGTAAAGAAATACCAGACTGGGGCATTTTTGAAGAAGACGCAGCCACACTTTACGAACTAATTATTTCACCCATTTATAATGAACTCAAAAAACAAGAAATAAAAACCCTGGTCGTGGCATCAGATGGTGCCATGCGTTTGATTCCTTTTTCCATTTTTTTTAGCCCAAATGAACAATTCCTGATCGAAGAATTTGAAATCGTAACAATTCCGGCCTTGCACCTGACACGATTGGGTAAAACAAATAGAAATACTCCCTATGGACTGTTCTGTGGAATTACGCAAGCACATACATTTGGTAAATTAAAATTTGAAGCATTACCCCGCATTTCAAAAGAAGTGGAAACCATTAAAAATATTGTTCCTGGCGATATTTTCATGGATGAGGAATTTACTGAATCAAATCTAAAATCAACTATTTCTGACAAAAAATATTCCATCGTACATTTGGCAACTCATGGTGAGTTTGGCAGTGTACCTGAAAAAACATTTCTCGTGGCACATAAGAGTCAATTAACAATGAATAGTCTGGAAAAGTTAATTAAACAAAGTCAATCATCAGCAATTGATCTTTTAATACTCAGCGCCTGTCAAACAGCTATTGGCGACGAGCGGGCAGCATTTGGTTTGGCTGGTGGGGCTGTAAAAGCTGGAGCAAAATGTGCTGTTGCAACATTATGGTCTGTGGATGATTATGCGTCCCAAAAAATAATTTCAGAATTTTATCGCAATGTTTACAAAAAAAAATATTCAAAGGCCAAAGCGATGCAACAAGCGCAGTTAACGCTAATTGAAAAGGTACAGTTTTGGCACCCAGCGGTATGGAGTGCTTTTCTGGTTATTGGCAATTGGTACTGATTTGTGTTAATAATGGTGAAACGAATTTACGAAAGGAAACTATCTTTTATGATCAAAATATTAATCATTTCTTTGTTGGTGTTGGATGCTTTTATCATTTTATTATTTGTCATATTCATGAGGCGATTTGTTTGTCATGATCATGCAGAAACCATTGCTATGGAAAAATTGGATGAATTATTACAACCCTCTCTTACTGAAGCCAAATCCATATCCTACAAACTTGAAGTTTTACTCAGAGAAAAACAAAAACTTGTCGCAGCCTTAACTGACAAATTGGACCTAAAGATTTCTCAAGCAGGTTCAATACTGGAACAACCGCTCAAACAAGTGGAACAGCCGGTCAGAAAGCAATCTAAAAACGATTCGTTTAATAAAGGAAGAAATCAAAATTTCAAAGAATTTCAGGATGATGTAATTCGTTTGTCACGTCAAGGGTTCTCATCTGACCAAATTGCAATTCAATTAAATGTTAGCAAAAACGAAGTGGACCTTGTTTTATCACTAAGAAAAAATATTGAGCAGGTCAGAGATATTACAGCAGAAATGGAAAAAAATGATACCTTTGAAACGATGACATTTACACAGCCAGCAAATCCAAAAAAATCACCTTTAATCAAAGATATTCTTCAAAAGAAAGCAACAAAAACATCAAGAATATCATCAGCAAAGCCAACAAAACCAGCAAAGAATACAAGCACTCGAAAAAGTGGCATTGCATTTGAAACGCGCCCCAATTCTGATTCGATCAATGCGGATGAAATCCTCAAATTATCCAGAAGTGGCCTTCAAAATGATGCTATTGCTAAAAAATTGGGTATTGCTCAAGGGGAAGTCGATCTGGTTTTGAACTTGAAAAATAAATTTCAAACCATTGGTCAAAACTATAACAAGTTGAGTGCATACAAGTAGAATTTTCAAAAAAATATTGAGGACATATGATTCGCAGCCTTCAAGATTTGATTGTTCAACATCGGGCATCAATTCAGGCACAAAATAAACCCTCTGGCACAGGCTTATCCCTTCAAAAGGGAGATGTTGTCAGCGGTAAAGTTTTGGATGTTTATGGTTCCGGTCGTGCAAAATTATTAGTTCAGGGCAAACAGCTTACAGCTCAGACTTCTATCATGCTTGCAAAAGGGCAAACTGCGCAGTTTCAGGTAAAACAAACCCAACCCCATTATGTTTTTAAAGTCTTTAATTCCTCAAATATACAGCAAAGTATGCTGCAATTAATGGGCGGATCTGCCATGCAAGCCTCTCCATTTCAACTGTTTAATGATCTGTTTCAAATGGACAAAAGCAGTCCGGAAAATGCCAATCGAAAACTGATGATACAAATGATGCATCTGTTTTCTCAAATATCAATTAAGCCAGGTGATTCAATTACCCCATATTTTTTAATGGCTTTTCTTCAACGATCAGGTCTGCTGTGGGAAAATAAATTAAAACAGTGGGCAACATCACAAAAAGGTCTGTCATCGGAGCGGCTCAAAAAAATGCTTCAGCAAGATTTGAAAGGGCTTACACTAGATTCACTTCAAAACATTCCAGATGATCAACTGGATCTTAAACTGGGTCTTGAACAAATGATTGAACAAATTGAACAATGGCAATTGTTGAATCACAAGGCATTGAAAGAGCATGGAAAATTGTATTTTATGCTGCCATTACAGTTTGGCAATATGTTTCATACCGGAGAATTACTGATTGATATTTCAGATATGAAAAAAGGCGGCAAAGAAGCGACATCATCCATGTTAAAAACAACTTTACTGCTTAAGATGTCACAGATTGGACCTGTAAAAATTGAAGCCACACTATTACAACGACAGTTGCGTATCGTGTTTTGGCTGAGCAATCAAGAAACCATTGATCTATTTAAAGAAAGTGAATCCAATCTTTCTGAAGCACTTGCAATTCATGGTATTTTTATTCAGTTGACGCAATATCATCTCAAAAATGATCAGGAACTAAATGAAATGTCATTACTTCATGATATTTCACGTAGCAGCCAACATTTAAGTACTTTTGCATAGGACCCATTTTGATATGAATCAAAGACAAAAAGCTGTCGCCCTAAAATACAATAAAGGTATCGACAAAGCCCCGCGTGTAACAGCCAAAGGTAAGGGATATATTGCCCAAAAAATTATTGAACTTGCAAAAAAACATGAGATTCCAATTAAAGAAGATCCCGATTTGGTACATGTCTTATCAGAGCTTGATCTACAGGCGGAAATACCACCAGAGCTATATATGGTTGTTGCCGAATTGCTTGCATTTGTTTATCGGATGAATAAGGAAAAAGATGCCCTTTATTTTAAACGATAAATAAAGTTAAAAAGGAAAAACCGGATTCTGATAATCAGCTATCTTGACTGAAGCAGGAAAGTGATTTTTTCCCAAAAAAATGCTTGCAAGATTTATTAGGTACGAAGATTCAAAATGATTTTTTGTTCTTTCGTTTCATGATTAACAGCCATGTTGACGATTTTGGCGGCCAATCAAGATCAGGTATCCAATGATAAAATGTTTTATCCATTCTTAATTCTATCAGACCAAGAGTTCTATAATATTTCTTATAATCATTGAACCATTCAAATATATACTGGTGTGAATTCGGATATTTCAGCCATGATGTATATACATTTACAAAAATCAATATTTCTGGTTCTGATTTTTCTATTTCATGTACCATTTCAATTTGCATCTGCTTTGCAAAATTGTGTTGCTCCATCAATGGATACATATAGACATAACCAGTAGCAGCGCGTCTTTTGGAATAAAAATATATCTGTGGCTCAGACCCTAAAACAGCAATTCGATCTTCTTTTTGAGTGATCTTTTGTATGATGTCACCCAGTTCTATTGATTCAGGAAATGGGTTGAGACCATAGGTAAACCTGCTGGCCTGACTGGGAGTTAATTGTAATAAAAAAGTGTATTGCCGATAGAGTGATGTTGATATACATATCAATACGATTAGTATGGCCAGGGTGTTATTATGATTGAACCGATATATTTTTCCAATCTGATCCGAAAGTACAGTGGCTCCAATACCAAACATTATCGATACAGCCGGAAGAATTAATATAAAATAGTGTGGGCGGAAATAAAAACCAGGGCAAATGGCTATAAAAGAGAAAATATTGAATAAAATAAAATAGTTTATATCAAACCCCAGTTTTTTATAACCTGCAAGCACTGCGATTAAACCTGAAAATGAAACAATCCATATTGCTGGCGATGAAATAACAATTGGAACTACATTTCTGAAAAATATTTTCCATGCTATGGACGGCGGAACCAATGTCGCGTAGGTCATTGCATAATCAAAAGTCCAGAAGCGGAACTTATCAAATATGCCAATATGATAAAAATAAGCCATAGTTAATAAATATGGCAATATTGCACCAATGATAAAAAATAGCTCATTATAAATAATTTGTTTTAGTGAAATGGAAGTATCACTGTACTTTTGTGTAAGAATATAAATTGCGCCGAAAGCGATAAATGCTATTCCATTCTGTTTGACCAAAAAACTGGAACCTGCAAAGATACCACTTAAAAATATTGGTAAAGTTTTATTGTTTTTTCTTCCATGAACCAGCAATAATGAACTACATAACACAAAATATATAACAAAGTGTTCAGAATTTGCAAAAATCCCCTGGACGGAACGTCCAATTGAAAGAAAGGCAAAACATGCTGCCGATGAAATACCAGCAATGGAGTTGATAAGTTTTTGTGCTAAAAAAAAAATCATTATGATTGTAGCAATATTGATAAAAAGCAAGCCCAAATGGATACCTTTAGGGGTCTGACCAAAAGCTGCCATTATTAATGCGTATATTCCATAGATCCCTGGTAACTTCATACTATATATACCAATATATGGTGGTATACCTTGTAGAATTAATTGGCCAGCATAAGCATATTCTCCTTCATCACGTTCCAATGGTACTTCCAATAGAGGAAGACGAATAGCTACTGTTGCAAGAATTATTAACAAGAGACCGCTATATATTAACCTTTTTTGAGGTGAGAACACGCTTTTAATCCTTAATATTTATCTTTTTTTTGACAAAGATTCGTCCCAAATACGATTTGAAATTTCCAAATATTGAGTTATCTTTATATTTTTTTGTATTATCTTTAGTAATGTATTAAATTTATTAGAATTTGTCATGCTGTGAATTTTTTCTTTGTCAATAACATAGTATTGATTTCCATATGATGCAATACCATACGCTTTATTCCGAGCAGGTAAAAAGATTGACTCTCCAAGAAATGGATTTCTTTCATTTTTTAGACCCAAAAAATGTACAAGACTGGGAGCAAAATCAATTGAGGTGGAATATCTTGAATCAAATGATCTGGGGAGCTTTGTTTCTGGATCATGAATAATTAATGGAATTTTGTCAACAAACAGTTTTTGATAATCATCTTCTTTGTATTTCTTGATGACGTCTACATAGGATTTATCATAAAAATGTGCATGGTCTGATGTAAAAACGATTATCGTATTTTGAGAATAATGTGAAGATTGATAATATTTCCAAAATTTTCCAAAAGAATGATCAAGGTTATAAATTGTGTTAAGCGTATTATTTTTACCATTACCAAATTTTTTACCATCTTTTTTTATATCATACCAGGCATGCGTTTCTGCGTTGTATAGGGCTATAAAGAATGGTTGTTTTATTGTTTGATGAGAATCCATTTCATAGTTTTTTAGAAAACGTATTAGGGATGTATATAGCTGAAAATCACTAACTGCGTCTTTTTGAAGTGGTTGTTCGCCATTTAAATATTTTTTTGAAAGATCTTCAGCATTTAATACAAGATCAAATCCAATTTGTTTTGCCATTTCATCAAGACGACTCATATTCTTATACTTGGGATTAAAAAAAATAGTATGATATGAATTCTCACTTAGAATATCTGTTAAACCATAATAATTTATCTCCGGCATCTTCTTATAGTTATCAGTCCAGCCTCCATAACCGCCATATGTTGGGAAAAGTGAACATATTTGCCCAATAATTCCACGATATGTTGCTGCTGTATGATTATAGTAATTCTCAACTTTCATCGAAGATTGAGAGAAATTTTCAAGATTTGGCGTTAGCGCTTTAAATTTATTATTATATACGCCCATTACACGTGCTGACATTCCCTCTGTAAAGAATACGATAATATTCGATTTTTTTTTATTCTTTTTTGCTTGAAATGGAGAGATATCTCTATGTTTTTTTATAAGCGGATACATACTATTCACTTTCAGTTTAAAAATATTTACTTGATTCAAAAGAGTTTTGGGGGAGGCATCAATATTTGTTTTTGAAAAAAGAGTGCTATATAATTTCTTCATCGGTGAAAAACTATCTATATTTTTTTCAAAATTTAGGGCGTTAACTCTTTTTTGTAGGTCTTCTGGCAAGTTGCTTGATACAAACGTAAAAGACACTGTTGACAATAAAATAAGTAGATGCGTTAATCTAAAAGATAGTTTCATTGATATTTTTGAAAAGTATCTGTTTATCAAAACAGATAACAATGGTATGCCTATCAATAATATTATCAATATGAATATTAAAGAAACTGAGTTACTTACATTGAACAATATATAGAAGCTATCAATATTTTCAATTGCAAGAGGCGTTATAAATTCTCCACCAAAATAAATTGAAGAAAATTGGATAATATTCGCCAATACATAAACAAACAACACAATCAAACCTGGCACTGAAGCTATATAATGTGCTTTTAGTAGGATAGTTATAAGAAGTAATGATATTAAAAATTCAATGAAATATTTATCAAAAAACATTAATATTGCTATACTATTGAACAATGAGAAATGCTGTTTCAAAAAGTTTAGTTGATGTAAATATCCTAAAAAAATTAACAACATGAACAATGTTATATATATCACAAAAAATGAGATTTGATTACTTTTCATTTTTATTGCCTATCCAAATGTATAAAGATAACATAAGAGTATTATTCACCGAAAACTTTTGAATAATTTGTTACATGAATGATTTTCATTATTGATATCTATCTTTAGGTTTGTTCTAAAAAAAATCCAGAATTCCTAAGTAAGTAAGTTCTTGAAAAATAAATAAGTGTAACCCAAATTGCCTATAAAAAATATTTCGCAAAATTAGTGCCATGTCATGATTTTGTCTTAATTCTCACAATAAACACCAATGATAACAGCAGTGAAATCCCTGCAAAAATATCTCCCAGGCATGAATAAACTGTCTTTGAGTTTAGAAGGGGAACATGATGAATCATTGTATTGGTTTCAAACAGTTTTGATTGTGAAATAATTCGCCCACAGGGATCGATCATCCCGCTAATACCCGTATTGGCACATCGTACGACTGCTCGTTTGTTTTCCACAGCACGAAATACTGCCATTGAGAAATGTTGATATGGGCAGGCCGTTTGACCAAACCAGGCATCATTGCTGATATTGATCAAAACATTCGCGCCATTGTGAACCATTTTCCTTGAAAGCTGTGGAAATATAATTTCAAAACAAATCTGAATCCCCATATGAAGCTCATGAAAATAATGAACATCACCCCCGCATCCAGATGAAAATTTATTATCTGGTGCACCAAGTAATCGCCATAAATGATGTAATGCGGGAAATGGCATATGTTCCGAAAATGGCACTAACTTTGCCTTATCATAACGGCTTATTATCTTTCCTTTTTTATCAATCAACAAGGCTGAATTATAGTGAACTGTTTGTTTTTCATTATTTAAAAATGTTGGCGAGCCAAGCAGCAAACCAACATGCATTTGTTTTATGGCATTTAATACATAGTGTCTGAGATCATGCTTACTATGAATTGCATAAGGGAGAGCAGTTTCAGGCCAGACAACAAGATCTATTACTCCTTTTCTGCCAGCATTCGTTAATTGAAGCATTTTTTGTGTAATCGCAATACGTTTTTCTCCATCCCACTTTTCTTGTTGGGGTATTGCGGGTTGAACAGTCATAATTGATTTATGATGGCGTTTTAATTTGTTTTTATCTACTTGTGAGATTTTTATTGAACCATAAACAATTGTTGCGGTCAATGAAACCATCGCAATCACAAGAGAATATAATGCCAGATGTCTGGATATCTGAATTTGCTGCCACCTTATGTTCATTACAAACAATAAAAGAATAAAAAGACAAACATTCATCAACATTATAAGACCCGAAACACCATAAACCCCCAGACAATCAGCAATTTGAATCAAATGTAGGCAGCGGTACTGGCTGTATCCCAGAAGTTCCCATGGAAATGCCAGAGGGCCAAATTGTCTTGTCCATTCCAGTACAACCCAAAAAAAAGGCAACACAAACAAATACGCGGGCTTTTTTACTGTGTAATGAATTAAAACACCAAAACATATAAACCATAAACTTATGATGCATGAAATTACGAAAGTTATTGTAAATGCGTATAACCATGAAAAGTAAGCGTGTGTGGTTAATGTGGGGATGATCCATGATAGAAGAATAAATTCATGTACCAGACCTGTGGTAAGCGATATCACTATTGTTGTTATCATACGTGAATATTTTAAAGCAAAGAAAAAGGGAATCCAGCATATGAATGCTGCATAGGAGTAGTTCATTGGTGGGAATGAAGCGGTCAAAAGCAGACCGCTTCCAATTGATAGAAGTATCTTAATATAGAATGAATTTAATATCACTTATTGATAATCTGAATAATTGATAATTGACCATTTTCCTTAAACGTCATAACGGTTTCGGTTGACGCTGCATTATTTCTCCAAACGCCAATAAAATTGCCCACCTCGCATGGAATATTTCTTTCCCATATTTGGTTATTCAATTTCACTGTTGTTTTGGTAAATTCGGCAACACTATATTTAAGGGTGCCTCCACTATAATTAAAAACTAGGTTACCTTCTTGCGGGTCATAATCATAAGTTCCATTTGTTGTTGATGTTGTCTGGCGATAACCATCCCATACAATTTTTATATCGACATTCTCTTTAAAATAAAAGTTCCCATTAATATTTTGACCATCAGAACTTGCTACACCATGAGCAACAATGGCACCATACTTTGACTCCATTTCGAGTTCAAAAGACAAGCCTTGAACCTGTCCGGTAACACTTGATAGACCGGGTAATGAAGTTAATTCTGCATATCCAGTTAACATGCCTTCAGGTGTCATATCTAAAAAAACTTCTCCAGTGCGGGTAACACCTTCAGGAGAACTTTGTACTGCCCAGGTACCTGTAGCATTGAAAGCCGGAGCTTGATGACCTCCTGCCAATACTTGCAAAATCTCGATAACATCATTAAGCCCCACCTTATCCTCTTCTGCAAATGAGATACATGGTCGCATTATAAGAACGAATAGCAACATGACAAACAAACTCATTTTTTTTTTCATTGTGTCGTCTCCTTTTGTTTTTCAGCAGTCGGTTTAGTTTGACTGTCTGGGTTATATTTTAAACGAATCCGCTCTTCAACTTCGATTCGTTTGATTTCAGATTCATTAAAGGCTTCAAATTTGAGTCGCTCAATGGCCATTTCTTGTTCTTGAGATGATAGATTTGGGTCTGATGTAATTTCTTTTCGTTTTTCCATGTATGAATCGACTTTATTATCCCATATTTTTCTGTCTTGTTCAAGCTTTTGCCATCGTTTTGCAGCTTCTTCGCCCATTTCTTTTTTTCTAAATTCATAAATATCCTGCTCAGATTTACCATTTTTACGCATTTCATCAATTCTTTGCTCACGATTGGTACGAGCGCGTTCTTCCTGACGAATTGCTTGAATAGATTCTGGCAGCATTTTTTCAAGTTCAAGCATTTCAGATTCTTTAGCTTCAGGTGTCAATACGCTGTTCTGTTTGATTTCTATCAATTGTAAATTAAACTGATCATATTTTTCTTCATCGCCAAAAAATGCATTGACAACTTCATCAGACATCATCTGGCGTCGTAACAACATCCGACGCGTCAACGCATCTTTAATTGCTTCAAGTGTGCCCAATTCTTCTCCTTGAAGCCCTTCCGGACTTTCAATCTCTTCAAGTTTTTTTTTGTATGAAATGTAGCTATCCAAAATGGCAATGGCCTCCCTGGCAGGTTGATCAGGTATTTGCTTGTGTATGTATTCGCGAATACGCCCTAAAATCACATCAAGGGGCTCCTCATTTTTTGCAGATAAAAAGTATTCAAAAAGATTACGAAGCCCATTGGAAATAACGAGATTTCCATTAACATCCAATAACAATTCGCCGTCAACATCTGTACCCTGCAATGATTTTGGCAGGGGGCCATATTTTGAAGAATATCCAATAAATTGAGCAAAAGATATGGGATCACCTTCAGAAACGGATGTTTTCTCGCTGTCATTTTTGATTGTAGGAGTTTGTGGAATGCCTGGCGCATCAAATTCTTGATATGTTGATGCATTCGATTGGATGGGTTGATCCGGTATCGAATCAACATGAATAAATTGATTGGCCATCCAAACAAATACGATTAAAGCAAGGATTGAGATGAAAAGTACAATTATTTTTTTTTTCATAGGCAAATTCAGCTTTATCTTTAGAGTAATATAAAAAAACATCACACCTGAAAAGATCAGGTGTGATGTTACATATAATGTTATAGCAAGTTAAAGATTAAAGACCGGCATTCTTTAAACGATTTGCATGCTCTCGAATCACATTTCTGGGATCGACAGAGAAAGGTTTACGAATGCCCAGCAAGTGATTGACTTCATCAGCATGGTTCCATTCATAAGTATCGCTGATGACAACACCCATATGGGAACCAGTAACACCAACAAACCCGTCATCTTCATGCATGCCATAGTGTTTGTTGATCAAATGAAGCACTGGCCACAAATAATCCAAAGCATCCAGAACATTTGTCATCTGGCTTCTGCCTGTCCATGAATAGTAACGAACACTATGGGCAGAACCATCACGTACAAATGTTTCTCGATCTGCACCGCGTGCATTTACGTCATCTGAATCTGGAACCCCTGCACAAGGATAATTTTCATTAAATTCTGCAATGCCTGCCTGTGTGAAATGTTCAACAAGGCCAGCAGTATCCTGGTCCAGATCTTCATAACCACTGAACAGGTCAATAATCATACCCAACACATCGCCAGCAGCATAACCAATGCCCTGAATGGTTGGTGGAATTTCTTCATTTGCAAAATCGGCAACAGGTGAGCCTTTATGCGGTCCAGCAATCGTTGTCAATGATGCGACCAGATCAGGTCTCATATACATCGCCTGACGTGATGTTGTTGAGCCATGACTATGGGCAATAATATTCACCTTTAAAGCGCCTGTATCGGCAAGATAGTCCTCAATTTGGTCAATTAATTGTTGTGCCCTTACATCATTGTTAGATTGAGCAGACAGTTTAGCTGAACGAACTGTTGCGCCATCTTCCTTAAGTTTCCCTGGTATTCCATACCAGTATTCCACCACTCCGGCAAGAGAATCAAAGCCGCAAACACCATGCACCAATATAATTGGATATCGGGTCTTGGTATACGTTTTTTCGTCATCATTGTTGCTGCCTGACATAGCCACCGGTGTGGTGGCTAATAAAAGAAAGCCTGCAATTACTCCGATAATTGCTGATTTTTTAATTGTTTTCATTTTTTACCTCCTATTTTTTTTTGTTAATAAACACCGGCTTGAAAACCGGCAAACATCTTTTTTTTAATATAACGATTATTTAAAAAACATTTATCTATATTACAGCATTTTTTATGCCAAATTTCAAATATTATTTAGCCAAGTATATCAAACAGTTTAACAATTAAACATATCATTATACGTTATTTTCACGTAAAAAAGGGGAGAATACGCGTGAATTTTCCGGCCACTCTTAAGATGACAGTCCCCTTGTTATCCATATACAGTATTACAAATAATCAAAATAAAAGTCTTGTTTGTGGCATGAAAGTTGCCATAGTAAACTGAAATTATTGATTGATTGTTTAAATGGCCCCTGTATTTCTTAAAACAGTTAGCACACAATGATTGACAATTTTTTCAAATTTTGAAATAGAGCCACTAAAGCACTCTTTAAATGGAGAAGGTCGCAAGATAGTAATCCTTCAGCGTATGAAAGATAGTTTAGGTATATAACCGCGAATAGAATATCAATATGCATCAACACCCAAATAATAAATTGTCAATTGGCCCAAGTGTATATAGACGTGTTATCCGTTTGTTATTTTGTCGTATACTTATCGTAACTTTTATGCTGGGATTGGCAACATTTATTCAATTTAAGGCCAAATCTTTATCTGAGAATTCCCTGACCTGGATTTATGTAATCATTATTTTACATTATATCTTTTCATTTGGATATCTGGTTCTTTTAAAAAAAACAAAGAATATTTCGGTGATTATTTACCTTCAATTGATCACTGACAATTTGCTGATTACCTTTTTGGTGTATGTAACAGGTGGGATTAGCAGTATCTATTCATCGTTTTATCATATGGTGATTATTTATTCTGCTCTTTTTCTTAATTTGCGCGGAAGCATCATTGCTGCATCCTTGAGTAGTATACTATATGGTTCATTACTTGATTTTGAATATTATCATATCATTACACCCATGTATGCACCCCATACACAATATTTCTTTTCAGCAGGCTATGCTTTTGCCAGTATTTTTATTTATATTGTTTCATTTTATACTGTGGCCTTTTTAATCAGTGTAATTGTTGAAAAAGAAAAGTTTACGCGTCGGCTGTTGGCAAAAAAAGCAAGTGAGTTTAGTAAACTCGACTTGCTTCATCGCAGAATTGTGGAATCTGTTGATTTGGGTATTATAACGATTGATCTTTCCGGACGAATTCAATCCATGAATCAGGCAGCGCAGAATCTAACAGATACAGCGTTTGAGACAATTGTCAATCAACCTCTGAAAAAGGTTTTAAAATTTATACCTGATAACTTTTTCAGCTCGGCATCTCAGCCTCATGATGCATCGGAACAAGATATTCAATATTGGTCGAATAATCAATCTAAAACGTATCGCATTGCAATGTCGCCTTTGCTGGATAGAAAACAGATAAAAATTGGTGTAATTATTATTATCAAAGATGTGTCACATATAAAGGAGATGGAAATTGATGCCCATAAAAGTAAGCAGCTTGCATTAATTGGTGAGATGGCTGCTGGATTGGCTCATGAAATTAGGAATCCGCTGGGGTCTTTGGGGGGATCCATTCAATTGATGCAAAAAAATCTGGACCTGGATCCGAAAAATCAGCGGCTCATGAATATCATCTTACGTGGAAGAAAACAGCTTGAAAATCTGGTTAAGGACTTTTTATTGCTATCCAAAAGCACTTCTAAACGTGTTGATGAAATTCAAATATGTAAGCTGATTCAAGACACTCTTGAATCAATTAAATATGCTTCAGCATGGAATGATAATATTCGCATTCAACACACATGTCAGGTTGAAAGTCTGTTTTTGGGAAATCAAACAGAAATAAAAGAGATTATTTGGAATTTAACGATCAATGCAGTCCAGTCAATGCCTGATGGCGGTATATTTACCCTAAAATGCAATGAGGTTGATATGAAAGAAGGGCGCAATATTTCAATTCAAATCAGCGATACGGGCTGTGGCATCGAAAATCATTCGATACAGAAAATTTTTACACCCTTTTATACAACAAAAGAAAGAGGGACAGGATTGGGCCTTGCAATAGTTAATCGAATTACGGAATCACATGATGGAAAACTCAGCATAAAAAGCACTGTGGGTAAAGGGTCATGCTTTACAATTTTATTACCCTTATCAAGAAGAACGTGATCGTTCCTGGTTGCAAAGAAAAGCTCTAAAACAAGTTTCTCATTATTTATTGGACGATCGTGGTTATTGTAAAGACAAGGCATGCTTGGTCTTTACGTGTGGAAGCCGAAAATTAACCTATTCAGAATGAACTCGTTATTTTTCGCGTATTCCTAAAATGGAGGAATTCAAATGGCAAATATACTCATTGTTGATGATGATAATGACATGAGAGAATTTATAGAAATTATGTTGGCAGATGAAGGCTATGAAGTCACTTGTGCCAAAGAGGCCAAGCAAGGGCTTGGGCTTTGTCAAAAAAACAAATTTGACCTGATCATCACAGATTTAAAAATGCCTAAAATTGATGGTATTGAGTTTATTAAACGTGTCAAGGAATTTTTGCCTGAAACACCGGTTATTTTGATCACAGGTTATGCTTCACCAGAGTCGGCCTATGCGGCAATGCAGGAAGGAGCTATTGACTATGTGGAAAAAAACTTTGATGTTGAAGAGTTTAAACAACTGGTGCGTGAAGCTATGGCCAAAAAAGGAGCACGCGCTGAAGATGTTGAATTTTTAAAAGATATTGAAGATGCATATCGCTTTGGAAAAATTATTGGAAAAAGTAAGGCCATGTTGAAAGTCTATGGCCTGATTAAAAAAGTTGCCCAAACCACAACCAATGTATTAATTAATGGCGAAAGTGGCACAGGTAAAGAGCTTGTTGCAGAAGCCATTCATGAAAACAGTCAAAGACGTGACAAGCCTTTTGTAACAATTAATTGCGGGGGAATCCCCGAAACTTTACTCGAAAGTGAGTTATTTGGTTATATGAAAGGCTCGTTTTCCGGTGCATATTCGGATAAACCAGGTTTGTTTGAAGTGGCTCATGGTGGTACAATATTCCTTGATGAAATAGGAGAACTGCCCATTTCCCTTCAGGTAAAGCTGCTTCGTGTAATTCAAACCAAAATTATTCGGCGCGTGGGAGGATCGCGTGATATTAAGGTGGATGTTCGAATTATTTCTGCCACCAATCAGGATTTACGAGAAAAATCAAAAAATAAAACATTTCGTGAAGATTTGTTTTATCGTTTGAATGTGATTCCGATCCATATGCCGCCGCTTCGTATGCGAAAAGAGGATATTCCCATATTAACACAATTTTTTTTCGAAAAGTATTCAAAAAAATTTGGGAAAAAAATCAACAAGATTTCAAATTATGCCATAGAATTACTGATTAAACATCGCTTTCCGGGGAATGTTCGTGAACTTGAAAACATTATTGAACGAAGTGTCGCCCTTGAAACTTCCAATATTGTATTGCCTGAAAACATGATTATTTCAGATGAGGAGTCTTCAGGTTGGGAAAACATTATGGACACCTCATTTCCAGAAAATGGCCTGAATCTTAATGAACAGTTAGCATCCTTTGAACGAACTTTTATTAAAAAAGCCCTTGAAAAATCCAATGGCTCACGTACTAAGGCTTCGGAGTTACTACAGATAAGTGTAGACTCTCTCAGATATCGGCTTGAAAAGTTGGATCTTAGATAATTATAAAGGATGTTATTATGAATAGCTTTGAAACCTAATAATCCATTTGCATCAGCCGGACAGGCTGGACCAGTCAGACTTTTGCAAATGTGCAATTTAGAATTAATTTTGACAAATAAATTTTTTGGCATGAATTTTGATTAAAGCAATAATTATATCATATTTAGACCAATAAAAAATAAGGAGGTGATAAATACAAATGGTTTAATATTTAATTGTACGAGATAAGATTACACAACTAATTAGAAATAAAACATATTATTTTATTATTTTATTAAGGAGAGAAAACAATGATAGAAATTATCACAAAAACAAAGCAGGAACAAGGTTTTACCCTTGTTGAATTGATGATTGTTATTGCAATTATCGGTATTTTGTCGGCTATAGCAATACCCAATTTTTTAAGTTATCAAAGAAAGGGTTATAATGTTGCTGCAAATTCTGATGCCATGAATTATTTAAGTTGTGCAGTGGCAGATTTTGCAGAGAAGGGAACGGGTGCAGCTCAT
>Ga0272440_1000174_pt1 | contig 53440 bp, 39 predicted proteins | sample SSMMMBAug17_FD_192440 | JGI IMG/M metagenome (GOLD analysis project Ga0272440, IMG submission 192440) | Marine sediment archaeal communities from Little Sippewissett salt marsh, Falmouth, MA, United States - SSM-MMB-Aug17 | ecosystem: Environmental > Aquatic > Marine > Wetlands > Sediment ... | reverse complement strand
AGGAATGCTCTGAAAATAACTTCCCCATTATTGATATTGTTCGTTTTGAGGTAATTGTACTGTAGAGACGTAGCATGCTACGTCTCTACACGACCTTATTTTTTTGGACGATCAAGAAAAATGAGTAAAGAATGCTCTTAAAATAATTTCCCCATTTTAAAAAATGTTCATCGGGGTTTTTGTTCTGTAGAGACGTAGCATGCTACGTCTCTACGTGCCATACTATTATTCGTTCAAGATAAATGGGGAACTTATTTTTCGAGTATTCCTAAGTAAGCGGTCATAAGTTTTCGGGTATAAAAAAGCTTTCGCCGGGTATGACAAAAAAGATCGTCAAATAAAAATGTACGATCTTTTTTGTCATACCCTACGAATACTTTTTTATACCCGAAAACTTATGACCGCTTCCTTACTTACACAAAAACCAGGTTTTTCACAAAGCCTCCGGCCTTTGTTACTAACCCTGGTTTCCAGTCCTGGTTGGTGTCGGCCGAATGGTATAATTCTTCTGCATGAGCAGTTATGGCGAAACTTAATAAAATTGTGAGGAGGATTGATTTCATTTTTACTCCTGTTTTTGTGGTTTGTTGCTTACATTGATGTTGTGATCTTTTTGTTCTTAACAAAACTATGCATGTGTGTCAAATTAGGAAAACGCAAAAAAAAAGGCCTCATTTAAACCATGATTCCATGATTCTATTGAAGAAGATGAATATATGGGGAAGTTATTTTTCGAGCTTTCCTTATCGATATTCGATGTTGACAAAAGCATAAAATCATCATAATATTAATCGAATTTTAAATGAATTATTTGCAACGTAAATTAAATTATTTATGTTGACTGTTAAAGCAAAAACACAGTTAACAATTGATGAAGTTTAGAGGTTTTGGTTTGAAAAAAATCAGTTTGATATCATTTATTTTTGTGCTTTTCGTTTTAGGGAACACCATTATACTTGCACAGAACAAAAACGAATTGCTTACAGACAGTTCATCAGAAACAGTAACATCCAACACCGGAGTTATTCGGAATTTTAAAGATCAAATTCAATATATTGATCTGTGTAAGTCTATTGAAAAGAACATACAGGAAGAAAAAAAGAGTCTGTTTACACTAAAAAAAACATATTCTCAGGAGATAACCGATCAAGATAAGAATGAAACATCTTTCAATGATTATAAAATCAAGTTATCATCTTATACCAATCTTTTGGCAATGGAAAATATTCAAATAAAAGAGCTGGAGCGCACTTACATTTCAGCCAATACAAGCATTTATCAAATTACTGAGCTGGAAGAAAACTTGAAAACACAATTAAAATCTGTCAACCAACTTTATGCGCAGACATCTGAAAGGTATGATACCAATAAAAAACAACTGGCAGAAATATCCATAGAGAAAAAAGGCGATAAACTGACTGTTCCTGAAATTCTTGTAGAAAACCTGGAAACATTAACACTCATTTTAGAAGACAAACTTAATCTTTTAAATAAAATCAGATCTCTCTATAAAGATCAAGCCCAAAACTATACTGAAATTAAACTGGCCTATAATAATTTTAAAAATAAATGCCAGTCATATATCAACGAAAAGCGAACGAAAGCATTATTTAAGAGAAGATCGTTTGATTCGGATTCTGTGCTGCAACAAATACGATCTGAAAGTATAATCATTGTTTCAAAATGGGAGTCATTCTTTTCCTCTCATTTTTGGAAGTCCTATCATAATGAGCTATGGCAAACCTATGGCATATTTATGTATACCTCTTTAATTGTTTTCTTTTTTATATTTGCGATTCTTTTTCAATTAAAACAGCTTTTTAAGCGACTTATAATTAAACTGGAATCTTTAAATAATTATTTCTGGTGTACTTTTGCGTTTCATCTGTTCTCCAAATCTATAATAATCATTGGTGTAACCTTGCTTTGTATCGTTATGTGTGCGGTTTTGTACTATCCGATTATCGCTGTTTTGTTTGCAAAAAATGTTCTGATTATGTGGCTGTTTACAAAATGGATATTGGATGCTGCAAAATTTTGGGGTCAACAGGATGAACAGATGCTCAGCATTTCAAATGTCACATATAACAAAATATTTATATCTGTTTTTGCCCTTCGGCTGACTTTTATTTTTTATGCCATTGTATATTTCAGCCTGGATGGTTCGGGCTTTTTGCTGGACATTGTAAGAATGGTATTTGAAACTGTGTTACTTGTGTCAGTTGTAATTGCCTGGAAAATCTTTTTTAAATCCAATGAAAAAGAATTCAAAAATAATCGGCATCGATTAATTCGTTTTCGGATAATTGCAATCAGTGTTAACTTTATTGTTTGTGCCAGCCTCTTAATGGAATTATCTGGTTTTTCAGAATTATCTATTTACTGGCAATTGTCATGGACACGGTTTGGGATTGTTTTACTCTGGTCAGTATTGATTTTTATGCTTGTCAAAGAATTAAATGCAAATATTATCCCATCAGAAAAAACTGACGATGCGCAACAAAATACGCGTCAAACCCTCAAATGGACTTTTATTCGGACATCCTTTCTAATATGGGGCGTGATATCGCTTATTTCTTTTCTTCTGGCTTGGGGTGTAACAATAAAAACAATTATCAATTTGTTTAAAATTCTAAACCATCCTATTCCTGTGGGAGGTATGCAAATAAGCTTGCCGGGTTTCGTGTATTCGTTTATTATCCTTCTTTTGACGCATATGATTGTCAAAATATGGCGAACGACCATTCTGAAAAAAATGCTTGCCAACAGCGGTATGGCCAAAGGCATTCAGGACACTATTTCAACCATAACCTCTTATTCATTCTGGGTTTTTGGAACGATCCTTGCGCTCAATGCTGTTGGGATCAGCACAACATCACTGACAGTTGCATTTGGTGCTTTGGGAATTGGGCTCGGATTTGGACTTCAAAATATTTTTAACAATTTTATCAGCGGCTTGATATTGTTATTTGAACGTCCGATTCAAGTTGGCGACTGGGTTGAAATCAATGGTATATGGGGATGTATCGAAAAAATTAATGTTCGGTCAACTGTTGTGAAAAGTGTTGATAATGCGGCATTAATTATACCAAACTCAGAATTTATTAGCAGCCGGCTGACCAACTGGAGTTTTAAGGATCCAAAAATTCGTCGCACCATTACCATTGGCGTTGCTTATGGATCGAACATTCACAAGGTCAGGGACATCTTATTGGACATCGCGACAAAGCATCCGCGGGTATATCGTATGCCTGCACCTGATGTTGTTTTCACAGATTTTGGTGACAGTGCACTCATATTTGAACTTCGCATTTGGGTGCATGTGGATTACAGTATTTCTACACGAACTGATATTCGTTTTGAAATTGACAGGCGATTCAAGGAAGAAGAAATTGTTATTCCATTTCCACAGCGAGATGTCCACATTTATCAAACGGGTAAAGAAATAACAGAGAAATCACAAGTCTAAACATAGTGGATCAAAATCAATAAATTTTTGTCTACAAAAATGGATTGTTAATAATGAAAAAAGTTATATCATTCATATTCATCTTATCAATGGTTTTGACAGAAATGCCTTTTTGTGAGGACACAACCTATTTGACCATTGGATCAGGAGATATTACAGGCCTGTACTATTTGACAGGAGGAGCCATTGCGCATATTGTGAATAGTCGAAGTAAAGAAACCGGCATACGAGTAAATGTTCAATCAACATCAGGCTCTGTTTATAACATTGAAAATGTCCTTGCTGGAACAATCGAACTTGGCATTGCGCAATCGGACAGATTATACCAGGCTTTTAATGGCACGAATGAATGGCAAGGTAAAGCAAAAAAAAATCTGCGCGCTGTATTTGGGATACATCCAGAAGCTGTAACAGTGATTGCCTCGGAAAGTTCTGGTATCAGCATGATTTCTCATCTCAAAGGCAAGCGCGTGAATTTAGGACATCCGAATTCAGGGCAACGACAAAATGCAATACATGCCCTGGAGAATCTAGGAATAAACTATGTCAATGATCTTGATGCCATGGGATATGAAGATTATAAAGTCCCAGAATTAATACAAACAAATCAACTGGATGCCGCTTTTATCACAGCAGGACATCCGACCGATTATTTCAAAGCGATTTGTTCGGGACCGGCAAAAGTTCGTTTTATTCCAGTCATTCAGATTGATACCCTCCTGAAAAAATATCCATATTACATTGAAACCAGCATCCCCATGTCGGTGTATCCATCTCACAACAATCAGCCTGATGTGCAGACCTTTGGTGTGAAATCAATCTTGATGACATCTGATCATGCAAACGAACATGCGATTTATTTGATTACAAAGGAGATTTTTTCAAAAATCAAACAATTCAATAAATTTCATCCTGCTTATGCCACTCTTTCACCCCGCTATATGATTGAAGGCTTAACAGCACCCATTCATCCAGGGGCACTAAAATATTATAAAGAAGCAAAATTGTTAAAAAAATGACAGATTTTTTCCTTATAATTTCTATGTTCTCAGACAGTTTGTATTGACTCGAAATGATCTGTCAACATTATCTTGTTGATATTATAATGTAAAGTATTCTCTGTAATGCCTGACAATAAAATACTTGCCATATAGCCAAAACTATAATATAATAACTGATTTTTTAAAGCTGACATATGGAAAATTGAGTATGAAATGAAAATATTGTCAAAAATTCCCGCATATTGCCTTGGACTGCTTATTATGCTCCTGTGCATGGGGGTCAGTATTACAAACTTTCAGCCCCTTGAAATCTTAGAACGACGTTTCATGGATATGAGTACGCGTTTACCATTTAAACAGAAGCGTCGATTTCAGCCAACAGTAATCATTTCAATTGATGAAGACAGTATCAGTAAACTTGGCCCTTGGCCCTGGCCACGTTCTTACTTTTCTGCAATTATCGATATTTTAACACGTTCACAGGCGAAAACCATTGGTATTGATATACTATTTGAACATAAAGACAACGATTACATTATTGATGAAATTCGAAACATTGAGGGCTCTTTTAAAACATTAATCCAAGATCCATCAGAACATTATGATATCTTTTTAAACTATATTCAAGAGATGGAAACACGCATTGATCATGACAAAAAATTGATCGAATCCATTAAACGATCCCACAATGTTATATTACCCGTTCATTTTAAGCTCAACCAATTAATTCCAGATTTAAAACAAAAGCCCATTGCTCAAATGGTTGACCCCCTAGATTTGCCATTGAAACCACAGGTTGAACATCTTTTTTCACCCCATACAGCGATTTCTCTTAGCATGCCATTTTCTGAAATTAGTGCTGTGGCGGTTGGATTGGGGCATATCAATGTAAAGCCAGACATTGATGGTCAAATTCGAGAACATATATTGACTGTCATGTATCAAGATAAATATTATCCTTCACTTCCGCTACGCGCCATCATACATTACCTGGGACTGCATCAGAAAGATTTGGAAATTTTGCCGCCAGATGGGCTTCGTGCAGGAAATCGCTATTTTGAAACTGACAATCAGATAAATGTGCGTATTCAAAAAGGTGCTGTAACTATTCCCAAATATTCATTTTATGATGTATTACAGGGATTGGTCCCTGGAAATAATTTTAAAGATCGCATTGTTCTGATTGGCGGAAAATCAAGATTATTAAGAATCCCTGGCTATCATCAATTGTCAGACAATTTTTCGCTACCAGAATATCATGCCACTGTCATTGAAAACTTATTGTCCAAAACCACAATTAACCGGCCAAATTGGATCCACTTTACCGAACTGTCTGTTATGCTCTTGTTTGGTTTTTTTATTGCATTTGTTTTGCCAAGAAATGGATTGTTGGGCGGTATATTTTTCTCTATGATTTTTATTTGTGTATGGACGATGGGTTGTGTTGTTCTGTTATCTGTCGAGAATCTATGGTTAAAATGGATATATCCCACAATGGAATTACTTTTGGGATTAATCATTATTATTCCGCGTCAGGTATTTGTGACTGATAAATCACTCCCGCCAATGCTTCAGACAATGATACAAAGGCATCCTCAAGTTCACAAAGGCCTGGATAAATATGATGTTTCAGAAGAATTAGGCAGGGGCATGCTGGGCGTGGTGTATCGTGCAAATGATCAGGAAAATGAACGTTGGGTTGCAATTAAAACCATTCAACTCAATACTGGTAGGGTATCAGATCAATTGGAAAATGCCAAACAATTGTTTATCAGAGAGGCCAGAGCGGCAAGTACGCTCAGACATCCAGGAATAATTGAAATTTATGATGTTGGACAAGAAAACGATCTTTGCTATATTGTTATGGAATACCTTGAAGCCAATGCCTTAAATGCACATTTTACAAGAAAGTCGCTGTTGCCATTGCGAAAAGTCCTGCATTATATCATTCAAATATGTGAAGCCCTCAGCTTTGCTCATCAAAAATGGATCATTCATGGCGGAATTAAACCAGGAAATATATTTCTACTGAGAAAAGATACCATTAAAGTCTCTGATTTTGGAATTGACACCTTTGCCAAAGCCATTGGTAACCATACAGGAGAACTCTTGTTTACGCCAGGATATATGTCTCCTGAGCAGGTGAAAGGACAAAAGATTGATGGCCGATCTGATCTCTTTTCTGTAGGGGTGTTATTGTATCATTTAATAACTGCTGAATTGCCATTTAATGGCACATCTTTGTCTGAACTAATGTATAATATCAGCCATCAGGAACCTGTTTCACCCAGGTCAATTAACCCAAAAATACCCTCTGCACTCGAATTGATCTTAATCAAGGCACTTGCAAAAGAGCCCAATGATCGTTTTCAAAGTGCTGAAAGCTTTGCGCGTCATTTGAGAGTGCTAGATCAAAAAATTGAACTGGCAGTCACTAAAAAACATATGCGGGAAAAAAAATTGGCGGTTCCTGTATGACGAAAACAATGTCCATAGACTTAGGAATTCTTTGAAAATAATTTCCCCATTATTGATATTGTTCGTTTTGAGGTAAATTTACTGTAGAGACGTAGCATGCTACGTCTCTACACGACCTTTTTTTTGGGACAATCAATAAAATGAGCATGCAATTTTTCCGAGCATTTCTAAATTAATATAATATTCAATATATTAATCAAACAGGTGCAGTAAAATTAGTGCACGCATTTAAAAAGGAGGAATATTTGTATTTCATAAAAAGAAACGTCATTCAACTTGTTATTGTATTGGGCTTTCTAGCGTCTCATTGTATCTATGCTGAAACCCAAACTTTTTTATTTGATTCTGTCAAAAAACAATTGGTTCAGGATGGTTTTGATTCAGCAATGATTGAAAAACTATATAATGAACCAGAAGTATACTTTGATATCAAAAGTATCTCAGGATATTTTCAACATAACGAATCCAAATTAAATTATGGCCAATTTCATCAATCCAGAAATATTGCAAAAGCAAAAAAATACCTGAGTACCCACATAAAAACGTTAAACCGGGTGGAAAAGGCATATGGAGTGGATAAAGAAATTATTGTTTCAATTATGTTAGTAGAAACAAGATTGGGTGGGTTTACCGGGGTCAGTCGTGTTCTAAACGTCTATTCAACAATGGCTGCGCTAAAAGCTGAGGCCCCAAGAGAAAATTTATGGGAGCAGATCCCGCCAAAAAAACGATTGGAAAAAAAAGCTTATCTAAAAAAAGCGAAAAGAAAAGCGGACTGGTCGTATAACCAACTGAAAGCCTTTTTGAAATATACCTCCCAAAACAATTTTTCTCCTATAACTATTCGCGGTTCATATGCAGGTGCGATTGGCCTTGCTCAATTTATTCCTTCAAGTATTTTGAAATTTGGTAAGGATGGCAACAATGATGGCCAAATTGACCTGTTTAATCATGAGGATGCGATCGAAAGTATTGCAAACTATTTGAAAAACTTTGGATGGTATGCTGGAATCAGCCGAGAGAAAGCATCAAAGGTATTGTATCACTACAATCATAGCACATATTATGTGCAAGAACTATTAACAATTTCTGCACTCTTGAAAAAGTGACACCATGACAAAAATACTTATCATCATTAGCATTGGCCTTCTTTTTTTATTATTAACGTGGTGGGCGATATTCGATATCGCCTATAAAGATTTTGGATCTTTTGAAAAGAAAATAGCGTGGGGATTTGTATCCATTATTCCATTTATTGGGTGTATCGTATATCTTTTGTTTGGATATCGCCAGGGAATAAAAAAATAGAAATCGCGCGCTTATTTGTGTTTATAGATTCCGAATCATACGCGCATATACTTTTTCATAACGAAGCACATTTTTTACAAAGTTTTGCGTTTCTCGAAATGGTGGGATTTTTGCCATTTTTTCAACACGGGTAAGGCCTGCATTGTAAGCTGCCAGAGCAAGTTTGATGCTTCGCAGTTTTTTCAAACAATGTGAAAAATATCGGGTACCGCCATGAATATTTTGCATGGGATCAAATGGATTGGTAACGCCCAGGCTTTTTGCTGTAAACGGCATTAATTGCATTAATCCCTGTGCACCTTTGGGAGAAACTGCACGATGATTAAAACCAGATTCAACCTTAATTATCGCCATAATCAAGCTTTGTTTGATATTATTCTGGAATGAGGCATCTTCAATATAATTTAAATATGGCCAGGCTTTTTCCACAAAACTGTGTGGTTTTGGATAATGATTTAGTTTTTTGGGTTTGTTCTTTTCACGTTTGATCTGTTCAATTGTTTCAAACTTAGGTGGCTTTTTATGATATAAATACCTTTCTTTGATACTTTGCCTGATTGAATCACATGACAACCTATTGTCCTTTTTTTTGTGAGGGCTGTGATATTTTTCAACATATGCATTCATATATCGTGCAACAAGTGGATGATACCCTTTGCGGTTGTTTATGGTAACTGCTTTTAACTTTGATTGATTTGCTGTAATCGATGTTTTGTTTTCACGCTGTACCTGTCGAAGGGATTTATGACCATGTAAAATATCTTCAATTTGTTGATCGCTATATCCACTCATTTTCAGTTTATACCTGAGTGTATTTCCCCAAATTTCTGGCGTGGTTCCTATACAAAAAATCAGTACAATAAAGATAATTTGCTTTTCAATTTTTTTAGATCGCATGATACATCTCCATTTTTTTTTCAATCAACATTATTCAATGAATTACCTTCATTAATTAATTAATAATGTATTCAATTTTTTTTGTCAATCAGAATTTTGAATGAAAACTCTATATTGATATTTTATTGATATTCTGTTATACTTTTCATTGTATTCTAATTGAATCAACAATATCGTTGTTTGATAGCAAATAAACCTTACTTTTATGAAATATGGAGAATAGTTATGACATCAACCCCCTCTACAATACTAATCGTAGATGATGAACCAATCAATATAGATTTGTTAAGAGAAACATTAAAAACAAAATATCGGCTTATTATTGCCACTCGAGGAGAACAGGCGTATAGCTTGGCTGTCTCCAAAAAACCCGATCTAATTCTCATGGACGTCATGATGCCTGGTATGGATGGATTTGAAACCTGTGAAAAAATCAAAGATAATCCAGAGACAAGCCATATTCCAGTTGTTTTTGTTACAGCCTTGAATGAAGTTGAAGACAAAAGTGTCGGTTATGAAATGGGCGGATCAGATTATATCACCAAACCCTTTGAAATGTATGATGTTCTCACCTGCATAGAAACCCACTTAAGTGTAATCAAACTGGCTCAACGCGTCAAAGAGCTGGAAAAAATCGATCCTGAGGATTCGCAATCAAATTCATTAAAAAAAAAAATGAATGACTTGATATCATCAGTAAGCAGCAATGCTCAGATAATAAAATTGTTTTGGACGTCTATAGAACCTATTATCAAAAAACATGCCACTGAAGAGTTACCCTCAAATATTTACAAAAAAATTTTTGGAGTGGGCGATATTATCGAAAATATCATTAATGATACCAGAGAGATGACCAGCTTAATCAACAAGGTGGATCCCTCTTAACATAAAATGCCATCTGATGTGGATAGATATTACAGGATTCATCAGGTGAGTATTGCAAGAAAGAGAACAGAAATGAAAATACTTATCGTTGATGATTCCCAAAATGGTGCGTTAGCACTTCAAATGCAACTGGTTGGAAATGGTTATGAAAGAGTTTTTATTGAATACTCTGCGCAGGGAGCATTTGATTTTTTAAAAAAGCAACCACCTAAGGATCCTTGTCGGCTAATATTAATGGATATCTGCATGCCAGACATGGATGGTATCGAAGCAACGCGGTGGTTGAAAAAACAATCTGAATTTCGTGATATTCCTGTTGTTATGGTGTCAGGTGATGACGATATTGAGCGATTAAGCCAGGCGTTTAGAGCTGGTGCGCTCGATTTTATCCGAAAATCTTCTGAAGAAACCGAGTTGATTGCCCGTGTTGAATCGGTTCTACGCCTTCAACGCGAAATGGAACATCGCATCACCCATGAAAAAGAACTAAAATTGCTCACTGAAAAATTTAAGAAAAAAGCATATGAAGCTGAAATGGCCAATCGTTCCAAGTCTCAATTTCTGGCCAATATGAGTCATGAAATTCGGACCCCCATGAATGGCATTATTGGTATGGCAAGTCTTGCCTTGGCAAATAATAAATCTTCGGTTGTTGAAAATTATTTAAAATCAGTTCAAAGTTCTGCTCAGGTTCTTCTGAATTTGCTAAATGATATACTAGATTTATCATCCATTGAGTCCGAAAAAATGAATATGGAGCATCTTGAATTTGATATCCGAGAGGTTGTAGAACAATCTGTTACTCTGTTTGCCAAAAAGGCCTATGAAAAAGAAATTGAATTGATTTTATTTTTTGATAATTCGATACCAGAAAAAGCCATTGGTGATCCATATCGGCTCTCACAAATCCTTAATAACCTGATATCCAACGCAATCAAGTTTACATCTGAGGGCGCAATCACTGTCAGTGTTCACTTATTGAAACAATCGCAACGAAATCTACAATTGAAATATGCTGTTCAGGATACCGGAGTGGGAATTGATTCAAGACATCACAATAAAATATTTGAAGTATTTACGCAAGCAGACAGTTCAACAACAAGACAATTTGGTGGCACAGGTCTTGGCTTGACAATTTCAAAAAAACTGGTCGAAAAAATGAATGGTGAAATCTGGATAGAAAGCCAGTTGGGTAGAGGTAGTACCTTTATTTTTACACCACAATTTTTACTTCCCAGTAAGCAGGCCGAAGAAAAAATCTGGTTCCCCAGTGATTATTTTTCAAATGTCAAGGCCATTGTCTTCGACAACAATTCTACTGCTGCTGAAGCTGCGGTTGCATCCCTTCTTGCAATTGGTATAAAAGCTGTGCATATATTGGATGAAAAAAAACTATTTCAACTTCTTACCAATCAAGAAAGTTTTGATCTGTTATTGATAAACAATTTTTTGGACAGCTTTGATGGCCTGAAACTGGCCCAGGAAATCCGCACAAATCCTGCCTTTTTCCAACCCAAAATTGTTCTTATGTGCGGACTCGGTATTGATGTACCCAATGAGATCATCCAGCGGTCGGGTATTGACGCAATTGTAAGCAAACCAATCACCTGCCAAAACCTGGCAAACGCAATTGTCAAGGCTTTTAAGCCTGATTTACAGGATAATACAGTATCCAATAGATCGCCAGATATTATTCAATATAAGAATATCCGTGCTTTATTGGCTGAGGATAATGATATTAATATTGATGTCGCTTTGGGCATTTTAAAAATGGCAAATGTCAATAAAGTTGATATTGCAAAAAATGGTCTTGATGCGGTAGAAAAAATAAAAAAGTCTTTCCAAACAAACCAGGCTTTCGATTTTGTCTTAATGGATATTCAGATGCCTGAAATGGATGGTTTGGAAGCCACGCAGATAATCAGAACGTTTGAATCCTCTTTTTTATCCATGACAGACCAGACAAAACACAGAATACCAATCATTGCCATGACTGCTTACGCCATGAATGGAGATAAAGAAAACTTTATTGGTGCGGGCATGGATGACTACATTGCCAAGCCCCTGAACGCTGAAAAGCTTATTGAAAAAATCGATAAATGGATTGTTTCCAAAAGAAAAGATTCGAACAACGCAATAGAATCAGAAATGGTATCAAAGGATCAAGCAGGCGCTAAAGATCAAGATATTCTTGATATGGATGAAGCAGTTAAACGATTGTTTGGAAATAAAGAATTATACCTGAAAATTCTGAAACGCTTTCTTGAGGAACACGAACACGTCGATCAAACAATAAAAGAAGCCCTTGATCAGAAAAATTTTGAGACGGCTCATCTCCTGTCCCATACAATAAAAGGGGTCGCCAGCAACCTTTCTGCCAAACCATTAAGAAAAAGTGCGTTGGACCTTGAGAAATCCATAAAAAATCAGGCTGATGAGGATGTCATATATGCTTTGTACAATTCTTTTCAGATCGAAATCAGGCGAATGATTGATCTGACGAAAGCCCTTGTCTATCCCGAATCAGAAAGAGAAAGGCCTGATACAAATAATAATGCCGCACAAAAAACTTTACAAACTGAAACCAGTCCCAAAATTGACAAAACGCCCCCTGACACACCTGAAAGAGAAACACCTGATAATACAAATAGCGATTTATTGGAAATATCTGAAATCAATGCACAGGCCGCTATTAATAGACTATCGGGAAACGTGAATTTATTTGTCAATGTGCTAAAAAGGTTTTACCATGATTATCAAGGATTTACATCAAGAATCCGCGATGCTTTTCTGAAAAAAAACCTGGATAAATTGAAGGAAGAGGCGCATACACTTAAAAGTGTTGCAGGTTATCTTGAGGCTGCTGCATTACTTGATGCCGCAAAAAATCTTGAAATTTATGTAACTGAAAAACGTTATGAACAAATTCAAAATGTTATATACACCATTGAAGACATCATTACACGGATTTTTAAGAGCATTCGACGTATCATTCAAAATGAAACCATAGATGACAACACAGAGCCACTGCCTCAACTCCCCAAAGCCATAAGGAATAAATTTGCTGTGCTAAACAAACTGTTGACAGAGTCTGATTCTGAAATCAAAGATATGATTCAAGACTTTGAAAATGCGTTAAATCAAATGTCAATTTCACTTTCAGCCAGACGATATCTGAAAAAAATGGTTCGAGAAATCAATTCTTATCAGTTTGATAATGCGCAAAAATCCTTGCTATCACTTGCAGAGTCATTTAAACTCAAGATTGAAGACGATGAGGTTACGCAATGATATTTTCTGGACGAAAAAAAAGAGCAGGCTTCTTTTTTTTTTGTTTATTTGTATACTTGACATGTTGTTCCACATCAATTAGGGCCTCTCAACATTCTGTCTTTCCAATTCCACCTTTTTTATCGGATAATGTATTGTTCTGGAAAAAAATTTATACTGACGTATCCACTGATGAGGGCTTGATTCATGATCGAAAACATCCCTTAATAATATATCAGCGTATTCAAGTTGGCGATAGATGGGGAAAAAAACTTGACAATTATGTTGAAACCTACAAGAAAAGAATTGCAAATGTTCTCAGACAGATACCAACAAAGCCATTAAAAAAGCGTTCACCGGAAGAAAAGCGAATTGCAGCGCTGTTTCAAGAGTATTCATCAATTCACGATATTCCACAGGCGATTGCCAGGATTCGTTTTCAAAAAGGATTGCGGGAAAGTTTTCTCAAAGGTCTGGAACAGTCAGGTATGTATATTGATGAAATATTTGTAATGATAAAAAAACAAAACCTTCCTTTACGATTGGCCTATCTGCCACATGTAGAATCGTCATTCAATATAAAGGCAATATCAAAAGCAGGCGCTGTTGGTCTCTGGCAGTTTATGGCGACAACCGGCAAACGATTTATGGACATTGACCGATATATTGATGAACGTCGGGATCCTATTCTCAGCACAGAAGCTGCCTTGCAGCTTTTGAAACAAAACTATAAAGAACTCCATTCCTGGCCATTGGCAATTACCGCTTATAACTATGGACTGGCAGGAATTAAGCGAGCGGTTCGGTCAACTGGATCAAAAGATATTTCGGTTATTATAAAAAAACACAAAAGCAAGTCTTTCCAATTTGCCTCAAAAAACTTTTATAGTTGTTTTTTAGCCGCCTGTGAAATTGATGAAAACTATAAAAGATATTTTAAATTGGTGAACATGGCATCTCCTTTACTTCGAAAACGATTCATATTACAAACCCCAACCCGCCCCATAGAAATATGTGAGCGTTTGAATATTTCGCTATCAGAATTTAGAGCATTGAATCCAGCCTATAAAGAATCGCTATTTGAACAAAAGGCGCTAATCCCCAAATATTATACCATTTTTTTGCCCCTTAGTATTTCAAGAGAGGATATCGCTGATTTACCCATCAAACATCCCCAAAAAATTGAATTTTCAATGGTTCAAAAAACGACACAAAAGACCATGCCTCATTTCGTTTCTACTAAAAAACCTCGGTATCAAAAAAAAGAAAAAAACAAAAGAAACAACATTCTGAAATATCGTGTAAAAAAGGGAGATTCTATCTGGCTTATTGCAAAAAAATTTGGGTCGGATGATCATACGATCCGACGAATGAATGGTCTTTCCAAACGAAGTTACATTTATCCTGGACAAATTATACGCGTTCCAACAAAATCGTTCCGAAAATCGAGAACAAAACGCCAAACAAAAGAACGATCAGTCGTACCGCAAAAGAAAGATATACCTCCGAATAAAAGTGTGATCAGTCGTTATGGTACGACCTTATGGAAAAAATATACTGTCAAGCCGGGTGATAGCCTGTGGGATATTGCGAAAGTCATGGGGGTATCTGCGGATCAGCTACAAAAGATAAATCATATGAACAATCCGCGCCTTCAACCCGGACAAGTATTATTTGTACCACAAACGAAATCACAAAAAAATATCGATTCAAGTGTTCAAACAAATGATCATCAGAGCGCAATTGCACGAATACGTCAATTAAAGAATCAGCAACTTGATATTGATTACTACTATAAAGTGAAAGCAGGCGATACATTGGAGTCAATTGCAAAAGAGGCAGATGTTCCACTCGAAAGAATAGCAGCAATAAATCACATGACAGATGATTTGCGGGTTTATGATGGTCAGGTCTTACGAATTCCTAAAAAATGAATTGAAATTACAAAAAAAGGATCTTTTACATGTTATCTCAAATTCTATCTTGTGCGATTATTGGGATTGAAGCGCATGTCGTGGAGGTAGAAGTAGATATATCCAATGGATTACCTGCTTTTACCATGGTGGGTTTACCTGAAGCGACTGTCAAGGAAAGCAAAGATCGCGTTAAATCGGCGATAGCAAACTCTGGTTATTATTTTCCTTATGAGCGGATTACTGTCAATCTCGCACCTGCAAATATTCGTAAAGAAGGAACCGGCTTTGATCTTCCAATCGCAGCCGGTATTCTGGCGGCAACCAATATGATATCCTGGGAATTGATGGATCAGTTTTTATTTTTGGGGGAATTGTCATTGGATGGACGTGTCAAACCAGTCAATGGAGCTTTGCCCATGGCAATCGGAACAAAACGTGCTGGACTCAAAGGGGTTTTTCTGCCAAAGGCCAATGCGCATGAAGCTGCAGTTATTGAGGATATTACTGTCATTGGTATTGATCATCTAAAAGAACTGGTGGATTATTGCAGAGGACTGACCGATATTGCCCCAACAAAGGTCAATCTCAACAAACTTTTTCAGCAACAGTCAAGCAGTGCAAATGATTTTTCTGAAGTTAAAGGCCAGGAAAATGTGAAACGCGCCCTTGAGGTTGCAGCATCAGGCGGGCACAATGTTATTATGATCGGCCCGCCAGGTTCTGGCAAAACCATGATGGCCAAACGATTATCTACAATTCTGCCACCTATTTGTTTTGAGGAAGCCATCGAAACAACTCAAATTTATAGTGTTTCTGGCATGTTGAAAAGAAGTGATGCGCTGGTTACAAAGCGTCCTTTTCGATCGCCGCATCATACCATCTCTGATGCAGGGTTGATCGGTGGCGGGCACTCACCAAAGCCGGGTGAAGTCAGTCTTGCACATAATGGCGTTTTATTTCTGGACGAATTGGCTGAATTTAAAAAAAATGTTTTAGAAGTACTTCGTCAGCCAATTGAAGATCAATCGGTAACAATATCACGTGCTGCGATCAGTGTGACATATCCCAGTATTTTTACGCTGGTTGCAGCAATGAACCCTTGTCCTTGCGGGTATTTGGGTGACCCCAACCATGATTGTCGATGTTCATCTCAACAGATTCATCGCTATCGAAGTAAAATATCTGGTCCCTTGATGGACCGGATTGATATTCATGTTGATGTGCCTGCAGTTTCTTACAAAGAATTGAAAAATGAAACACAAAGTGAGTCATCGAAAGTAATCCGCAAGCGTGTTGCAGATGCTAGATTCATTCAAGCAGAGCGATTCAAGGAAGAAAAAATTCATTGCAATGCACAAATGTCGCAAAAATTACTCCAACAGCACTGTCAATTAGATGAACCTTCATACAACTTGCTTGAAACAGCTTCAGACAAATTAGGACTTTCCGCTCGCGCATTTCATCGGATAATAAAAATTGCGCGAACGATTGCTGATCTAGACCAGATGGATAACATTCAACCACAGCATATTGCAGAAGCCATTCAGTATCGGAGTCTGGATCGATCGCAAGTGACAGTATAGTAATCTTAGGCGATATGTCAATTAAAGGAAACAATCATTTGCAAATAAACCGCTGGCACGAAAAAAGATTATCACACATGCCAGAAAAATTTTTCATTGACGATTCTTTTCAGTCTCTATATATATTATTGGCAAATTTTGTTGCTAAGGAATGCTCGGAAAATAAGTTCCCCATTTGAAAAACATGTTCATCGGGGTTTTTGTTCTGTAGAGACGTAGCATGCTACGTCTCTACGTGCCAAAGGATTATATGTTAAAGATAAAAGGGGAAATTATTTTTCGAGCATTCCTAAATAATCAAAATAAGGGGAAACATATGTTTAAAGGATGTTATACCGCCTTGATCACACCCTTCATTGATGATCAAATTGATATGAATGGACTGGATCAACTGGTAGCGTTTCAAATTGAAAACAAGGTTTCAGGTGTTGTGGCAGTCGGAACGACTGGAGAAAGCCCGACCTTAAAATGGGATGAGCACAACACTTTGATAAAATTCATTGCTGATAACACGTTGAATAAATGTGAATGTATTGCTGGCGCAGGCAGCAACAATACAAAAGAAGCAATCCATGCGGTTCGTCATGCTATCGTTTCAGGTGTTACTGCGGCTTTATTGGTGGATCCATACTATAATGGTCCCAGTTCTTTAGAAATTCGAAAAGAGTATTATGAACCTATTGCACAAAAATTTTCCGATTTGCCACTCATACCCTATATTATTCCTGGCCGGACCGGGACGCAATTATTTCCAGAAGATCTTGCTATTTTAAAGGATCATTATAAAAATGTTCAGACTGTAAAAGAAGCCACTGGCAATCTTGATAATATGAAAAAAACCCGGAAATTGTGTGGTCCGGATTTTGCGATTCTATCGGGTGATGATGACAAAACATATGAAATGATGTCTGATCAGGATATACAAGCATCTGGTGTTATTTCAGTCATCGCAAATATTGTGCCCAAAGCTGTTCAGGACATGGTTACAGCACACCAGCAAAATGATGAGCAAAAAGCAAAACAACTTCGAGAGGCCTTAACTCCCCTGTTCAAACTTGTTTCAGTGGTGACAACAGAGGACACCCCATATGGATCTGTCTTATGCCGTGCCCGAAACCCGTTGCCCTGTAAAACACTTATGCAAATATTGGGGATGCCATCAGGAGGCTGTCGTCAGCCAACAGGCAAAATGACACGAAAGGGCTTTGCTGTTGTACTTGATGCTGTCCGAACAGTGTATCAAAACAATCCTGAGATATTACAACCTTTGGCCAGATTTTTTAATGTGGATATTGCATCCCGATTGGCTGATGAAAATATGCATCAACACCTGGTCTACAGTGATTAAAAAGGATAAGTCATTTTTATTATTTTGAATCGCCGATCGGAGAATCATCTATGGGACGTATCAGTCACTATCATCTGACCCCTGAAAGCGGTCGGGTTTGTGTGAACTTAAAAAAAAGACAAATAAAAGAACTTAAAAAAATTGCAGTTGAATTTGAAATTTCTGAAAAAGAGGTTATGAAACTGGCAGTTGATATGCTGATTAAGACTTACCAGAGTATTCCACAGGAAATAATTGATAAGGATGGTATCAAGGCGATTGGAAAAAAATAAAAACATGAATGATTCCAAAATATTTAGATACAGCAGATAGGGAGAAACATTTTGAAAGTTGTGATTATTGGCGCTGGTGAAGTTGGATATCATATTGCCAGCCGGATTGCTTATGAACAAAAAGAAGTTGTTGTCATTGACAATAATGAAGATGCGCTGCGCCGTGTAACAGAAAGTATTGATGTTCAGGTTATTCAAGGATCAGGAAGTAGCCCATCAGTGCTGAAAGAGGCTGGCATTGAGGACGCCAATATTATTCTGGCAGTAACTGACAGTGATCAAATCAATATTGTGGCCTGTCTTTTTTCCGATTATATCAGTCCGGAAACCATGAAACTGGTTCGGCTTCGAGATCCAGATTTTATTTTATACAAGGAAGCGCTACAAAACTATTCTCCTCATATTCATACAATTATCAATCCAGATATTGAGGCTGTCCGCTCCATCGAGCGATTTATAAACGTACCCGGAGCCGTTGATGTGGGAGATTTTGCTGATGGCCGTATTCAGTTGATTGGTTTTCGGCTGGAAATGGGATCCCCCCTGTTGGGTTCACGTCTGATGGATATGCCGCGCATGCAGCAAGGTGGCAACATTTTAATTGCCGCTGTTGTCAGGCAGGAAAAGCTGATTATCCCAAGGGGAAAAGATGTTCTGGCTGAAGGCGATCTTGTTTATATTGTTTGTGAAACACGTTATCTTACACAAACCCTTGATTTTCTTAGAGTAGATACCACCCCTGTGCGACGTGTCATGCTTATTGGTGGCGGACGTGTGGGGTTTAAAATGGCATCTGCCTTAGAGCAACGTTCAATACAGACCAAACTGATTGAAAAGGATCCGAGGATATGTCAGAAACTGGCTGAAAAACTTGATCGTGTAATGGTTCTTCAGGGGGATGGCACCGATCAGAACCTTTTGATTGAAGAAAACGTTCAGGATATGGATATGGTGATTACCCTTACAGGTGATGAAGAAACCAATATTTTGTCATCATTGCTGGCCAAACGAATGGGCGCACGTTCCAATATCACACGAATCAGTAAATTTAGTTATTTTCCGCTGGTTGAAGCCATCGGAATTGATCATATCATCAGTCCCAGGTTATCAGCAGTCAATACCATATTGCAGCATATTCGTGAGGGAAATGTATTGTCCGCAATTTCTATTAAGGGCGAACAGGCTGAGGTTCTAGAGGCAATAGTTTCGCATGATTCGGATGTTGCTGGAAAGCCGCTTCAAAAAATCCCCTTTCCAAAAGGTGCTCTGGTTGTTGGCGTGGTAAGAAAAGATGAAACATTTATCCCTACCGGCAGCACAGTTATACATGCTGATGATCGGATTATCATTTTTGCTACGCGCGAAGTGATTTCAAAGATTGAAAAAATTATGACTGTTCAGCTTAAATATTATTAATTGTAACAAGTGACAATTATTTCATATTATAAAGTGCTGAATACATATGCAAAAGGAGTTTTTTATGAAACGCTATTCTTTCATTGCTTTTCTATTTTGCTTATTGTTTATTATGGCGTGTTCCAAGGCTTTTGTAGCAAAGCCTGTCCGGTTTAAAATGCCATCAGTGTATGGTAATGCCGTGCGAATGGATAAAACCATAGCAGGTGCAGAAGTTTTTAACAATTCCAGTGCGGATAAAATAATATTTGGATTCGATATTCATGGTGCAGGTATGTTACCTGTTCAGGTGGTTTTTGAGAATACTGGATATGTCGATTATACAGTTGTTGTTGATCAGACTTTTCTTGAAGAAATCAATGGAAACATGTGGGAAGCGCTATCTGGTGATATTGCAAAGGCGCGCGCCACGCAACATGCGCAAGATAAAAAAGCCTTAAAAGAAGCTGGCAAAAAAGGCGTGATTGCTGCTGCAATAGGAGCTGTTACCGGTGCGATTATCGGCACGCTAACCAGGGATAGCATCGGCAAGTCTGCTGGGACTGGTGCAGCTGTTGGTGCAGGTACTGGCGCTATTTATGGCGCTGTTAAAGCTTTGGAAAAAAATGATGAAGAACAAAAATCATTGAAAAATTACAAAAATACATTGATTGAACATAAGCCAGTTCGTGCAGGATGTATCACCAGAGGTTTTTTATTCTTTCCAGGAGAAGCCAAAAAACCGAAATACCTGTGGTTGACCATTAGAGAGGCCCTTGGTGGAAAAACATACAACAAAAAAATTCTATTCAAGTGAATGGTCTGTTTGAGTTTGATCAATCGCGCTTTTGAACTGTTGCTCCAAAACAGATAACAAATTCGGTGTAAATGGCACCATCATTGTATTTGATTGTTTACCAATCTCTTTTAATGTTTCTATATATTGAGACATCAGTAGAATATTTAAAATTTCTTTGGGAGAACTTTCGGGTATTGCAAGTCTAATTGATTCAGCAGCATCTTTAATTCCTCGTGCAATTGCTTTTCTTTTTTCTGCAAGCCCTTGTCCTAATAGTTCTTTGCTTTTTGCTTCAGCTTCTGCATTCTTTATAATGATAATTCGTTCTGCCTCAGCTTTTTGTTCGGATGCCATTCTAAATCGTTTGGCAGCATTAATCTCATTCATGGAATCTTTGACTTTTTTATCAGGTTCTATGTCTGTAACCAGTGTTTTGACAATAAGATATCCAAATTCTCTCATGGTATCAGTCAGTTCAGTTTTTACTGCAATGGCGATATCATCCTTATTTTGGAAGACTTCGTCAATATCCAGTTTCGGTACTTCTGCGCGTACAACATCAAAAACATAGGATCTGATCTGATCTTTTGGATTGTCAAGCTTGTAATACGCATCATTCGCATTTTTTGCCAGTACTCTATATTGTACTGAAATCGTCAATGTCATAAAAACATTGTCACTTGTCTTGGTTTCAATATTGACATCTAATTGTTGTATCTTTAAATTTAAAAAATCAACGATTCTTTCAATAACAGGTATTTTCATACAAAGCCCAGCACGTGCGATACGTGAAAATTTTCCAAATCGTTCAATAATGGCAACGCGCTGTTGTTTTACTGTAAAAAAGGATGCCGGAATGATGAAAATCAGCATTATTATTAATGCGATAACTGATAAAGATCCAATAATTGCATAGGTTACAACCATTTTTTCCTCCTGATAATTATTGTGTATATATTTAATTACACGAAATATGGATAAAAAGAAATATTTTTTTGGGGATTGCTTTAGATAGGAAAGAAAACTATGGCTGAATATATCATCCATTCAAAAAATGATGTACAGTATGTAGAGATCGAACTGTTAGATGAAACTGTCGTTGTTGAGTCCGGCCTAATGCATTACTATCAGGGTAAAATTACAATGGACAATCCCATGCCCGGTACAAAAAAAATGCTCAAGGCAAAGATGAGTGGTGAAAAGGTTTTTAAACCACTGTATAAGGGAACCGGAAAACTTTTTCTTGCGCCTTCGTTCAATGATTATTATGCACTAAAAATGAATAATGAGGCCTTTATTATTGACAAAGGCGCATTCTGTGCATCAGATTCCGCGATTTCTGTCGATGTTTCAGTCAATAAAGCGTTAACAGGTTTGATGTCCGGGGAAGGAATTCTTCAAACCCTTGTAAAAGGGAAGGGAACAGTGATCATGTCAGTTCCAGGGCCGGTCGAAACAATTCAACTGAACAATGATACCTTAATTGTCGATGGCCCATTTATTGTCGCCAGAAGTGATTCTTTAGATTTTGAAGCCAGACAGATTTCGCGTTCAATAATTCAATCAATAACTTCTGGAGAAGGATGGGTCAATGCTGTCAGCGGAACAGGAACTGTTTTACTTTCACCTGTACCCAATAAAAATATTCTCTTTCAGGAACATATTGAACAACTGTTTTCCAATCATATGAAAACATCAGTTGGGGAGAATCAGAAAACAAAATTTAAAATACCCGGCTGCCTTGTCAATTTATTGACTTTAGCGGCATTTTCATTTGTCGTCTATCTTTTGTTTCTTTATTATTTTAGTCAGTTGTACCAATAAAAATGAATGAATATTTTTTATAGACTTAAACGTTAAACAGTGTGGTATCAATCAGGTAACTTATACAATTCTACTGTTTCATACGTTTGATGATAACCTGCAATCTGAATTACTTCTTTAACTTTTCGTTCAACACCATGACGTTGAATATAAATAATCAGGTGAATTGCATCAGCAATTAACTGTCGGGGGACGCCAATAATAACTTCTTGAATGAGTTGTTCAAGACGCGTTAATCCCTGAATTGCGCTATTGGCATGAACTGTTGCAAGGCCTCCGGGGTGACCTGTATTCCAGGCTTTCAAAAGTGTTAATGCTTCACCGCCACGAACTTCACCAACGATAATTCTATCCGGACGAAGTCGCATGGTCGCTTTCAAAAGTTGTTCCATTGTGACTTGCTCTGTTGTCCTCAGGGACACAGAATCCTTTGCAGAACATTGCAGTTCAAGCGTGTCTTCAATAATGACAATGCGATGTTCAAATGCTGCCATTTCCGACAGTATGGAATTGGCAAGGGTTGTTTTTCCTGACCCTGTTCCGCCAACAATAAGAATATTTTTTCGACTAGAAACTGCCTGACGAATTTGATAAAGCACCTTTTCCGGCATGATATTCTGACGCACATAATCTGATAAGGAAAAAATGCGTATTGCTTTTTTGCGAATTGTGAATGTCGGGTTTCCAACAATTGGTGGAAGAATACCTTGAAAACGTGCCCCTGAATTGGGCAATTCCGCTGAAATGAGTGGTTGAGAAGCATTACAGACAGTATCAGCATAAGATGCAACAATTCGGATAATTCGTTCAGCATCCCCTTTTTCAATTGTTTTTCCGGTAAACTGTTTTGCCACACTTAAACGATCTACCCATAATTTGCCATCCGGATTTAACATGATTTCAATGATATCATCATCGTCTAAATATGATTTGATATTGTCTCCAAGCGCACTCAAAAGCATCTCATAAATACGCGTATTTTTTTCATTTGCTCTGATTTGTGTTGTTGAAGAAAACATGATCACACATTTTTCCTGATAAGCACTTGTGTTTTTAAAGGATATTTGTTTTTTGGGAAAAATGTTTTGAGTGGGTCATAGCCTGAAAAGCGGACGATTGCCTCTCCTGGATTCATATTCATGATATCTGTTGGAAATAATAGAGGTTCTCGTTTTTTTTGTAATTGATGACTTGCACCAGTTAACGTTCTTCCGGTCTCCACAAACTCTGTTTCGCCGATGATATCCGAACATATTTTTGCTGATGCAGGGTTTGTTATTCTAAAAAAAACATCATTTCCACAATTGTTCACAATTAATTGCCGATTATCACGATGATATACATTATCAATTTGATCAAAGTCCTGACACCCCAAAAATACGCGTCCGCCTTTCGACCCTGAAGCCAATAGCATACGTTGAAGATAATTTGTTCTTTTGAGAGAAATAAAATTGTCCAATAGATAATAAACCGGATATGTTACTTTTTCTGAAGATAGTAATCGTTGAAAGAGTAAGTCCAGGAAGAGGCTTAAAACAGGCATCAATTTGTCGTGAGAATTTAGATCCGAGCTGATAAAAATAGCCCCGCCTTGTTTCATAAACCATTGTTTCATCCGAAATGGCCCATCATTTAATGTCATGTACTCAAAGCATTTGCTATATTGGGATACAACCGATAATATACTGGTTGCATGTCGCGTGTTCGGGTCTGATATGTGTCGATAACCTTTTTGCGCTTTTTCAACATTTTGCAGGGCCTTTGAAATTGATGGAAAATCGCCTGATAATAGCTTATAAATATCTTTATTTTTTGTTTTTTTCTGATGTATACAGGCTGCAAATATTCCTGAATAAACTGATTTGACATTGGCTTTCATTTCTGGATTTGAGATATCGGACAACAGACATGAGGTAATGGCATCATGATCAAGATTTGTCTCAATTTCATTGATTATTGACCAACCGATGGTTCTTGTATCAATGGGATTAAAAATAATATCTGTCTCTGGATCATAGAAGTGACTTATATATGTTCCTGATGGATCATAAACAATGATTTTGTGGTTGTTTTTTTTGAGATATTGAATCAATTGAGAAACAAATGCTTTTCGGTCACTGTCATTGATACCCATCATCAAACAATGCTTCTCTTCAGATGAAACCGGCATTTGAATGGTTCCACAGGGGATGCGCATTTTGTCTTTTTTTTTGCGGACATCCTTTTTTAATTGGTGGGATGAAATCAGATTGGTCCCGCTAATATACTTTTTATACAACATTTTTCGCGAACGATTCCGGGTCCAGATTAAAAATAGAGGATAGGTTAAATAAACAATTGCACACCCTCCAAAAACAGACAGCATCTCGTTTAGATAGTAGCATGCAAAAGAAGCCAACTCCGCATTTAAGAAAATTTTTTGGGCGGATATGACAATTTTTGTGCCATCAGGCTGTATGAAATACATGGGCGTATGGGGAAAAAAAATAGACACCCCTTTGCAAAGCAGCCACATAAATGAAGCTCTTGTGGTATAATTGTCATACATAAACCAGATCACAACACCAAACAGACAGGTTTGCAAAATAAATAGTGCAATAAAGATGCGAACCTGTAACTGAAATGATTTTTTTACAGGCGTTACAAGCGTTTCAAAGCCTTCATAGGATTTTCCATGAAATTTATATTTATTCATGATGTTCTCTGCTGAATGTCATAAATGGTTCAACAATATTAATAATAGACTGCTTATGAACAGGACCAAAATATCTGCTGTCAAAAGAATTACGTGCCGAGGCCATCACAAAATATAAATTTTCTTTTAACAAGCCATTATAATGAAATTTTGGAAGTTTGTGTCCTTGTTGATCTCGTTTTTGTATCGTCCCTTTGAATTTTTTATTGACAAAAACACCTTGCGAATCAACCTTTATATGGTCTCCAGCGATCGCAGCAACAGGTTTCATAAGATAATACTTTACATGAGATGGAATCCATTGACGATTGATCATCATTGCCTTAATGTCTGAAGGAATTTCAATCAATACAAGCTGGCCTAATGAAATTGTCTCAGGAACAGATTTTTTAATATAAAGCCCCTGTGGAAGACTATCAGATAGTTGGATAACAAAATATGAACTTAAGCCATACAAAAAAATCATTAATAACAAAGCTGACAGTGAAATAATTTTTAATGTCTTACTGTTCATAAGGGCGTAAAATAATGTCTTTATTTACCATCACATTAAATGGAAAGCCAGGACGAATTTCTAATGTTGGCGGCACATTTAAATGACGTGTAACAATTTTTTGTCCGGCTTGATTAATATCAGCACTGGCACTTGATGTCATCTCCTGGGCAAAGGTGGGGTCATTGTCAGTGACTTCACCTGCCAGCCGTCGTGTTCCAACACTCAAAAAGGTACTCATTAATATGGCACTTGCAATTTTCATGTAGTGATTATTGACCCGATCTTTCAGTCCTGAATAACCCATGGTATCGACACCTGGCATATTATCCAGAACAATCGTTGCGCCATCAGGCATGATCAAACGACTCCAGACCAGCATGACTTTATCCTGTCCCCATGAAACCATGTTATCGTATGAACCCAATAATTTGGTCCCTTGGGGAACAAGTAAGTAACGTCCATGAACTGTATCAAATACATTCTCTCGAATTTGTGCAATAATATGTCCTGGCAAGTCAGAATTTATTCCAGAAATTAACACCGCTGGTAACACCGTGCCTGCCATCAATTGATATGGCGATACAGGGTCCTGAATACGCTGGTTTAGGTACACAGCGCCTTGACCTTTTATTTCAAAAAAATCTTTTTTTGATTGCTGATCGGCTCTTGTATCTGAAAGATTTTGACCGGGCTGTAAGCGATCAATCAGGTCATTTATCATTTTCTGTCTATGTTTATCTGAATTGGTTGGTTGAACGTGAACTGATTTATTCTTTTTATTATTCATTTTTCCCGAATCAAAAAACAATAGCTGTGATTTCAGGGCTTTTTCTTTTTCTATGTCTTTTGGGCTTCTATGTTGATAACTGGCACCAGGACGAATATCCTGGCCGGTAGCAGTTGGCAGATAGTCTTGCGTAGAGATGTTTTTTGACGATATTTTTTTTTCCTGTTCGGATGGCGGATTGTTTTTTGTTGAAGGCACTTCAATTCCAGGTAAAAAAACCTTATCCGGTGGATGATCAGGGGATGTCTGTTTAGCTGCATGCGTGGTGTCATCAGGCGGTTCCTGTTTTATGTCACTATATTTATCCGGTAAAGATTGAAGCGCATCCACTTTGATGGTATCATTGGGAATATACCCCGAAGCGTTTTCTTCGTAAGCCGATTCTTTTTGTTCAGACTGTTTTTCTGCTAATATCATTAATAACAGTACGGCAGACATGATTATGAAGATAAACGATAAAAAACTGACAACCATTCGTCTATTTATTTTTCGGATACCGGATGGTAGTGGGTTAATGTTTTCAATCATAATAATTTGATATTAATAGTTGTTATTGATAAGATAGACTTGTTTTGGTTTTTTTTGTCCGATTTGAAGCAATGCTTTGTAGAAAAGCCGATCAACAATATAAAAATTGCTTTTAAAACGATAATTGACTATTTGAGGTTTATCTTCATGAGAAATTACGAAAAGCGGTGGCAATTCGCCAACATCAATATTATCTGGAAATTGAATATAAGTCTTTTTGCCATCATCAAAAACCCGAATGGGTTTCCATCGTGCATAGCCATCAATGGTATAATGAAAATTTAATTTTTTGACATCCACATTTATCTGGTAGTTTTCATCATCCAAATTTTGATTCTTAATAAAATTATTGATTGATGCAGGATCATTTTGGGGATATCGCCATGATATGCCAGCTTGCGCCTGGTTCCTTTTATTGAGGCTGTGTATCTGAAGATGATATACCCTGCGACTGGTTGTCACAACAAGATTGGTATGAAGACCGCTGGCAACAGGTTTCAAAAAAATATGGACACGTTTATTCTCACCAGATCCACTGGAAGTTACAGCAATTATCCATCTTACTGTGTCGCCAGCAGCCGGAGATTCGGTTAACTTTTCTCCAGGCTCAAGCATGATATCTGTAATATGTAATGGCGAACAATATACCTGATAGAGGGCACCTTCAATGTAATCATATATGGTGACTGCATTAATCCAGCTTTCTTGCGTGGGTTTGAATGCGGCACGCTTATTTGCAGACTCGATAATTCTTTCAGTTGAGACTATCTTTTTGTTTTGTTGTGGGGGGAACTGCGCTTTATCATTTAAAATCTCATGGATGGGTGGTGCCACGACAGGCGATTTATTTTTGACAGGTTTAGGTTGTATTTTTTTTGCTGGAAAAACATATTCTTTCTTTGAAGAAAAAAAATTGCAACCTGTACACAATACAAGACAGAATATTATTAAAATACCTTTCTTTATATCATTAAACATAGAAAAACTTTCTAATTTAAATTTTTGGAAATATTAAAAAAATCAATAAATAGCCCTAATGGATTCTGTTGAAGCATGTTTTCATTTCTTGGTGTTGAAAACCTGATGGTAAAAATGCCGGTGTATCTATTTTTATTGATATTATTGCCATTTTTAGAAAATATTTGTTCAATCCATTGTACTTGAAAGCTTTTATCACTCATTTTTACGACATTTGAAATTTCAATTGCTATAACATATTCCTTTTGTTTTGTAAAAGGATCGTATTCTCTTGCATATTCATTCAACAGGGTGCGTCCTTTCGATGTAACGAAATTATAGGCATTTAAGAAATTCTTTTTGAGCAAAACCTGATCCGCTGGAATCGTTCTGATATTTTTGACAAACAGACTCAAGAAATATTTGATGGATTGAATATTAGGTTCATAATTAACAGTGTTCGCTTTGCCAACCAGTCGAACAGATCCGGTTGTATCAACTTCAACAATATAAGGAATAATTTTTGATTGACTGGACAAATATATCATTCCAACAACAGTTACCAGCAATACAAGTATTGTGCAAAAAAACGCCAGCCGCCAGTGATATGCCTGTAAACGCGCGTTGCCAATCAGATCATCAAATTCCTGTTTTGCACGCTGGTATGGTGTTTCAGCGATTGAATCAGGCATAAAGTTGATTTTTTCAGTTTGTATCATAATTATCATTTATTATCGTTTCATTATTGAACCACCAACATTTACAGCCTGCCGAACAGCGGCAACGCCTTGTGAGCGTATAGCAGTTGACGTTTTAATCGTTGTTCCTGTTGCAGACCCCAGTGCGCCATAGACACCTCCAATGGATAGATTGGGAGACCCGCCAGAAATAATTGTTGAAGCCATTGATGGTGCATGCCAGCATAAGTATGAGATAGCACCTGAACCCAATACCATTGAAAACAATTGATGATATGTGGGATCATCCGGGATGGAAAGCGTTTTTAAGGTATTGTAAGAAATGCTGATAATAAATCCCAGTACCATAAATTTAATACCCAATCCAAACGTACCATTAATTGCTTTTTGTGCTAAAAACGAGGTGGGCTTAAACAGGGCAAATGGAATGAGTATGACACTGCATACAGTAAATAAGTAAAATTCAATAATTGTAATAAAAATATTCCAACCAATGACAAAATAGCTGAACAATATAATAATACCGCAAAAAGCAAAAAGAATGGAGTCAACCGGACTTGTAAAGGCACTCCAAACCCCCCCTGAATTTTTAAAAATGGGATAAGTTGCTGTAAAGCCAAATCCCACAATTGTTGATGGATCAAACAGATTTGCAATACTGACAGATTGCCCGCCGGCAATCATTCCCAATTGTCCCAGAGAACTGATAATGGCTTTTGATATATTCTGCGCATTGGAGATGATCCATAAAAAAACACCGATTGCTGTAATTTTTTGAATAGCAGATACAGTAATATTTCCGCTTCCAAGTGCCCAAAAAACCCCTAATAAAACAATTTCAATAACGATAAAAAAATTCATTAAGTACATGGCTTCTGGTAATAAAGCAGTATAGCCCAAAGTTGCCACTTCGGTAAAGCGCGTCAGCATTTCAGTTAAGATTCCAGAGTTCATACCTTAATTATTGTCCTATGGTAAATCTGTCAGCGGTTCTGTTTTCGCCGGTGTTTTAAAATCTGACATTAAGTATTCATGACGAAGTTTCATCATAAATTGTTTTGATTTGTCTTCATTTAACACCGCATGGTCCACATTACCTTTGGATATCATCAACTGTTGGGTACGCATAGATTGCTTTATTTGCTGGGCCAGTAATTCATTGTTTACTTGAAGCGCTTCCATCATGCCGGCAGCGTTTCTGGAGCGATCTAAGGCGGCATTAACATCTGCAATATCCATCTCAATATTTTCAAGGCATTCTTCCTGAAGCAATATCGTATTTTCGTTATTTTCATTTGTTTCAAACAGGAGTTGCTGTTGTTTTTTTTCGAGATTATCACTTGAAAGCGGATGACGTTTTTTTTTCATGTATTCATCATAAATGTTGTTCGTATTCTTTATACCATATCCCACCCCTTGTGTTGAATAGCACATCTGATTGAGCTGTTGGACTGTACTCAGGTTTGGATCTCTTAATACGACCTTTAAACGTTTTAGATTTTGAACCATGTATTCGAGTTGCCGAATTTGATTTTCAATTGTCTGACTGTCATTTGCCAATTGTTTGGTCTGATTGGCCAGTGATTGCATGCTTTTGAGATCCAGCTCAAATACAGAAAGTGTATTTTGTACATTTTGTATCAGGTTCGCCACATCCATCACAGGTAGATTTGCAATTGCCACATGTGATGGCACTAAGATCAAAAACAAGGCTATCAATTTTTGTTTAATTGTCATGATTGACCTCCTTATTCATTAAAAAATTTTGCGTAAATGTGTTACAGTCATTGTCTTTGAGTTCATTTGCAAAAGTTATATCCTGTTGTGTTCCAGCACCTAGTATTGCAATTGCTGATTTCCCCAGGCCCAGTTCAAATTTACGATTGCCAATATCAGATTGAATATAATACTCTCGTTTGGGTAAACTCGTTGCAATAATATCGATTTGTTTTTCATTCAGACCAAATTGACGATACTGACTGCTCACATTGTCATCATTTGCTTTTTTATTGGGCATAAATATTCGCGTTGGACATGATTCAACCAACGTATTCAACAGCGGCGTATCATTGATATCAGCAAGGGATTGTGTTGCAAATATCACAGAAACATTTTTTTTTCGCAATGTTTTAAGCCAATCTTTGATCTGACGCGCAAATAATGGATGCGAAAAAAAATGCCATGCTTCATCAAGAATCATCATTGCGGGTCGGCCATCAAATCTTTTTTCAAGCTTATGGAATAAGTATGTCAAAACCGGAACAACTGCCAAAGGCAAATATTTCATCAGATAATTCATTTCAAAGCATTGCCAGGTTGATTGATCCAGATGATCATTTGTGGCATCAAGTAAATATCCATATGGCCCAGATAATGTATATCGTGTCAACGCTTCTCTTAATTGACGATCCTGAAGTATTGCAACAAGACCAGTTATGGTTCGCTGATCGACCTCAGATAGAGCCAGATTGCATAAAGCATCCCATAATTCATTTTTAACAGGAGGCGTTAATTGAAAATTGTCTTGCGTGAGATTATTACATAACCATTCCAATGCCCAATTTCTTTCCATTTCATCGTTAATTTTCTTCAAAGGCTGAAATGAAATTTGATCAATATCTCCCAGGTCATTATGATCACCACCCATTGCAAGGGTTGTGACTTTCGCTGAATAATCTTTATCAAAATAACAGATCCGGGCATCTTTATACCGATAAAATTGCGATGCCATAAAATTCAGTAAAACAGATTTGCCGGTTCCGGTTGGCCCAACAATCATTGTATGCCCCACATCTCCCACATGATTACTGAATCGAAAAGGTGTATTGCCGGATGTTTTTGCATAAAACAAAGGCAATTCATTTAAATGTGTATTCATATCAGGGCCGGCCCAATCTGTTGAAATGGGTAATAAGTGTGATAAATTCATTGATGTTATCAAGGGCCGACGGATATTTGCCCAATTATGTCCAGGAAGCGATCCAAACCATGCCTGGATTGAATTGAATGTTTCATTGACAGTAATAAAGCCAGATGAATTAAGGACTTGCTCAACGGATCTTACCTTTTCGGTCAGTTTTTGTATATCACTATCCCACAATATTATACATGATGTATAATATCCGGCTGAAACAAGATTGGATGCAACCATGTCTGATATAGCATCACATTCCTCTGACTTAACAATGGCCTCATTGTTTTGACGTAAATCTTCATATTCATTCAGTGATGCTTCTTTGATCAGACTCCATAATGACTTTCGTTTTGCAAACCACTGTCTTGCATATTTTTTAAGTTCTTTAAGGGCTGATAATTTATCCAGACAAATAAATCGTGTCATCCAGCGATATTCACAATCCAGAGTATCCATTTCTGCCAGAATTTGCGGGCCAGTTTCATGGGGAAATCCTTTGATCGTTATGGCTTTAAGGTAATGATCACCCAATTTGGGGGTCAGCCCGCCTTCAAGCACTTCATCAGCAAGCAGATAATCCAGAAAAATTGGATTATCCGGCCTTTTTACTGGATGATATTTTGTTGAAATACATGAATGTAAATATGTAAGCGTATCATCATCGTTCAGAAATTCATAATATGGAAAAACTGATGCGATAATATTGACAATTTTTGTGACTTCTTCCTGAAAATATTCTAAGTATTTGTCATAATGCAAATCCGCTTTTACCGGTTTTTTGATAAAAGAATCTGACAGGGTTTTTACATTTTCCGATGGCGCCATATATGAAAATGTGAAAAAATATCGGCTCTCATAGTTATTTCCTGTATCAAAAAACAATTTTTTTCGTTCATCGTCAATGATACGACATGCAAGATTTGGCCATTTGGATTCAGGGTACCGATAACAAACACGTCGTTGGGCTTCAATAAAATAGGACCACCCTTCTCCCAGACGTTTGAGAGCATTGTTAATTTGTGCACTAATAACATCCAGTTCCTGCTCAGTAGAAGAATACAAATCCGGTCCGCGATATTCAATGGTCGATTGAAAAGAACCTGTTTTATTTAATACGACTCCGGGCGCAATCAGTATGGCCCAGGGAAGCCGATGCGCCAGTTTTTTGGGTTGCTTTAAATATTCTTTTAAATAAAACATTCACACTCATTCAAGGAAAAAGATAATCATCTTCTTTAATATGATCTAATAGAATTTCAATAAAATACAAATCTTTTTGATACAAAAGCACAAGAATAATATATCCAATAAAAATAAATGGAACCGCCCATAAAGATTGAAAACCTAATACGATTGCAGCCGCCAGAGTTCCCCCAATAATTGCAATATTGCGAGGAAGACCGGCAATCATAATCCGTTCTGTTGTACTTTGGTAAAGCGGTATTTTCATATGTTTCGATTTTGTAATGATTACATGTTGTTGCTAAAAACAAAACCCGCCGGCAAATCCAAAAAAGCTCAATCCCCAGCCTGAAGCGGCGCAAGCAATAGAAAGTCCTAAAACCAGCATGATCATTTTTTTTAAAAAGCCTGCTGTTTCACCCAAAGCGAGCAAAAGTCCAGTTGACATAATCGCTACGACACTACCAAATTTAAGCCAGGGACCGGTCAGAGAATTCAATATCTGAGTCATGGGGCCTTCCCAGGGCATGCCAGTGCTAGTTGCCCAGGCATTCAAAGGAATCAAAATAATTATAAAGATTAGAAGTGATCTCATTGTTCACCTTAAATATATATGAATTTCAATTATTGTTTTTGTATATCAGTGAATGCAAAAAATCGCAAGATTAAAGGGGGGATTCCCATACAAATATTATTTGATTGCAAAATTCAAAAATAAACATATGAGGCATAAGATTCAAAAACCTCCCTTAAGTGGATTTTTCGATTTAAAAACCCCCATTATTTATTAATACTTTGTTATTATTAAAAAATATATAACCAATGGCTTTCGACTTTTTTTGTCCATTTCCAAAAATCAAAAACGACAACATTTTTTTTCTTGACAAGTTAATCCTATATTGGTAATTTGGTATTACCACCAGCAATAAAAAAGGGAGACAATTTATGGAACTCAAACAAATAAAACCGGAAAGCCTCAAGGACAAGTGTGTGGAACGTTTCGAGGAATTAATTCTATCAGGGAATCTTCTTCCCGGACAGAAACTACCGCCTGAAAGGGAACTTGCCACTCAGCTTGGAGTCGGACGACCGGTAGTCCACGAGGCCTTGCTGGAGTTGGCAACAAAAGGACTGGTCACATTAAAACCGAGAATCGGGACAGTGGTGAACGATTATCGCAAGGAAGGCTCTATCACCCTTTTGAATTCGCTTATCAACTATCAGGGCAACCTGGCACCGAAACTCCTGGAAGGATTCATGGAACTGAGAATTCTGATCGAAATGGAGAACGCGAAACTTTGCGCCCGAAATCGCACAAGGGAACACATCGATGAGATGAAAAAGATCATCGAACAGGAAAAAAAAGCGGACCCGGGAGACGCTGATCAACTAACCTTGATCGATTTCGAGTTTCACCTGCTGATCGCCATGGCGACCGACAATTTCAGTTTTCCACTTCTTATTAATTCCTTCAAGCCGGTGTACACCAATCTTACCTGTCTTTTTTTTCAGGATCCTTCAGTTCTTCCAGCAGTGATCGAATTCCACGAGGAACTGATACTGGCTTTCGAAAAAAAAGATGAAACGGCCGCCGCAAATGCTATGGAGCGTATGCTTGCGCATGGAGAAGCGCATTTGAAAAATTACATAAACAATTAAACAAAGGAGAAAGACATGAGCACATCCGCCGCTCGTAAACATATCATCAACGAAATCAAAAAACCGACTGGTCTCTCCTCGCGAATTACCTGGCTGAGAGACAATTATTTCAAAGGAAATGAGAGGACGTGGAACAACGAGTTCACCTCCTGGACCACCGGGACTCCGTGGGATATTCAATTCAATGAGATGAGCTATTACGTCGTTCCCGAAACTTACATCCTCATGCAGACGATGGTTAGTTCATTCCGACAGTCGGCTAGAAAGGTTCCGCTCCACAAGGATTTTTGGTCATGGAGCCGCTTGAGAAGAAGAGCCTGGTTCGTCCGAGAGGTCATGGTCAATCATGTCCCTGTTGAAATCCTCCCTGGCGATCTGATCGCCGGAGGGCGTTTCAACATTCAGACATCCTTGTGTCTGAACAAGAAAGATCAAAAGACCTACAATCAGTTGGTAGCCGGAAAAAACGGAGCCAGGATGATGATGAAGTGTTTTCACGATCACGGCTACGGAAACGCTGGCGCAACCAGCGGGCATCTGATTCCGGGGCATGAACGGGCTCTCGTCATAGGATGGAAAGGAATCCACGCAGATCTCACTGAGAAATTTAATCGATTGAGTCGGAGGGAAAAAAGAGGACCGAAAGGCGAACAACTCCAGGCCATGCTGATAGCCGCGGAAATGCCGCGGGATATCGCGTCTCGTTACGCAGAGCTTTGTCGGGAACTCGCGGCGAAAGAGGCTGAACCCGCCCGTGCTGAAGAATTGCGGTGGATGGCTAAAAATTTAGACAGGTCGCCGTGGGAACCCCCGAGGACTTTCTGGGAAGCCGTCCAGGCGTTGTGGCTGAATCATATGCTGGTCATGAGCGACGAGAATTATCCTGGCCCAGGCATCTCATTCGGCAGAATCGATCAATATCTGCTGCCGTACTGGAAATATTCGCTTGCAAATGGTATGGACCGCGAGTTCGGGAAAGAGATCCTGAAATGCTTCTGGATCCACTGCAACACCGCCTACGATGCGATGATTCGAAACGGCAATCAAGGGATTACCGCCGGATTTGGACAACTTATTACACTCTCGGGCATGGGAAAAAATGGCGAGGACATGACCAACGACTTGACCTACGCCCTGCTGGAGGTCATTGATGAAATGTCGCCGATCCTGGAGCCTAAGCCGAATGTTCGGCTGCATCGAAACTCGCCGGATGAGCTTCTGGATGTGCTGGTCCGTATGATCGCTTCGAGCCAGGGTGCCCCGTTTCTTCTTAATTTTGACGAGCGCTCCATGGCCGGGATGCTGCTTGAGGCAAAAAAATCCGGGATTTCACATCTGATCCACGAAAACAATGTTCACGAGTATTCCCCGGTGGGATGTATGGAAAACACAATGGTTGGGAACGACCGTTCCGGCACGGTGGACTGCAACCTCAACTTGGTAAAGGCCGTGGAACTTGCCCTTACCGGCGGCAAGGATCTACTTCCGGTAACGGATCCGATGACGGGCAAAACCACTACCAGCCGGCAAGATGGACCGGACACTGGCGACGCCGAAGCCTTTAAGACCTGGGAGGAATTCCGCCAAGCCTACTCGATTCAAACGGCATACATCGTCAAGAAATGCGTCGATCTATACGAGCGCTCGGAATCGATCCGGGCCGACTTTTTTTCCACTCCTTTTCTATCCTGTCTCGTCAAGGGCTGCGCGGAAAACGGAATCGATGTGGTCAAGGGTGGTGCCGAAATCAGTCATGTCACCCTTGAAGCCGTCACTTTCGCCACCACGGTCGACTCTCTGCTCGCCGTGAAATATCTGGTGTTCGACAAAAAAAAATGCACCATGGGCGAGTTGGTTCAGGCATTGAAGGACAATTGGAATGGCCATGATGTCTTGAAGGCGCTCGCTAAAAACAAGGCTCCGAAGTACGGACGGGATGACGATGAAGCGGATGAAATGGCTCGTTGGGTGATGGAGCTTTGGTGCAGCGAAACTTGGAAGCACAAAACCGCGTCCACGGGAAGGCAATTCCGACCTGGGATGCTGAGTTGGAACTATTGGGCCGGGGACGGGTATATCCTTCCGGCGACCCCGGACGGCAGGGAAAAAGGACAGTTTCTTTCAAACGCGATCTGTCCCTCCAACGGCGCGGATATCAAGGGGCCCACGTCGAACACGAATTCCGTGGGCAAAGCCTTGGGCGGCAAGTTGGCGACCAAGGAGGGCGGTGAAGAATACGTGAATCATCTGCCAAACGGAGCCAGTCATACAATCACGTTCAATCCTTCGATCCTCCGAGATAATGAGCACGCTGCAAAATTCAAATCGTTTTTGAGAGGATATGTTGAAAACGGCGGAACAGCACTTCAAATCAACATGCTCGATCCCGACGTCCTGCGGGATGCACAGAAGAACCCCGGAGATTATCGTCATCTCCTGGTCAGGATCACCGGTTATAATGCTTATTTTACAACTGTCGGGAAGGAATTACAGAATGAAGTCATCGAGAGGGTCAGTCACAATCGTTTTTGACGATTGTCGTGGACGAATCGGCATGACGGCTTACATGAATGGAACCGCTTTCGTCCCTGGACGGGAGAACGCGGCAAAGCAAGAGGAAACGAAATGAATACAAAAACAAAAGAAAATCCAAAAGCGCGCGTCCTTGAAATCCAACGAATGTCCACCGAGGACGGTCCGGGTATTCGAACCACTGTATTTTTTAAAGGATGCGGTCTGAAATGTTCATGGTGTCACAATCCCGAGAGCATTTCACTTGCACCGGAAATTCAATGGATCGACAATCGTTGTATCGGTTGCCGTTCATGTATAGAGGTCTGCAAATTCGACGCTCTTTCCATTTCGAAAAACGGCATATCGATCGATCGATCGTCCTGCACGGGATGTGGGGTATGCGCTGAAGAATGCCCGTCAACCGCCTTGGAACTCTTGGGCGAGGAATGGACAGTCGATGATTTGGTACGGGAGGTCATTAAAGACAAGGCCTATTTTGACAAATCCGGCGGGGGCGTAACCGTATCCGGCGGAGAACCCGGCTTACAACCAGAATTCGTTGGCGCATTTTTGAAACGCCTCAGGGCCGAAGGGGTGAACACTGCTCTAGACACATGCGGTTACTGCTCCTGTGACGCGTACGTCGAGATGCTTCCCTACGCATCCATGGTCCTATTCGATATCAAGGAAACGAACTCGCAAAAGCATAGGGAGTTTACCGGCGCGGGAAATGAAAAAATTCTGGAAAATTTGATTCATGTGGCCGAATACATCCGTTCCCATCTCCATTCGACCACTCTGTGGGTAAGGACTCCCATCATTCCCGGCGCAACGGATGAGGAGAAAAATATTCAACGGATTGGGGCATTCATCGCCGAAAACATCGGGGACGTTGTAAACCGCTGGGAGCTTTGCGCCTTCAACAATCTTTGTCGGGATAAATACATTCGGCTTGGCCGGGAATGGATGTTTCAGGACTGTCTTTTGCTGACGAATGAGTTTATGGAACAACGAGCGGAAATCGCTAAACGATCAGGCGTCTCCGCCGATATCATCCACTGGACCGGTTCCACCCGCATCGAAGCGGATAGATCTGAACAGCCGGAAGTGCTTCCTTCGAATTGTTGAATAAAAGAACAAAGAAACACGATAATGAATAACGACAAACTATCAAAAAGGAAACAATCGATGAAAAAAATAAAAAATGCTTTTGACGAGAACGATATGGAACGTTTCAAACCCGCAGAAAAGATCGGCCTTGTCGCTTCGGTGAATCCGGACGGTCTTCCACATATTTCGCTGATCACCTCGATCATGGCGGTCGGTCCGACTCAGCTGACGTTTGGTGAATTCTGCAAGGGAAAAAGTAAGGAATTCATCCGCAATAACCCGAAACTCGGTTTTCTGATCATGACTTTCGACAAAAAAATGTGGCGCGGCAAGGCGAAATGGACACATTCGAAAAATCAAGGCACCGAGTTCGAGGTCTATAACGATCAACCCATGTTTCGCTACAACGCTTATTACGGGATTCATACTGTCCATTATCTTGATCTGGTAGAGACTGACGTCGGAACTGATTTGTTTCTGCCATGGATCATCGTGGAGGGAGTGCTGACAAAACTTGCCAAGGGCGGCGTTTCGCGACCTCGTAAAGGGGAAAACCAGGAAATTCTCACGCCATTCGCGCTGGATATTTTCAACGGACTCGTGAACCTGAAATTCATCTCCTGGGTGAACGAGGATGGTTATCCGACGATTCTCCCGGTGATCCATTGCCAAGCGGCCGACAGCGGAAGACTGGCCTTCACCTCCACGCTCGGCGAAAAGGGGCTTGGGATGATTCCGGAAAACGCGCAAGTAGCGGTGTTCGCAATGACGATGAAAATGGAAAGCGTTCTGGTTCGTGGACGTTTCCGGGGCTTCCAGAAATCAAGGGGTATCGAGATAGGGACGATTAATATCAATTGGGTCTATAATTCCATGCCACCTTGTCACGGTCAAATTTATCCCCCTGTTTCCTTGAAACCGGTGGAACAATTTTGACGAAGACTGCCTCTGGGTATTGCAGTCACTGATGATTTTGGTAACTATACAGTAGAACGACTTGAAATTACTCTTCCCCTCGTCTGAATTGGATTACACAGATTAAGATGATTAATGAATGGCTTAATTATAATAACAGTTGATTATGCCTCCATTTACCGATAAAAATGTATTAACTCAATATGTAACTTTTAATGTCGTGGCTATTGGGCAGGGATAAACTTGGCATACAGGCTATGCTACTTGATTGCTATTAAATTGCTATTAGATTGTTAATTGATTGTTAAAATATTACGATTCATAACTCGGAAGGTGATATGCCGATGAATAACAATAAACAGCATCGGCAAACACCATAATATCAAGTGAGTGAAAATGAAAAAAGATAACAATAAGTCGTGCATGCCTACCATTTCCGTTTAAAAAAGGATGTATGAAGACTAACCTGTGGTGAAATCGTGCTGCGAATTCATCAGGAGAGTAAGTATTATATTGGGATTTCCTTAATCCATCATCTCCCAAACAAGTCGTTCAAACCCCAAACCAACAACAGCCCATTTTTTTATCTGTTCATCAGAAATCCGAAATTCATTTGCAATGCTTGTTGCATAGCGAACGGCCTGTTTTTTGGCATCATCCAGCATTTTTCTAACAACTTCCAGTTTTATCAATTCATCGGTTGTTTTTTGGTTCAATTCAACACCTGTCATTCCCAGATCTTTTAAACTCAGATATTTAAACTCAATGACCATATCAAAAAGCTCATATTTTCGGCAATCGGGACGGATAATTATGGCAAGGTCAGCGTATCCTCTTCTGTGCTCTTGCTCTGAGGCAACCATGAACAAGGTATCTTGATGCAGCAATGTTAAAAAAATAGTTTTGATAGTAAGTTCATTGGCATATTTGTAATCTCTATTGCTGAAAATGGGTAAAACTTTATTTTCCACGAATTGAGCCAAAGGGTCCATGTTTAAGTTTTCATATAGCTGTGAAGATACATCATCTGCGATATTTTTCAATTGTGCGCTGGGTAACAATTTACTCCTCGATTGTTCGATATAGAGTTTTTTTATGACAAGATTGGGAACATTCAATGATAATTTGCCTTTTTTGGTTTCTCCTTTTACACTCAACACACCACCATACCACAGGTAAGCGGCGATAAATGAATGATCCTGATCTGCGGCATTGAGCATTTTTTTCAGACCAAAGTTACGAACAATTTCTGGTATGTATATATTTTTCCCTTCAATCAACTGCCATAGTATTTCTTCACCACCTGGTATGGTTTTGATAAATACCAGCTTTTCTTCATCCGGAGCAAGATTGTCATCCAAAATAATTCTGGGATAGGTACACAATTCTTTCAAATGCTGAAAAAAATAAAAACATAAAGTCGGATTATATAGACTTTCATGTTGAGACAAATCAAATGAATACCCTTCATACCATCGTTCCATCATGTCTAAAGCTTCCTGGTATTTGCTTTCAGAAAACTGACACGCACCGCATGTTTGACCCAACAAGAACTTGACTTCATCGTGTGTCAGACCGCATAAACTGTTGAGTTGTATGGCTTGGGATCTATTTTGTAAAATATTTGCACCGCTGCTGACATCGCTCATGACCACCGGACTGACACCGGTTGCAAAAATACGATCAACGCCTTTCCCCCGTGTGGCTGACTTGAATTCTCGGAAAATGTAGCGCAATAAACCATTTTGTCCAACAAGACTTTTATATTCGGTTTGTCCGCCTGAAACGAGTACGCTGTTTGCAAAACTATCATATTCATCAATCATTAAATATAATTTGTATGGTGTTGATAAAACACATGACAGTAGACTGTAAAAAGACCACATTGAATTGTCATTTTTGACATTAATCGTTTTTTTCAATGCAGTCTGATATTTTTCATTAAATTGTTGAATGGTTGCGTTGATATGACTATATAAAGAACGTTCGATTTTTTCAACACCGCCTTCTGTTTGTACACAGGAAAAATCCAGTGTCAACACAAAGTATTGATTATGCAAATCAGTCGGATTTTTTCCAATATCAAGCCTACCATACAGGTTGTTAAATTCATCCTTCATGGCAATGTCATAGTAGTTTTGCATGGTATCCAGAAACAGGCTTTTGCCGAATCTGCGCGGTCTCAAAAAAAGGATACTTTTGCCCATGTTTTCAATGTGACTGATATATTTTGTGCGATCCAGATAAACATAATTTTCTTTGATAATGCTTTTAAAATCGCATATGCCATAGGGAAATTTTATTGATTGATTTGTTTCCATGTGCAAAACCTCACATTTTTGTCGTCTATATTTCTATTTTTATCATGCCTTATTGTATAATTCAAACATGTTTTGAAAACCGATTTGTCAGTTTGCTCGTAGAACCCCTATATGAAGTTCAATTATTGTTTTTGTATATCAATCAGTGAATGCAAAAAATCGCAAGATTCAAGGGGTATTCCCATACAAATAATATTTGATTGCAAAATTCAAAAATAAACATATATTATTTATTATGATTGATATTGGAACAGTGTATACCTGTTCCTTTAAAGTATAAAATGTAAATGTATCAACAGGAGGTTACTATGCCAATATATGAATTTAAATGCAAAAACTGCGGCAATGTTTTTGAATATTTGTGTTTTCGAAGTCGGGACAAGGATCAGGCCGTCTGTCCAGCCTGCGGAGACAAAAATACTGAAACAATGCTATCTGTTTTTTCCTCTAAAGGATCAGGCGTTTCAGATTGCGCACCATCAGGAGGCTTTACATGAGCGAAATAACTCTTACCGCAGGTTTGCGGAATAATATAATTTTAGGAATGCTCTGAAAATAAGTTCCCCATTTGAAAAAATGTTCATCGGGGTTTTTGTTCTGTAGAGACGTAGCATGCTACGTCTCTACGTGCCAATCGATTATATGTTAAAGATAAAAGGGGAAATTAATTATCGAGCATTCCTTAACAATATTCTTACAGTGAGACATGCGCTCAACGATCAAACGTTAAAAAATAAACCTATCCATTTCTTTCGGTGTGACATAGCCAATACCTGCAAAAAATGAGAACCTGAGCAGTATATGTAACATTTGCTTGATTCTCCTTATCATAATTTTTGACAGATTTTTTATTGAACCTTTTGGGAAAATCTGCTGGGAAGTTTTGATATGGGAAAATTACATGGGGATAATATGAAACAATATTTATTTTTATTTATACTGTTAGTGCTTTCTCATCATTCATATGCAGAAAATTTTATTGCAGCGACAGCAAATTGGAGTCCATATGCAATGAAGACTGAAGAAGGCATCACAGGGATTTCAGTTGAAATATTAAATGAGATTGTGAAACGAACGGGTGATACAATTTCAATAAATATCTATCCTACGAAACGTTTGAATATGCTTTTTGATTCTAATAAACTGGATATTAATTTTGCAGATTCTCCTGATTGGAATGAAGCAAAACATTCTCAAAACTATATTTTTTCAGAAAAATATTTTGATGTCAAAGAATATGTTTATTTTTTGAAAAACAGATTTATTGAGACGAATAAACCAAAAGATCTTAAAGGAAAAAGAATTGGCATATCTGCGGGATACTATTATGCAATGTTTGATGCGTATTTTAAACGCCATATTATCATAAAAAAAGAGATCTATTCAAACAAGAGTTTGTTACGTTTTTTAAAAAGTGGACGATGTGATGCCGCATTTTTTGATAATGTATTGTTTGATTACTTAATTATACAACTAGACTTCGATAAAAAACAATTCAAACGTGGATTTGAAATCAATAATGCACCATTAGGATTGAAAATAAGAATTGAAAAAAGACATGCAGTCAAAAGATTTAATAATGCGATTCGAACATTGAAAAAAGAAGGTTTCATTAAAAAGATTATTCATAAATATACAAATTTTTATTCTGATGAGTAGAAATAATACAGACGCATTGAATCGAATAAAAATGATGTCGGGACGAATACAAAAATATTCGTCCCGACTATCACTTATTATTGATCAGATTGACACTCACTCTCATACAAAATATTCACGCCAAAACTATTTGCTATGCATTCATTACCATAGGTTTGTTCATTGCATCCACAAACAGGTGAAGATATCATAATACATTCATTTGGTCGTGGTGTGCAAATTCCCACATCATTGTCACAGACACCTGTCTGTTTTTTGCAAAATGCATCTGCATTACATTCTGAATTATTCTTGCATTGTATGAATGGCATCAATTCAATATTTTTTTCATTGATACCGGATTTAAGAGAAATATCTATTCTTTTAGGTTCGAAATTTTCAGCCTTAACTGTCAATGAATATCGAAGGACAGGCAAATTATCAATTTTGAACTGTCCTGAACCATCTGTTTTAACAGTGATTGATTGCATGGTGGTATCATTGACAAATGGCGTCAATACCAGCACTGCATAGGGAACACCAACAATACAGTCACTGATATTGGAATCACAATCCACAGCACCATTTCTCACCATACCGATCAGTGTAGCGGGTTCAGCTTCGCGGTCAAGCTTAATATTGAATTCGTTTTCTTTGCCAGCCTGGATTGTAATAATTTGTTCCCATATTTTCCATCCTGCTGCTTCGACAAACATAGTATATTCGCCGGATGTTAATGATTCAATAAAATATTGGCCGCTGTCATCAGTACGCGCAGAAATGGGTTCGATCATGTTGTCGATTGTGCCATCAGATATATCGGTTATCAGGTTGCGGGGTGTCAGTCTGATTAATGCATCGGCAATAGGTTCAAGGCAGGCATTAGGTTCAGTTGCATGGTCACATTCAGGAACAACACCATGGACCTGGCCTTTCAAAGAAGCCTCTGCAGATAATGAGATCAGTTTAACATCCTTGATCGTTGTCGTATCCTGAACAATTGCAATTTCACCTTTCCATGCCTGATATCCATAAGCACGAACAATAATGGTATATTTCCCCACCGGTAATTTTTCAAATGCATAGGTTCCATCATCATTGGATTGCGTTTTGAATTCCTCAGGGAAATATGTTTCATCTGAATTCAACAACGCTACCAGATAAATGTCAGCACCCGCTATGGGCTTCTGAACATTGTTTGTTTCAGAAGCGGTATCAACAGATTCAACAATTATCCCTTTAAGAATGCCATATTTTGGATCAGGGCGACAATCTCCTGGATGAAGCACGTTGATACCATTGGCCGCTGCAAAACATTCATTGCTATAAGTAATGCCATCGCAGCCGCAGACAGGGGCTTCATGTTCAGGGCATGCTTCCGGGCGGGGACGACACATGCCATCACCTTCGCATTCGCCTGTGGGTTTGGCACAAAATTCACTCTTTGAACAATCCAAATGGCTTTCACACAGAGTGGCCGGAATCAATTCAAAATTACGCTCAGTATCCTCAAATATATCGAAATGTTCTGTGCGTCCCTGGTATTTATCTGCTTCAATGTGAATAACATATCGACCTGATGGTATATCCATAAATTCATAAAAGCCGCGTTCATTGGCTTCTGTAAAAAATGGATGGACATTTTCAATTCCAAGTTCTGGAATCAACTCAATACGCGCGTTTGGAACAGGCAGAATACAATCGGCACCATCATCGCAATCCACCAGACCATCTAAGATCTGACCTTTCAGATGTACAATGGGCGTCATTGGGAAAAGAAGCACGTCCAATTCATTTTCCCTTTCCTTGATTTGAATGGTGTCTTTTCGCTCCTGGAATCCATCAGCCCATACCTTCATGATATATTCACCTGTGGGGATATCCATAAGTTCATACATGCCATGATTATCTGTTGTGGTTTCCAGACTGGGGATTTGCAGACTGTTGTCTGGTGTCAAAAAATACAACTGAATATGTGCACCGGCAATGGGTACAATACATCGCTCAGTATCGGTATCACATCTAACAGAACCATCTCGTACCATTCCTTTAATCATTGCTTCACCAACAAAGTGTTCAAGGAAAATATCCTTTTCCAATGTTTCACCAGCCGGAATATAAATATGAGTTTCAAATGGTTGATATTTTTCCGCACGAACAGTCAATTGATATTCGCCCGATGGAATATCTTTGAAAAAATATAGCCCCTGTTCATCAGTTTCAGTTCGGAATGGCGCAATCCATGTGAGGTTTTTCATTGAAATCAAAATAACCGATGCATTGGGTACAGGAGACATTTGCCCGGTTGCGGTATTACCATCAAACACTCGGCCTTTTAATGCAGAGATGGTATTTTCTGGCAGCAATGTAATATCCTGAACAGTTTCTGCGCCCTGAGGAATTTCGATAAAGCCTTCCCATGGTTTAAACATTTCAGCACGTGCAGTTATCTGATATTTACCCGCAGGAATGTTTTCAATCATATAAAAGCCGCGTTCATTGGTAACTGCATGAAACATAGGTTCAATATTCATGTTCGGGTCGGTTGAAAAAATTGGAAGCAAGGTAATTTCTGCACCTGGAATATTCGTAATACAATTGGTGCCAACACAATTGGCTGCACCATTGAAAACATGGCCTTTCACACTGCCCTGTCCAATAATGGGATCAATATGAAATTCTAATTTCAGGAGACCTTCTGGGGGAACATCAACGACATCCTCATACTTATTGAATCCACGGGCACTGATAACCACATGATAGGTGGCTTCGGGCACATTAAAAAATTGAAATACACCATTTTCATCGGTATACGTTTTTGCATAATGCTCACTGATTGAGTTGTTATTAGAAAGTTCAGGATAGGCATACACAATTGCCCCAGGAACCGGTTTTTCGCATACGCCATCACTATCATTACAATCTTCAATTCGTGTAAGGACAACACCCTTCACACGCAATTCTTGTTCAAGTGGTTCAAGGCCAACATCAATAGGATCATTATTACCGGATTTCAGCTTGATTGTTTGCCTGAAAGCCAAATAATTATTAGCATTTACAATCATCTGATATTCAATGGCTGCCAGTCTGGGAAAGTAATACTTGCCTTCAGCATTCGTTTTTACATGCACTCCCTGAACTGCGGGTAAGATATCACCGGTTTCATACATTGGAAAAAGTGAGACATCCGCATTTTCGATAGGAACAACGCATTTTTCCGCATTATCGTCACATTTAACCGAACTATCGTATACCAGACCACCCAGTGTGGCGATAATCCCCTCAGACCTTAAAAAAACATCATACGTCACCATTTCACCCGGAATAACATTGACCTTGTCTTTTCTGCTTTCAAAATTTGGCGCATATACTGCAACAATATATGTCAGTTGACCCGCTGCAAGATATCCGACTGGTAAATCAGTAAATTCATAATAGCCATCTTCGTTGGTTTCGGTTTTAAAATTTGGCAATGATGCGAAACCTGGATCGGCATTGATATCATCGGTAGATTCGGTCAATGTCGGATATGGGAAATAGGGAACGGCAACCACAGTTGCGCCAGGAATGGGATTTTTAACTGCTGTAGAGGTGTCATCACCATCAATGGTGAATACATGCCCTGACAGCATGGCTTTTTGGGGCAATTCAATACGTGTCAGAACAACACGCACAAATTGTGTATCCTGATGCCAGTTCATATAGGGATCGATACAAAAACAGCCTGAGCCCACATTTTGAATGAGATTGAGAAAATCATAGGCAGATTTGGCGGGATCAGTTGTCCATTGGGTATTATCAGCGTTCAGATTGTCACTATCATTTTCGATTAAAGCACCATTTGGATTGATTACAGGCAAGAGTTTGCGAGATCCAGGCTTGATAACAATTTGCTGACGATATTCTTCAAACTTGTCATGTCGAACGACCAATGTGCATTCGCCAACAGGGACATTAACAAAGGAAAAAATTCCTTTATCATTGGATACAACACCTGGAACGATTTCTGTAACAGTTCCATTTTCAACCATAACCAGATTGACTTTCGCATTCTTTACCGGATAATAAGTTTCCCAGGCATCTGCACTGATATGCGGGGCTTTTTCAACTACTTTGCCCATCAAGGTGCCAGTCTCATCGGAAAGCTCGGGAAAAAGTACCATATTTCGCTTACTTATTCCACCATCAATGACACTGACAATACTTAAAACCTTTTGAAATCCAGTCTTACTGGCCATAACAAAATAGCGGCCTTCAGGAATTTCATTCAAAACATAAGCTCCAGATTCATCTGTCTGAGTTTTTCGGAAAGGATCTTCTGTATTTTCAATATTTGATCTGGCCAGATCATCAATAAAATTTTCTGGAATCATCAACAAATTGACTGTTGCACCGGGCAAAGGTTTTAACTGACCATCCTGACCAGGTGTCAAGACTTGACCTGCAACCTTGCCATGGATATTTTCCAGCTTTTTCAGTCGAACAGTTACTTTGACAACAGTGTCAGTTTCAACTTCCACCTTAATTCGGGTGGAAGAATACCCTGGTTGAGAGACAGCCAGAACATGTTGCCCGGGCTGGAGGTTTTCAAAATGAAAACTGCCATCCTCAGCTGATTTTTGGGTAAATCGTTCACCTGTTTCTGATACACATACAATTAATGCGTCAGGGATAATGCGCAATACCTCGGCATTACCGGTGTCTTCAGTCACAACGCCTTGAATTGTGCCGCTTTTAGCCACGATCACGATCTGACCATTGGAATCGGCCTCAGATACGTATTTGGGTTGATGCATACCTGATAAAAATTGCATTTCAAAAATGATATCATGCAGTCCAATCTTCTTGTCTGCATTAATATCTCTTAAATAAATTGTTCCATCCGCGCCAACACCTGCAAACGCATGTGGGATAAGGAACACTGATACCATCAGAAATGCCATGAAAAATTTACTCATCTTTTTCATTTTCTACCTCCTTGTTTTGCAACCTTTTATTGTTGCATGATAAAAAAAACTTTGCCAACACTATAATTACTTATACAGGTTAGCAAAAACAATCTTTCAAAAAATATTTTTTTTATGAAATCATTGCCAATAATTGTTCAACAGTCAGATCATCTGCGCCTGATAGAATTTCATCCCCTTGACGTCGCGAAAGTATTCGGATTGCATGAATACGATGTCGTTCAGCCTGCTGTTCATCTTTTATTTGCAGATAGATAGTAGATAAATGATAATGGGCCAACACAAAATCAGATTGCAAATACAACGTTTTTTTATAATCCTGAATGGCCAGTTCCAGTTCACCATCTTCTTCATGGATTAATCCGCTGATATAATATGCCTCAACCAGTAATGGATTTTGATTAATTGCTGAAATACATGCCGCTTTTGCATCTTTTAAATCACCACTATTGGCATAGACCCTTGCCAGTTGATACCATACATCGGCATCATTTGCATTTTTATTTAAGTATGATCGAAATCGATCAATGGCCAATATATAATTTCTATCTTTTGCAAACTGTTTTGCCTGTTCGAGTAAGGTCTTTGGCGATAAAACAGGTTCCGATTTGGAAGGGGGATCTGCTTTAAATTGATAAGTTTTTTTGAATTCTGTTCTTTTTTTCTTGGAGATTGTTTTTTTATCAGGTTGTCTTGGAAAGACTGAAGATGGTGTGGGGGAAGGGAGTTTCTGGTAAATAAACGTGCCGGAATATTGCTTTGAAACAAATGATGTTGATCTCATATAGCCCGCTTCTGATGCCCCAATATTGAAATACCCCAAAGGCATCAGGCTTTGATAAAAACGTTTCAAAACATCTGCAATAACCTTATCAGATAAATAAATGGCGACATTACGCCACAGAATTAAATCCATCGCGTGTGTGCAGGTGGAAAGGTCTGGATAAACTGGATCTTTGAGATTCAGGTATGAAAACATGACTCGTTTTTGAATATCTTCTCTAATGCGATATAAATCATTTTCTTTTTGGAAGTATGTTGAAATGATATTATTTGGTGTCTGGCGAAGCGACCATTTTCGATACAGGCCATCAATCCCCTTTTTTAGCGATGGCTTATTGATATCTGTCGCTAAAATAAAAATCCGCCATAAATTAATTTCGGGTCCTAACAATTGATCCAGAAGCATTGATAGAGAATAGGGTTCTTCACCTGTGGAACAACCAGCGCTCCAGATTCGCAAGCTTTTATCATTTTGGTGTCTTTGAATCATTTCTGGCAGAATTTTTTTTTGCAGCGCCTCAAACAGAAGTGTTTCTCGAAAAAAATACGTTTCACCAACAATGATTGTATCAATAAATATGTCCCAGATCGGACTGTTTGTTTCATGGAGCGCAAGATTTTGGTAAAGTGCATTTATGTCGGATGTGTTTTGTTTCTTTAAAAGCTTATTGATATGGCGTTGAAGTTCGGTCCGACGTCTTGGGCCAAAAAATATGCCCGTGCGCTCGTGGGTGAGCTGTTGAAATCTATTGAACTCGGCATCGGATAATGGGATTTCTGTTTTGTTTTTGATTGGTTGCATGTTTTTTTGATCCTAATAATGAAATTCTTCGCACAGCATTTAAATCTTTTTTGGATATCTGTCAGGGGAAATTTCATAAAACAGACATTCTTTTTATACTGGGGTCTTGTACTGTAGAGACGTAGCATGCTACGTCTCTACACGACCTTATTTTTTTTGTCCGACCAAGATCATACGAGATTGTTCAAAAAGGATTACCGCCCAATATCTTCATGATATTCATGAAGTGATTTCAATACAGCATCACCTTTCAATCGCCTCGCAATCCCCCTTGCAGCGGCTAATGCAGCGGCAGTGGTTGTGATGTAAGGAATTTGATAGGTAATGGCAGATTGTCTGATATACGAATCCTTTTCCTCTGTTTCTTTCCCACTCGGTGTATTAATGACCAGTTGGATTTCACCATTTTTAATCGCATCAACAATATCCGGTCGGCCATATCCAATTTTGTTGATATAAGTCGCTTCGATATTATTTTTGGTTAAAAATGCCTGAGTGCCTTTTGTTGCAAATATTTTAAATCCCAGTTCCGCAAAAATTCGGGCAGATTCAAGCATACTGTCCTTATCTCGGTTATTGACAGTAATTAAAATGGCCCCTTCAATTGGCAATGCGGTACCGGTTGCTTCCTGCGCTTTGTAAAAAGCCATACCAAAGGTGTCTGACAGTCCCAAGACTTCTCCTGTTGAGCGCATTTCCGGTCCAAGGAGCGGATCAACTTCTGGAAACATCTTAAATGGAAAAACCGCTTCTTTTACACCAAAGTGCGGAATCAACCGCTGCTTGAGATTTAAATCTGATATACGTTTGCCCAACATGATGTTTGTTGCCAGACTTGCCATCGAGATATTACATACTTTTGATACAAGGGGAACTGTGCGTGATGCTCTGGGATTGGCTTCCAGCACATACACGCGATCATTACAAATGGCATATTGGATATTCATCAGGCCCACAACATTCATTTCAATGGCAATTTTTCGGGTATAATCCACAATGGTTTCAAGGTGTTTTCTGGGAATACTGATTGGCGGGATCACACAGGCAGAATCACCAGAATGAATGCCTGCCAGTTCAATATGTTCCATCACTGCGGGAACAAAAGCATCTGTGCCATCAGCTAAGGCATCAGCTTCAGCTTCAATGGCATCTTCCAGAAATTTGTCAATCAGTATTGGACGTTCTGGCGATATATCAACAGCTGCGGTAACGTATCTTTTCAGCATGTCCTCATCCCAGACCACTTCCATTGCGCGACCACCCAGTACATACGAAGGACGCACCATAAGCGGATAACCAATGTTGCTGGCAATATGCAACGCTTCGTCAAGATTACTGGCCATGCCGGATTCGGGCTGGGGGATGCCGAGATTTCTCATAATCACTCTGAAACGATCTCGGTCTTCTGCGAGATCAATTGTATCTGGCGATGTTCCCAATACGTTAACGCCCGCCGCCTCCAGATCATTGGCAATATTCAGTGGCGTTTGTCCGCCAAATTGGACAATAACACCTTCTGGCTTTTCTTTTTCGTAAATGCTTAAAACATCTTCAACAGTCAATGGCTCAAAATAAAGCTTGTCTGAGGTATCATAGTCGGTGGACACTGTTTCAGGGTTACAATTTACCATGATTGATTCATATCCGGCATCACGAATGGCAAAGGCCGCATGAACACAGCAATAATCAAATTCAATCCCCTGACCAATCCGATTGGGGCCGCCACCCAGTACCATAATTTTCTTGTTGTCGGTGATGTCAACAGAGTCTGCCGCATTGTAGGTTGAAAAATAATAAGCGGCATTTTCAACGCCGCTGACAGGTACAGCCTCCCAGGCTTCATTTTTTCCCAGAGAAAGGCGTGCCTGACGTAATTCAGGTTCATTCATTCTGGTAATTTGAGCCAGATATTTATCCGAAAAGCCATCGTTTTTAGCCTGAATGAGTAGATCGTTGGGAATCATGTTGCCCTTGGCACTTGCAATAATTTTGTCTTCAAGTTCAACAAGTTCTTTCATTTGTTCGATAAACCAGGGTTTGATACTGGTTTTTTCATACAATGATTCAATGGAAGCCCCTTTTCTCAGGGCTTCATACATAATGAATTGACGTTCACTGGTGGCAAAATTGAGCATGTTCATTAAATCATCCAATGGCAGTTCATTGAAATTTTTAGCAAAACCAAGACCATATCGGCTGTTTTCCAAAGATCTGATTGCTTTTTGAAAGGCTTCCTTATAATTTTTGCCAATACTCATCACCTCGCCCACAGCACGCATCTGTGTGCCAAGTTTGTCTTCAACGCCTTCAAATTTTTCAAAGGCCCATCTGGCAAATTTCACAACCACATAATCGCCTGAAGGCGTATATTTTTCCAGGGTACCATCACGCCAATAGGGAATTTCATCCATTGTAAGGCCGCCGGCCAGAAGAGATGAAACAAAGGCAATGGGAAAACCTGTCGCCTTTGAAGCCAATGCAGATGAACGTGATGTTCGGGGATTGATCTCAATAACAACAACCCGACCTGTTTTGGGATCATGAGCAAACTGAATGTTGGTGCCGCCGATAACTTCAATGGCATCGACAATATCATAGGAATATTTTTGAAGTTTCTCCTGAAGCTCAGAAGAGATTGTCAGCATGGGGGCTGTACAGTAAGAATCTCCTGTATGAATGCCCATTGCATCGACATTTTCAATAAAACAGACCGTTATTTTTTGATTTTTGGCATCACGCACCACCTCAAGCTCAAGTTCTTCCCATCCCAATACAGATTCCTCAATCAATACCTGATTGACCATACTGGCAGCAAGCCCACGCGCGGCAATTTCTCTGAGCGACTCAACATTGTATACCAATCCACCGCCAGTGCCGCCCATTGTATAGGCCGGACGAATAACAACCGGGTAACCCAATTCTTCCGCAGCTTTTTCAGCATCCTCAACAGAGTTAACTGTTTGGTTTTTCGGCATTTCGATGCCCAGGCGCGTCATTGTATTTTTAAAAGCTGTACGATCCTCCCCACGCTCGATGGCATCAATGTTTACGCCAATTACCTGTACGCCATATTTATCTAACACACCATTCCGATGAAGTGTTGAAGATAAATTTAGGCCGGTTTGACCGCCAAGATTGGGAAGTAAGGCATCAGGCCTTTCCTTTTCAATAATTTTTTCCAATACGTGGGGTTCGAGTGGTTCAATATATGTAACATTTGCAGTTCCAGGGTCTGTCATGATTGTTGCCGGATTTGAATTGACCAGTACAATTTCAAAGCCCAGAGATCTCAGTGCTTTACATGCCTGAGTACCTGAATAGTCAAATTCACACGCCTGACCAATAATGATTGGACCGGATCCGATAATTAATACTTTTTTGATATCTGTTCGTTTTGGCATATTTCTCCTTAAATTAATAAATTTTTGATAATTTTATTATGAATATCTGGCTTCGTCAAGTGCGTTTTCTATACGCATGTGTTTGACAAGAGATTTGAGCGATTTAGGCCACTCGATTCCCGGAATCAAACCTATATGTTCGGAAACAAATGTATGGGTTTCAGACATAGGGTCGTTATGGTTTTTGTTCGGAGGGCGAACATAAGATTCGCCCCTACATTGGTTTCGGACATTGGTTGGATGCTGGTTCTTGTGAGTAAAATAGAACTTTTTCCATGCAAAGCGTGGGAACTGGAATCCTGTAAATCCAATCTCTTATCGTGATGTGTATAACGATATTGGCAGAGACAGGGAACAAGCCGTTGAGCGCGTTTGCCTTAGCCTGACGGCAATGGGCCATAGCCCCACAAGCCCCTCTAAAGTTTTGAAATATATTATAGATAAGTAACCAACCATAAGTTTTCGGGTAGATAAAAGTAAATCAGCCATTTTAAGCTCGCTTGCCTGGAGCTGAAGCTCCAGGCTATTCCTGTGTCGTCCCAAAGGGACTTGAAGTGTTTAATTAAAGAATGTTCCCTGTTATAAGACATTATAAGTCCCTTTAGGGACGACACATAAATAGCCTGGA